>OGGZ01002798.1_pt1 | contig 11168 bp, 9 predicted proteins | sample 1571371 | NCBI WGS metagenome assembly OGGZ01 (sample SAMEA2582025, study PRJEB24529) | metagenome | biome: Human gut stool | place: China | collected 2011
GGCTTGTAATGGGTTAAGTGATAACAGATGTCTGGAAATATAGGGGCAAATCCAGTTTGGCCGACGCATCAACTGAGTTTGATGTTGGTCAGCAACATTTGTCACTCTCCGTTCCGCAAATTTATGTTGGCAGAATGGCTCGCGGCTATGTTTCTCCTGATCTGTGGGAAGAAGGAATAAATGCTGGGCTTCTAAACTATAGTTTTAATGGTAATTCTATTAATAATCGTAGTAACCATAATGCAGGAAAATCCAACTATGCATATTTGAATTTACAGAGTGGCATCAACATTGGTAGTTGGCGACTGCGCGATAACTCAACGTGGAGTTATAACAGTGGGAGTAGCAATTCATCTGACAGCAATAAATGGCAGCATATCAATACGTCGGCTGAACGTGACATTATTCCCTTACGCTCACGGTTAACGGTAGGTGATAGTTATACCGATGGCGATATTTTTGATAGTGTGAACTTTCGTGGCCTCAAAATAAATTCAACAGAAGCGATGTTGCCCGATAGCCAACATGGTTTCGCTCCGGTGATTCATGGTATTGCCCGTGGAACCGCACAAGTGAGTGTAAAACAGAACGGATACGATGTTTATCAGACTACTGTTCCACCCGGCCCTTTTACTATTGATGATATCAACTCTGCGGCCAATGGTGGTGATCTGCAAGTAACCATAAAAGAGGCAGACGGCAGTATTCAGACATTATATGTTCCTTATTCGTCTGTTCCGGTTCTCCAACGTGCTGGATATACGCGTTATGCGCTTGCCATGGGGGAATATCGTAGTGGAAATAACCTGCAAAGCTCTCCCAAGTTCATACAAGGTAGCTTGATGCATGGTCTGGAAGGAAACTGGACACCTTATGGCGGAATGCAAATTGCAGAAGATTATCAGGCCTTCAACCTTGGTATTGGGAAAGATTTAGGACTTTTTGGTGCCTTTTCTTTCGATATCACGCAGGCCAATACGACACTTGCAGATGGCACCCATCACAGTGGGCAATCGGTTAAATCCGTCTACAGCAAATCCTTCTACCAGACAGGAACCAATATCCAGGTCGCAGGATATCGCTATTCTACGCAAGGTTTTTATAACTTATCCGACAGTGCCTACAGTCGAATGAGTGGTTACACCGTCAAGCCTCCTACCGGAGACACCAATGAGCAGACACAATTTATTGATTATTTTAATCTGTTCTACAGTAAGCGTGGTCAGGAACAAATAAGCATCTCTCAGCAGCTTGGAAATTACGGTACGACATTTTTCAGTGCCAGTCGCCAAAGTTACTGGAACACGTCACGCAGCGACCAGCAAATATCATTTGGATTAAATGTGCCGTTTGGTGATATTACGACTTCGCTGAATTACAGCTATTCCAATAATATATGGCAAAACGATCGGGATCATTTACTCGCTTTTACGCTTAATGTTCCCTTCAGTCATTGGATGCGTACAGACAGTCAGTCGGCATTTCGTAATTCAAACGCCAGTTACAGTATGTCAAACGATTTGAAAGGCGGCATGACCAATCTATCGGGGGTTTATGGCACTCTGCTGCCGGATAATAACCTGAATTATAGCGTTCAGGTCGGTAACACCCACGGAGGTAATACATCGTCTGGCACCAGTGGTTACAGTTCTCTTAATTATCGTGGAGCTTATGGTAATACTAATGTCGGTTACAGTCGGAGTGGTGACAGCAGCCAGATTTATTACGGAATGAGTGGTGGGATTATTGCTCATGCTGATGGCATCACCTTTGGACAGCCGCTGGGCGACACAATGGTTCTGGTTAAGGCTCCTGGTGCTGATAATGTCAAAATAGAGAACCAGACCGGAATTCATACCGACTGGCGTGGCTATGCCATATTACCATTTGCGACAGAATATAGAGAAAACCGTGTTGCTCTTAACGCGAATTCCCTTGCAGATAATGTTGAACTGGATGAAACCGTGGTCACTGTCATCCCAACTCACGGTGCTATTGCCAGAGCAACATTTAATGCACAAATCGGCGGGAAAGTATTAATGACGTTGAAGTACGGTAATAAGAGCGTTCCATTCGGTGCAATTGTCACACACGGAGAGAATAAAAATGGCAGCATTGTCGCGGAAAACGGTCAGGTTTATCTGACTGGACTTCCACAGTCAGGGAAATTACAGGTTTCATGGGGTAAAGATAAAAACTCAAACTGTATTGTCGAGTACAAGCTTCCTGAAGTTTCTCCTGGTACCTTACTGAACCAGCAGACAGCAATCTGTCGCTAAGGAACAATAGATTATGAAATACAATAACATTATTTTCCTCGGTTTATGTCTGGGGTTAACCACCTATTCTGCTTTATCCGCAGATAGCGTTATTAAAATTAGCGGGCGCGTCCTCGATTATGGCTGCACAGTCTCATCGGATTCGCTTAATTTTACCGTAGATCTCCAAAAAAACAGTGCCAGACAATTTCCAACGACCGGTAGCACAAGTCCAGCCGTCCCTTTTCAAGTGAATGCAGCAAAGGGACAACGGGGGTTCGGGTTGCATTTAACGGTATTGAGGATGCAGAAAATAATACTCTGTTGAAACTGGATGAAGGAAGCAATACGGCTTCCGGTTTGGGTATAGAAATACTGGACGGAAATATGCGTCCGGTGAAATTGAATGACCTTCATGCCGGGATGCAGTGGATCCCACTGGTACCAGAACAGAACAATATTTTGCCTTACTCCGCTCGTCTGAAGTCAACTCAGAAGTCCGTCAATCCGGGACTGGTGAGGGCTTCGGCAACCTTTACCCTTGAATTTCAATAATCAGAGTCAGATATGAAAAGACTTCACAAGAGGTTCCTGTTAGCTACGTTTTGCGCGTTATTCACAGCAACTCTCCAGGCCGCCGATGTCACTATCACTGTTAATGGTCGGGTAGTCGCTAAACCCTGCACTATTCAAACCAAAGAAGCTAACGTTAATCTCGGGGATCTTTATACGCGCAATCTGCAACAACCTGGTTCTGCATCTGGCTGGCACAATATTACTCTGTCATTAACCGATTGTCCGGTTGAAACAAGTGTAGTGACGGCAATCGTGACAGGTTCAACTGACAATACGGGTTATTACAAAAATGAAGGTACTGCCGAAAATATTCAGATAGAGCTGAGGGATGACCAGGATGCGACGTTAAAAAATGGCGATAGCAAAACGGTTATTGTTGATGAGATCACTCGTAATGCACAGTTTCCACTTAAGGCAAGAGCTATCACGGTGAATGGAAACGCAAGCCAGGGAACGATCGAGGCGCTAATCAATGTGATCTACACCTGGCAATAACGTCGATTCGATTTTCTTAGCCTTCTTTTTAAATCAATTTTTTAACCTTAGGATATATCATGGGTAAAACAATCAGTATAAAGGTCCTGTTCGGTATTTATTTTCTATTAATGGCAGGTAAAGTTTTTGCCTTCAGTTGTAATGTCGATGGCGGGTCAAGTATTGGAGCTGGTACAACCTCTGTTTATGTTAATCTCGACCCTGTAATACAGCCGGGCCAGAATCTGGTTGTAGACTTGTCTCAGCATATAAGTTGCTGGAATGATTACGGCGGCTGGTACGACACTGATCATATAAACCTGGTACAAGGCTCAGCTTTCGCAGGCTCTCTACAGTCATATAAGGGATCGCTGTACTGGAATAATGTGACCTACCCCTTCCCGTTGACGACAAATACCAACGTATTGGATATTGGTGATAAGACACCGATGCCATTACCGTTAAAACTCTATATTACCCCAGTCGGGGCGGCCGGTGGAGTTGTCATAAAAGCCGGGGAAGTTATTGCCCGTATTCATATGTATAAAATTGCCACGTTAGGAAGCGGAAATCCGCGTAATTTTACGTGGAATATTATTTCAAATAACAGTGTTGTTATGCCAACAGGCGGCTGCACTGTTGATAGTCGTAATGTCACCGTGGATCTCCCGGACTTTCCTGGAAGCGCAGAAATACCCCTTGGCGTATATTGCTCAAGCGAACAAAAGCTCTCATTTTATCTTTCGGGTGCCACCACTGACAGTGCCCGACAAGTGTTTGCTAACACGGCACCTGATGCAACAAAAGCATCGGGAGTGGGTGTCTCTCTGATACGTAATGGAAAAATACTGGCTGCGGGAGAAAATGTCTCCCTGGGGACAGTAAATAAAAGCAAAGTACCTCTGGGTTTAAGCGCAACCTATGGACAAACAGGAAACAAGGTTTCAGCCGGAACCGTCCAGTCAGTCATTGGTGTCACTTTTATCTATGAATAATTGTGATTTTGACCTTAGTCTATGCGCTCCATTCACGAAAATTGCGCGGATAATTATTTTGTGAAGGCTATTATCCTACCCCTGTAAGAAAATCCGCGCACAATTGAAGCCAGAGTCTTATTTTTTATATTGAAAAATATGTTAATTTAAACACTATGAGAGATGATGCTTAACTTATCGTATTTAATCTATTGTTTAACGATAATAGATTAAAAATAGGAAGAGAGTAGTCCCCTACTCTTATATATCCATGTTGGCGATAATCCCTTTGTATATACTGTGCATCATCGCTATTACAAATCCTAATAATTCATTTCCACACAGGATAAGTAGATGAAGAAAAAAATTGAATCCTACCAGGGTGCTGCCGGTGGTTGGGGTGCTGTTAAATCCGTAGCGAATGCAGTACGTAAGCAGATGGAGATACGCCAGGATGTTATTGCCATGTTTGACATGAATAAGCCAGAGGGCTTTGACTGTCCGGGTTGTGCATGGCCAGATCCTAAGCACAGTGCGTCATTCGACATTTGTGAAAACGGCGCAAAAGCAATCGCCTGGGAAGTCACGGATAAGCAGGTAAATGCCTCTTTCTTTGCTGAGAATACGGTTCAATCATTACTTACCTGGGGAGATCACGAGCTTGAGGCTGCGGGACGTCTCACTCAGCCTTTGAAATATGATGCCGTCAGCGACTGTTACAAGCCATTAAGCTGGCAACAAGCTTTCGACGAAATTGGCGCACGCCTTCAAAGCTATAGTGATCCCAATCAGGTTGAATTCTATACTTCGGGCCGCACTTCCAATGAAGCTGCCTTTCTTTATCAGCTTTTTGCCCGTGAATACGGGAGCAATAACTTTCCCGACTGCTCCAACATGTGCCATGAACCGACAAGCGTGGGTTTGGCAGCGAGTATCGGTGTAGGTAAAGGGACCGTGTTGCTGGAAGACTTTGAGAAGTGCGATTTAGTCATTTGCATTGGGCATAACCCTGGTACAAACCACCCTCGCATGCTGACTTCGTTGCGCGCTTTAGTGAAACGGGGAGCGAAAATGATCGCCATCAATCCTCTACAGGAACGTGGCCTGGAGCGATTTACCGCACCGCAAAACCCGTTTGAAATGCTGACGAACTCTGAGACTCAGTTGGCCAGTGCCTACTACAACGTGCGCATTGGTGGCGATATGGCGTTGCTCAAGGGGATGATGCGCCTGTTAATTGAGCGCGATGATGCTGCAAGCGCCGCAGGTCGGCCTTCATTGCTTGATGACGAGTTTATTCAAACGCATACCGTCGGCTTTGACGAGCTACGCCGTGACGTTCTCAATTCCGAGTGGAAAGATATCGAACGTATTTCTGGACTAAGTCAGACACAAATCGCCGAACTGGCTGACGCATATGCCGCTGCCGAACGCACCATTATCTGTTACGGAATGGGGATCACTCAGCACGAACATGGTACCCAGAACGTACAGCAACTGGTCAATCTGCTGTTGATGAAAGGTAACATTGGCAAGCCTGGTGCGGGTATCTGCCCACTACGTGGACACTCTAATGTACAGGGCGACCGAACCGTCGGTATCACCGAGAAACCGTCTGCAGAGTTTCTGGCTCGTCTGGGTGAGCGCTATGGCTTCACCCCACCTCATGCACCTGGACATGCTGCAATTGCCAGCATGCAAGCAATATGTACGGGGCAGGCTCGAGCATTGATCTGCATGGGGGGCAATTTTGCGCTGGCAATGCCAGATCGGGAAGCGAGCGCTGTACCGTTAACGCAATTAGATTTGGCGGTACACGTAGCCACTAAGCTTAACCGCTCTCATCTGTTGACCGCACGGCATAGCTATATTCTGCCGGTCCTGGGACGTAGCGAGATTGACATGCAAAAAAACGGTGCGCAGGCGGTAACCGTTGAGGATTCAATGTCGATGATTCATGCCTCGCGTGGCGTGTTAAAACCCGCCGGTGTAATGCTGAAATCAGAGTGTGCAGTGGTCGCGGGAATCGCGCAGGCAGCACTACCCCAGAGCGTGGTAGCCTGGGAGTATCTGGTGGAAGATTATGATCGCATTCGCAATGACATTGAAGCTGTGCTGCCAGAGTTCGCCGACTATAACCAACGCATCCGTCATCCCGGTGGTTTTCACCTGATAAATGCAGCTGCTGAAAGGCGCTGGATGACGCCGTCAGGTAAGGCTAATTTCATTACCAGCAAAGGGCTGTTAGAAGATCCCTCTTCAGCGTTTAACAGTAAGCTGGTCATGGCGACAGTACGCAGTCACGATCAGTACAACACGACGATTTATGGTATGGATGATCGCTATCGAGGGGTATTCGGTCAACGAGATGTGGTCTTTATGAGTGCTAAACAAGCTAAAATTTGCCGTGTAAAAAACGGCGAAAGAGTTAATCTTATTGCGCTTACGCCAGACGGTAAGCGCAGCTCACGCCGCATGGATAGATTAAAAGTGGTCATTTACCCTATGGCTGACCGCTCACTGGTGACCTATTTTCCAGAATCGAATCACATGCTAACTCTTGATAACCACGATCCATTAAGTGGCATTCCTGGTTATAAAAGTATTCCGGTTGAATTAGAACCATCAAATTAATTCGCCTCCTCATTTCTTCTGCTGTCATCCGCACAGCACCAGGATTTCTCATTGACTATTATCGCGCAATTTGCTCACATTGATTAAATTAAACCACACACTATAAGATATAAACCTCTGCCTACAGCTGTAAGAAACTCCGCTCAGTACTGAAGTGCCAGTCCTATTTCCTCTTTTCTCTAGCCTGTTATATTAAGCATACTGATTAACGATTTTTAACGTTATCCGCTAAATAAACATATTTGAAATGCATGCGACCACAGTGAAAAACAAAATCACGCAAAGAGACAACTATAAAGAAATCATGTCTGTAATTGTGGTTGTCTTATTACTGACCCTTACGTTGATAGCCATTTTTTCGGCAATTGATCAGCTGGGTATTTCAGAAATGGGTCGCATTGCAAGAGATCTTACACATTTCATTATCAATAGTTTGCAAGACTGAAAATAAACAGCAAATTATAAATATGAAATGTTAAAAAAGTATCGATAAAAACTTTATTGTTTTAAGGAGATAAAATGTCGCTCGTTTGTTCTGTTATATTTATTCATCATGCCTTCAACGCTAACATTTTAGATAAAGATTACGCCTTCTCTGACGGCGAGATCCTGATGGTAGATAACGCTGTTCGTACGCATTTTGAACCTTATGAGCGGCATTTTAAAGAGATCGGATTTACTGAAAATACCATTAAAAAATATCTACAATGCACTAACATCCAGACAGTGACGGTGCCTGTTCCTGCGAAGTTTTTACGTGCTTCAAATGTACCGACTGGATTGCTTAATGAAATGATTGCTTATCTCAACTCGGAAGAACGCAATCATCAGAACTTTTGCTTTTTTCTTGCCTGTCTATTTTTGCCGCATGCAAAGGTTTCATTACACTATTAACTAACGGTGTGCTATCCGTTTCCGGAAAAGTGAGAAATATTGTCAACATGAAGCTGGCGCACCCATGGAAGCTGAAAGATATTTGTGACTGCCTGTACATCAGTGAAAGCCTGTTGAAGAAAAAACTAAAGCAAGAGCAAACGACATTCTCACAGATTCTATTAGATGCCAGAATGCAGCACGCAAAAAATTTGATACGCGTAGAAGGTTCAGTCAATAAAATTGCCGAACAATGTGGTTATGCCAGTACATCTTATTTTATTTATGCGTTCCGCAAACATTTCGGCAACAGTCCGAAGAGAGTTTCTAAGGAGTACCGTTGTCAAAGTCACACGGGTATGAATACGGGCAACACGATGAGTGCTTTAGCTATTTGATTATTTGCTAACGAGTAGTCAACCACGCACGCTACGTAAGAATTATATGGGGCAGCCATTCCCTGCCCCGCGTTGTTTTTAGGCGATATATTTATTGAAATAAATAAGTGACATCCATCACATATTTATGCACTTGCATAACCTGTTGCATGATTATTTATGATCTCAATTCGGCATTTTGTCAGTAAAATGCAATAATTTATTAAATATCAATAAATTAGTTGTTTATCGTCGAGAAATTACTTAATAGAACAGAAAGTAATGTCAACGCTTTATGGACTGTTATTTCCCTTTTTTTAGCTAAATCTGCTATCTCTTTATGTGACTAACTTCACTTACACCCACTTATTTCTCTTCGTAAAATTACTTCGGAATTAAGTACAATAAGAAGAGGAACATTTATGAAGTCTGCATTAAAGAAAAGTGTCGTAAGTACCTCGATATCTTTGATACTGGCATCTGGTATGGCTGCATTTGCTGCTCATGCGGCAGATGATGTAAAGCTGAAAGCAACCAAAACAAACGTTGCTTTCTCAGACTTTACGCCGACTGAATACAGTACCAAAGGAAAGCCAAATATTATCGTACTAACCATGGATGATCTTGGTTATGGACAACTTCCTTTTGATAAGGGATCTTTTGACCCAAAAACAATGGAAAATCGTGAAGTTGTCGATACCTACAAAATAGGGATAGATAAAGCCATTGAAGCTGCACAAAAATCAACGCCGACGCTCCTTTCATTAATGGATGAAGGCGTACGGTTTACTAACGGCTATGTGGCACACGGTGTTTCCGGCCCCTCCCGTGCCGCAATAATGACCGGTCGAGCTCCCGCCCGCTTTGGTGTCTATTCCAATACCGATGCTCAGGATGGTATTCCGCTAACAGAAACTTTCTTGCCTGAATTATTCCAGAATCATGGTTATTACACTGCAGCAGTAGGTAAATGGCACTTGTCAAAAATCAGTAATGTGCCGGTACCGGAAGATAAACAAACGCGTGACTATCATGACAACTTCACCACATTTTCTGCGGAAGAATGGCAACCTCAAAACCGTGGCTTTGATTACTTTATGGGATTCCACGCTGCAGGAACGGCATATTACAACTCCCCTTCACTGTTCAAAAATCGTGAACGTGTCCCCGCAAAAGGTTATATCAGCGATCAGTTAACCGATGAGGCAATTGGCGTTGTTGATCGTGCCAAAACACTTGACCAGCCTTTTATGCTTTACCTGGCTTATAATGCTCCGCACCTGCCAAATGATAATCCTGCACCGGATCAATATCAGAAGCAATTTAATACCGGTAGTCAAACAGCAGATAACTACTACGCTTCCGTTTATTCTGTTGATCAGGGTGTAAAACGCATTCTCGAACAACTGAAGAAAAACGGACAGTATGACAATACAATTATTCTCTTTACCTCCGATAATGGTGCGGTTATCGATGGTCCTCTGCCGCTGAACGGGGCGCAAAAAGGCTATAAGAGTCAGACCTATCCTGGCGGTACTCACACCCCAATGTTTATGTGGTGGAAAGGAAAACTTCAACCCGGTAATTATGACAAGCTGATTTCCGCAATGGATTTCTACCCGACAGCTCTTGATGCAGCCGATATCAGCATTCCAAAAGACCTTAAGCTGGATGGCGTTTCCTTGCTGCCCTGGTTGCAAGATAAGAAACAAGGCGAGCCACATAAAAATCTGACCTGGATAACCTCTTATTCTCACTGGTTTGACGAGGAAAATATTCCATTCTGGGATAATTACCACAAATTTGTTCGCCATCAGTCAGACGATTACCCGCATAACCCCAACACTGAGGACTTAAGCCAATTCTCTTATACGGTGAGAAATAACGATTATTCGCTTGTCTATACAGTAGAAAACAATCAGTTAGGTCTCTACAAACTGACGGATCTACAGCAAAAAGATAACCTTGCCGCCGCCAATCCGCAGGTCGTTAAAGAGATGCAAGGCGTGGTAAGAGAGTTTATCGACAGCAGCCAGCCACCGCTTAGCGAGGTAAATCAGGAGAAGTTTAACAATATCAAGAAAGCACTAAGCGAAGCGAAATAACTAAACCTTCATGCGGCGGATTTTTCCGCCGCCTTATTGAGCGAGATAGCGATGCACGTTACAGCCAAGCCCTCCAGTTTTCAATGTAATCTCAAATGTGATTACTGTTTTTACCTTGAAAAAGAGTCGCAGTTTACTCATGAAAAATGGATGGATGACAGCACTTTGAAAGAGTTCATCAAACAATATATCGCAGCGTCTGGCAATCAGGTCTATTTTACCTGGCAAGGCGGTGAACCCACTCTGGCTGGCCTGGATTTTTTCCGTAAAGTTATTCACTATCAACAACGCTATGCAGGCCAAAAACGTATTTTTAATGCATTACAAACGAATGGCATTTTATTGAATAATGAATGGTGTGCCTTTCTCAAAGAACATGAATTTCTGGTTGGTATCTCGATCGATGGCCCCCAGGAGTTACATGACCGTTACAGACGCAGTAATTCAGGTAACGGTACTTTTGCAAAAGTGATAGCAGCCATCGAGCGTCTGAAATCATATCAAGTAGAGTTTAATACGTTAACCGTCATTAATAACGTTAATGTCCATTACCCTCTTGAGGTTTATCATTTTTTAAAATCTATCGGCAGTAAACATATGCAATTTATCGAATTGCTAGAAACCGGGACGCCGAATATTGATTTCAGTGGTCATAGTGAGAACACATTCCGTATCATTGATTTTTCTGTGCCTCCCACGGCTTATGGCAAGTTTATGTCAACCATTTTTATGCAATGGGTTAAAAACGATGTGGGTGAAATTTTCATTCGTCAGTTTGAAAGCTTTGTCAGCCGTTTTTTGGGGAATGGGCATACAAGTTGTATTTTCCAAGAGTCCTGCAAGGATAATCTGGTTGTTGAAAGTAATGGAGACATTTACGAATGCGACCATTTTGTT
>OGGZ01002803.1_pt1 | contig 11138 bp, 8 predicted proteins | sample 1571371 | NCBI WGS metagenome assembly OGGZ01 (sample SAMEA2582025, study PRJEB24529) | metagenome | biome: Human gut stool | place: China | collected 2011
AAAACTCTTCCACAAGACGTTGTTCCTGGCGATATTCTTTTATTAGATGATGGCCGTGTTCAATTAAAAGTTCTTTCTACTGACGGTGCAAAAGTATTTACTGAAGTGACAGTTGGTGGTCCATTATCAAACAATAAAGGGATCAACAAATTAGGCGGTGGTTTATCTGCAGATGCATTAACTGAAAAAGATAAAGCCGATATCATCACAGCTGCTCGTATCGGTGTAGATTACTTAGCTGTATCTTTCCCTCGTTCAAGTGCAGATTTAAACTATGCACGTGAGTTAGCAAAACAAGCTGGTTTAGAAGCGAAAATCGTTGCTAAAGTTGAACGTGCTGAAACCGTAGTTGATGAAGCAGCAATGGATGATATCATCCTAGCTTCAGATGTCATCATGGTTGCTCGTGGTGACTTAGGTGTGGAAATCGGTGACCCAGAATTAGTTGGCGTACAGAAAAAATTAATTCGTCGTTCACGTCAATTAAACCGTGCGGTAATCACTGCAACTCAAATGATGGAGTCAATGATCAGCAACCCAATGCCAACTCGTGCAGAAGTAATGGACGTGGCAAATGCGGTATTAGATGGTACTGATGCGGTAATGCTTTCAGCAGAAACTGCAGCTGGTCAATATCCAGCTGAAACAGTTGCAACGATGGCGCGTGTATGTTTAGGTGCAGAAAAAATGCCTAGCATCAATGTTTCTCATCACCGTTTAGATCGTGAGTTCAGAGATATTGAAGAATCTGTAGCAATGTCTGCAATGTACGCCGCAAACCACTTAAGCGGTATTGCAGCAATCATTACATTAAGCCACTCTGGTCGTACACCATTATTAATGTCACGTATCAGCTCTGGTTTACCAATCTTTGCACTTTCTCGTGTTCAAGAAACATTAAACCGTTGCGCATTATACCGCGGTGTCACTCCAGTTCATTTTGATGGTGAATCTCGTAGCTCTGCAGGTGCAAAAGCCGCGATTAACCTATTAAAAGAAAAAGGTTATTTAGTTTCAGGTGATGTTGTTTTATTAACACAAGGTGATGAATCAGAAGGTACAACTAACGTTTGTCGTACTTTAACTGTTGAATAATCAACATTCCTGAATAAAAAAGAGCGGTGGATTTTTCCACCGTTTTTTTATGTCTAAAATATTGAAAATATTGACCGCACTTTTTTCTTAAAACCACCTCGTATTTGCGGTATCATAAGCACAGTTTTTTAGTTTAAATTGAAATCCTTATGGCCTCACAACGACAAATCCAATCTCCTGATCAGAAAACTGAACAAGTTAGCATCCCGCCTCACTCTACTGAAGCTGAACAAGCCGTACTTGGCGGCATCATGTTGAGTAATCAACATTGGGATGGTATTGCCGAAAGAGTAATTGCTGAGGATTTTTATACTTTTGCGCATAAAGCAATCTTCCAAACCATGGAAGAATTAATGCGTAATCAAACCCCGATTGATTTAATCACCCTTGATCAAGCTCTTAAAGCGAAAGGTATTAGCGATTCCGTAGGCGGTTTTGCTTATCTCGCTGATCTTTCTAATAACACCCCAAATGCCATTAATATTTTGGCTTATGCAGAGATCGTACGTGAAAAAGCGATTTTGCGTGAGCTTATTGCAGTGGGGAATCGTATTGCAGAAAACAGTTATTCGCCTAAAGGCAAAGACATCAAAATGGTGTTGGATGAAGCTGAAAGAGAGGTGTTTGCTATTGCTGAAAAACGCAGTTCTTCAACTGAAGGGCCCCAAAATGTGATCAGCGTGTTGGAAAGTACTATTGCTCGAATTGATACCTTAAGTAAGCTTGAAAATCATAGCGGTGTGACAGGTGTCACAACAGGCTTTGTTGACTTAGATAAGAAAACAGCAGGTTTACAGCCTTCAGACCTCATCATTGTGGCGGCACGTCCTTCTATGGGTAAAACCACCTTTGCAATGAACCTTTGTGAAAATGCCGCCATGGCAAGTGATAAGCCCGTGTTAGTATTCAGTTTAGAGATGCCTGCGGAACAAATCATGATGCGTATGATTGCCTCTCTTGCTCGCGTGGATCAAACCAAAATTCGTACGGGTCAAAACTTGGATGAAACGGAATGGAGCAAGATTGCCAGCGTGTTTGGGATGTTTAAGCAAAAAAACAACCTTTATATTGATGATTCATCGGGTTTAACTCCAACAGAATTGCGTTCTCGCGCACGTCGTGTGTATCGCGAAAATGGTGGTTTGAGTATGATTATGGTGGACTACCTTCAATTAATGCGCGCACCCGCATTTTCAGATAATCGTACCTTAGAGATCGCCGAGATTTCTCGTTCTTTAAAAGCATTAGCGAAAGAATTAGAAGTCCCGGTTATTGCACTTTCCCAGCTTAACCGTACTTTGGAACAACGTGCAGATAAACGTCCGGTAAACTCAGACTTGCGTGAATCAGGCTCTATCGAGCAGGATGCTGACTTGATTATGTTTATTTATCGTGACGAAGTGTATAACGATAATTCTGAAGATAAAGGTGTTGCTGAAATCATTATTGGTAAACAACGTAACGGTCCGATTGGTCGTGTACGTTTAGCATTTAACGGTCAATTCTCACGCTTTGATAACCTTGCCGAACAGCGTGAATACAGAGATGATTATTAGGCAAGAGATAACGGATTAGAAAAATGAACGTAAAACCGGCAACAGCGAAAATCAGTTCGCTTGCCTTAAAACATAATTTACAAGTTATTAAAGAAAAAGCGCCACATAGCAAAATTATTGCAGTGGTAAAAGCAAACGCATATGGTCACGGTGTGGTATTTGTCTCATCTGCTTTAGAAAGCATGGTAGATTGCTTTGCAGTGGCACGTTTAGAAGAGGCGTTATCGTTATTCCCCGGCACGACAAAACAGAACATATTCACGACCAATTTCAACTTATTAGGAAACTGGATAAACTGGGATGTGTAATCGGTGTTTTTGATGAAAAAGATTTACCCATTATTGCGGTAAATAACATTGAAACCGTGGTACATAACCGTGAACAGCTTGAAGCATTAAAACGAGCTGTGGTACCAAGTCCAATCAAAGTCTGGTTGAAGATTGATACCGGTATGCACCGTTTAGGTGTGTCACTTGATGAAGTGGATTATTTTTATCAAGAGCTGAAAAAACTCCCTCAAATTCAACCGCACTTAGGTTTTGTCAGCCATTTTAGCCGTGCTGATGAACTAGATTCTGATTATACTCAAGTTCAGCTTGATCGTTTCCTTCAAGCGACAAAAGATAAAGGTGGAGAGCGAACCATTGCGGCATCGGGCGGGATTTTATTTTGGCCTGAAGCACATTTAGATTGTATTCGACCAGGGATTATTATGTACGGCATTTCACCAACGGATACTGTTGGGGCTAAATTTGGTTTAACTCCGGTGATGAATTTAACGTCATCCTTGCTTGCTGTTCGCGAACAGAAAAAAGGTGAGCCTGTTGGCTATGGTGGCATTTGGACCAGTCCGAAAGATACAAAAATTGGTGTTGTCGCTATTGGATACGGTGATGGATATCCGCGTGATGTGCCAGAAGGTACGCCAGTTTATCTAAATGGTCGTATTGTTCCTATTGTCGGTCGCGTCTCAATGGATATGCTAACGGTAGACTTAGGCGCAGATAGCCAAGATAAAGTAGGTGATGAAGTGATTTTATGGGGTAAGGAATTACCAATTGAAACGGTAGCTAAATACAGTGGTATTTTAAGCTATGAATTGATTACAAAATTAACCCCGCGTGTTATAACAGAATATGTCGATTAATTGTTTTTGCAAGAAAGCAAAAATGTAAAGAATTCAATTTTTAAAAGGAAATATTCATGAAAAACATCAATCCAACTAATACACAAGCGTGGAAAGCGCTTGAAGCTCACCAATCCCAACTGGCTCATACCACTATTGCGGATTTGTTCAAACAGGAACAAAATCGTTTTAATGATTATTCTTTAACTTTTGAAAATCAAATCTTAGTGGATTTTTCAAAAAATAAAATTAATCAAGAAACCCTCAAATTACTTCGTCAATTGGCTAAAGAGTCTGCATTAGATGAATCGATTAATGCCATGTTTACAGGCGAAAAGATTAATCGTACAGAAAATCGAGCAGTATTACATACCGCACTTCGTAACCGTTCAAATACACCTGTCTATGTAGATGGCAAAGATGTGATGCCAGAAGTGAATGCCGTATTAGCGAAAATGAGATCGTTCTGTGATCGTGTGATTTCAGGTGAATGGAAAGGTTATACAGGAAAAGCGATTACTGATGTGGTGAATATTGGTATCGGTGGTTCGGACTTAGGCCCTTACATGGTGACTGAAGCGCTTCGTCCTTATAAAAATCACTTGAATATGCACTTCGTTTCAAACGTGGATGGAACCCATATCGCTGAAACGTTGAAAAAAGTGAATCCTGAAACGACACTTTTCTTAGTGGCTTCTAAAACCTTCACCACCCAAGAAACTATGACCAATGCGAATTCTGCACGCGATTGGTTATTAGCGGCAGCGAAAGATAACAGCTCGGTGGCAAAACACTTCGCCGCACTTTCTACCAATGGTAAAGCGGTAGCAGAATTCGGTATTGATACTAATAATATGTTTGAGTTCTGGGATTGGGTTGGTGGCCGTTATTCTTTATGGTCTGCAATCGGTCTTTCTATCGCACTTTCAATCGGCTTTGATAATTTTGAAGCGTTATTAAGTGGTGCGCATGAAATGGATAAACATTTCCGTACCGCGCCATTAGAAAAAAATATCCCTGCAACATTAGCATTAGTCGGTTTATGGAATACCAACTTCCTTGGTGCACAAACTGAGGCGATTTTACCTTATGACCAATATTTACACCGTTTTGCCGCTTATTTCCAACAAGGTAATATGGAATCAAACGGTAAATATGTTGATCGTAATGGCGATGTTATCCGTGATTATCAAACCGGCCCAATTATTTGGGGTGAACCAGGTACAAATGGTCAGCATGCGTTCTATCAATTAATTCACCAAGGTACGATGTTAATCCCTTGTGACTTTATCGCGCCGGCACAAAGTCATAATCCATTAGGTGATCATCACAGCAAATTATTATCAAACTTCTTTGCACAAACTGAAGCGCTTGCATTTGGTAAAACCAAAGAAGAAGTCGAAGCAGAGTTTGTGAAAGCGGGTAAATCTTTAGATGAGGTAAAAGACATTGTGCCATTTAAAGTCTTTACCGGTAACAAACCGACCAACTCTATTTTAGTGCAAAAAATTACACCATTTGTTCTTGGTGCATTAATTGCCATGTATGAACACAAAATTTTTACACAAGGTGTGATTTTCAATATCTTCAGTTTCGACCAATGGGGCGTGGAATTAGGTAAACAATTAGCGAATCGAATTCTTCCTGAATTGGCAGATAAAGAGAAAGTCTCAAGCCATGATAGCTCAACCAATGGATTGATTAACCAATTCAAAGCATGGCGCTAAAATAATATAAAGTAAAAAGTGCGGTCAAAATTGACCGCACTTTTTTATTTTCATTAAACTGATTTGACTTTCCACATACAGCCTACGCTGATAAAAATTAATGCCACAGCGACATAAAAAACAGAGTTGTAATGCCAGATTTCCGCAATAATACCGGCAATAGGTCCTCCGATAATCCAGCTACTTTTTGCTGCATTACTAAATAAGGTGGTGGCAGTGCCCATTTTAGTCGGCATTAAGTCTTGGAAATACACCATGCCAATCGTAGCAGTAATACCGATAAAAATTGCATTAAGCATTTGTAATCCGATAAGCTGCCAAGTTTGCTCAGCGAATAATAAACTTGAATAGAAGGCGAGACCTGAAGCTAAAGCAATCATCATCAAGCGCTTTTTACTGAAATATTTGGTGAGATAGCCCGCAAAAATCATCACAGGGATTTCCAAGCCTGCCGCCGTCCCCATCAATGTTCCCGCCAGTTCTTTGTTTAAATGTAATTCATTAATCACAAATAATGGCATATTGATCAGATACATGCTGTTACAGGTCCAAAGCAATAGGTTAGCGATGAACAAGTAAATCACACTTTTTCTTGGTGGCGTATTGTCTAAAATCTCTTGATTTTTAACCGCACTTTGACGAGGAATTTTCGGCAATAATTTGCTGACGCCTGCACACAGTAAAAAGGCAGAACCCGCCACCAAATACATATAATCAAAGCCCCAGTTTAGCGCAATGAAAAAGGAAAGCGGCGGTCCCACAATCCAAGCGAGAGAGATTTGAGTTCGCATAATTGTGGTGAACATCACCGCTTCACGATGGCTACTTTCAGCATATTCTCGCGCTAAAGCAAAAGATTGCGGATTAGCGGATGAGCCCAATCCTAATAGGGTTGTACCGATAATAATCAACACATAATAATTTCGGCTATAAGCAAAAATCAGGCATCCAAGCACAGCAATCAAACAGCAAACAATCATCACTTTGCGACGATCATCTTGCTTATCAGAATATTTCGCCAGAATTTGACTCAAGATAATGCCAATAATGGCATTGACGGAATAGAACAAGCCCACAAAAAAAGGTGAAACTTGAATCTCTTGAGACAGATATAAACTCAAGGTCGGCGTCTGAAACGCAGAGGCAATCCCCGTTAAAAAGGCAATTAATAGAAAATTGAACGCCACAAGATTAGATGGTGTTGCGTTTTGTTGTTGAACAAACATAGTCATTACTTAATAAGAGAACATGGTTGGAAATAAAAGTGCGGTTAATTTTAACCGCACTTGAGTTGATTATTTGTCATATTGAATTGCTGGTAAATAACCAATCATTAAATCCAATGGACGGCTACAGCTTATTGTATTTTCTCTGTTCTCAATGAAAAATCTTGATGTCATCGCTTTTTCACCCTGATTAAAGAAAATTTCAATAATTGAACGATCGAAGAACATTTCGACAGTTTGAAGATTTTCAACTTCGCAGAAACGTTTGGTATCGAATTTTTCCATTAATTCGGTTTGTTCGCTTTGACTGCGATCTAAGCAAACCAAGCCATTTTTATAAGAAAGTCGTAATGATTGTCCTTTTTCATTTTGGAAGAAGGTTAAGCCAAAGGCTTGGTTATTTACCTCAAATTTAAGATACGCACGATCTAAATTAGCAATATCCGCTTTTCCATCGAGATGAAACGCTGAAAGTGCGGTCAGATTTTCGCATATTTTAGCAATCGGACGTTGATAAATTTTCGTCCCTTCTAAGCGCAATTCTCTTGGCAAGGTTAAAGCCGAATGCCATTTAAATTTATCTGTTGGGTAAGTTAAAGCTGGCAAACCAATCCAACCGAAAAGCACGGCATGAGTTTGGTTATCTAAGCCAGCAAATGTTTGTGGTGCGTAGAAATCAAAGCCCTGATCTAATTCGCTAATATATTCTGCTTCAAAGGTTAAATCCGTTAATTTACCCACAGCATAAGTCGCATGATAATTATTTTGGAATTGATGTGCTTCACGAACTTTACCTTGTGGCGACCAAATAAAGACATCTTTATCACCGAGCTTCAATAGGTCAGGGCATTCCCACATAAACACGTTTGTATTGTCAAAAGCAGGTAAGGAAAGCTCACCTAATAAGCGAGGCGTACCTTCAAGATTGTCCATTTCAAAAATAATGCCTGTTCCTGTGAGGTTTTCTCGCTGTGCACCGCAGATAAAACGGACTTTGCCGTCTTTAGTTAAATACGGTTTAGGATCGCGAACATGCTCTGTATAACCTTCAGGTGCATTTTCAATTAACGGACGTTTACTAAGCAATTTCCCATTAAGATCGAAAATCGCTAAATTTTGATAAGGTACGCGTTGATTATCACTTGGACGACGAGTATTGCCAGTGTAGAACATGGCCAATTTATCACCGACTTTTAAAGCACCACCCGAATAACAGCCGTGAGACTCAAAAAGTTCACAAGGAATCAGATCATCCGCTGATTGGTAATGTTGGAAGTCTTTCGTGATTAAATGCTTCCAATGTTTCATCCCGTGAATTGCATCGAATGGAAACCATTGATAGAACAGATGATATTTCTCTCCATCGAAGATCAAACCATTCGGATCATTCATCAAGCCAGTTGGTGGGGCAATATGAGAGTGCGGTCGGAAATCCTTGTCTTTTTGCACGGTTTCAGCAATTTCCGCAAGTTCGCCTTTTTCTGCGGCTAGAATACTTTTGTATTTGCCATTATTGAAAATAATCATAATTTAATCTTATTTTGGTAAGGTATTTTTTAAGCAATCATAGCGTTGATTCATTGCTTCAGCCCATGTTTTTAATGATTTGATGGTTGCATGTTGTGAAGCATGAGTCCAAGCATCGCGAAATAATAGAAAATCAATTGCACACACGGCATTCAATGTACCGATATTTAATTCTTCACCAAAACTATCAATGGCTTTTTTTAGTTCAATTAAGCTTCGCTCAGTGCGGTCAAAAATTTGTTGATGACGTTCAAGCCACCATTGCTCTTGTGGACGAAGGCATTTTTCAGGTGCTACGGATATTTCATTCTCTAAAATACCATCGGCTAAATAATGTAAACGGAGAATTTCCCAACGTGTCTCTTTGTTCCCATAAAGTGAAGGTTGAGTACCGATGTTATCAAGATATTCTGCAATCAGAGAACTATTATAAAGCCACTCACCATTTTCTCGTTGTAATGCAGGTAAACGACCAAGAGGATTGTCTAAATTATGTGGTGAATTCTTATCTAAACCACTTGTTGTGAGAAGTAATTCAACACGATCTTGTAATTGATGATATTGCACTACAGCACGGGCTTTTCTTGCATAAGGGCTAGAGTTGGAATACCAAAGTTTCATAAATCTCTCCTAAATTATCTTCATAAATAGAAGGTGCAGTTATTTGCACCTTTGCATGCTAATTCGCTAAAAATGCGGCTAATTGTGTTTGATTTGGTAGAGCAGACATCGCCCCTTTTGCCGTTGTTGCAAGGGCGCCACAGGCATTAGCCTGACGGATGATTTGCACTAGCACATCATTTTCTTTCCAGTTTGGATGCTGTGAAAGTCCAGCAAGTAGGCCACCAACGAAGGCATCGCCAGCACCAGTTGTATCAACAGGCTGTAAGGGTTTTCCAGAAATCACGTCTTTCTTACCTTCTAAGTGATAGAGTGCACCATCTTTACCTAAAGTCACGATAATCAATTTTTCAGGATAAAGTGCGGTCACTTTTTCAAAGGCTTTTTCAAGGCTGTCAGTATTGGTTAAAAGCGTTAATTCTTCTTCAGAGAATTTCAATACGTCAGCTAATGCAACGGCTTCCATGACCACGGTTTTCATTTCTTCTAAGCTTGACCAAAGTGACTCACGTAGATTTGGATCGAAAGAGAAGAAACCACCAGCAGCTTTAATACGACGAATTGCTTCAAAGGTGGCTTCGCGAGATGGATTATTAATCAGCGCAATAGAGCAGCAATGTAGCCATTCACCTTGTTGGAAAGGCGGTAAATCGCTTGCTTGTAAGAACTGATCCGCACTTGGGTTTATCATAAAGGTAAAGCTGCGTTCGCCATTATCTAAGCCAACTACAACCGTAGAGGTGCGATGTTGCGGATCTAAAATCATATGTTGTGTATTCACATTTTCCGCATTTAAGGTGTCTTGCATAAATTGGCCAAGGGGATCGTAGCCTACGCGACCAATAAAGGCACTTGGGCTGCCTAAGCGTGCTACGCCAACAGCCACATTTGCAGGGGCACCACCGGCACAACGTAAATAATGATTTTCACCGTCAGGAATAAGATCGACAACCGCATCGCCTGTTACCCAGATTTTTTGGCTCATATTATTTTCCTTCTATTGTGGATATCAGTTAAAAAATAACCGCACTTAAAAAGAGCGGTCATTTTCATAGGTGTTTTATGCGATGGTTACGCGTGCAAACTTACGTTTACCGACTTGGTAAACATTCGTGCCTTTTGGTGCATTGGCTTTCATGTCTTCGACTTTTTCGCCATTGATTTTCACACCACCTTGCTTCGCTGAGCGAATCGCTTCAGAAGTAGAAGGAACCAGTCCTGCTTCTTTTAATAAGGTTGCTAAACCAATTTCGCCTTCAAAGGTGAATTCAGGCATTTCATCCGGCATCGCACCTTTTTGGAAACGGTTAATAAATTCTTGTTCAGCCGCCTCTGCCGCTGCTTTATCATGGAAACGTGCAATGATTTCTTTCGCTAATAAAATCTTCACATCACGTGGGTTTTTACCATTTGCTACTTCTGCTTTTAATTCAGCAATTTCAGTAAGTGGACGGAAAGAAAGTAAGTTGTACCAATCCCACATTAATTCATCAGAGATCGACATGATTTTACCAAACATATCGCTTGGAGCATCTGTCACGCCGATGTAGTTACCTAATGATTTAGACATTTTCTTCTCACCGTCTAAACCAACAAGTAATGGAAGCGTAATCGCTACTTGTGGTTTTTGACCGGCTGATTTTTGTAACTCGCGACCAACAAGTAAGTTGAATTTTTGGTCTGTACCGCCAAGTTCAACGTCTGCTTCTAAAGCAACAGAGTCATGGCCTTGTAATAATGGGTAAATAAATTCGTGAATTGCGATAGGTTGGTTGTTACCAAAACGTTTTTTGAAGTCATCGCGTTCTAGCATACGCGCTACGGTGTAGTTACTTGCTAAACGGATCATCCCTTCAGTACCCAATTTACCCAACCATTCAGAGTTGAATACGATTTTCGTTTTTTGTGGGTCTAGAATTTTGTATATCTGTTCTTTATAGGTTTCTGCATTGCGAAGCACATCTTCGCGGCTAAGCGGTGGGCGAGTGGTATTTTTACCAGATGGGTCACCGACCATACCAGTGAAATCACCGATTAAGAAATAGACTTCGTGGCCCAATTGTTGGAATTGACGAAGTTTGTTTAATACCACGGTATGCCCTAAGTGAATATCTGGAGCAGTAGGGTCTGCACCAAGTTTAATTTTAAGTGGGCGATTTTCTTTTAGTTTTTCGATTAAATCCGCTTCAGAAAGAATCTCATCAGTACCGCGTTTTAGTTCTGCGAGAACGGTATTAATATCAGTCATTCTATTTCCTAA
>OGGZ01002807.1_pt1 | contig 11122 bp, 12 predicted proteins | sample 1571371 | NCBI WGS metagenome assembly OGGZ01 (sample SAMEA2582025, study PRJEB24529) | metagenome | biome: Human gut stool | place: China | collected 2011
ATTCTTTTACGCTGAGCTTGTAGCTGTTTAAGCCAGCCTGACTTCTAATTGTGGCGAATTCGCCATAATTAAAATTGGGGTTGTGTATCTGTTCCCAAATCCCAAGGAACTCAACAGTGTTCCGGGTTCTCAGCCAGTCGGAGATAAAAAAGTCACCGTCTTTGGCTTTGAGCATCAAAATTTACGAAAATGGAACCACACTTGTGGAAAGTCTTAATAAAGATGATTCTGGAATGTCTAAGAAAAACGCTACTTCTTATGCGAATACAATTTATTTCGATGGCGAAACCGGCACACGGTATCGGGTCGAAGTTAGCGTTTTTGCGGAAGATGCAGGCGGAGATTCCGACTCCCGTTCTAAAACCGTCACTCTGACGGCAAAGTAACAGTTTGGTTACTTTTGCAGATTCATCTCAAAAAAGCAGTAGCAAGCCCTGCGCCTTATAAGGCGTAGGGCTTGTTCAGCGTAGGGCGTATTTTTCTGTCAGAAAAACGGTGGGCAATGCTATTTTACATATTGTGTGGCATATCTTCCGCCTAAGTTGTTGGAAATGAATTAAGGTCATCCCGTTTACTGATTACTCCGCAATCCATCTCATGGACTGTATCACACAGTTCCCTCACATCGTCAGAACTATGCGTTGCCATTAAAATTGTTGTTCCCTCTTTTTTTAAAGCTATAAATAGTTCTCTCATTTCGCGAACGCCATTATTATCTAATCCATTCATCGGCTCGTCCAATACCAAAAGTTTCGGATGCTCCATAATTGCCTGTGCAATACCCAGACGCTGCCGCATACCAAGGGAATATTTTCCAACATGCTTGCGGCTTTCAGGATCCAATCCAACTTGTTGCATAGCTTTTCGGATCTCTGCATCTTTAATACGCCCCCGCAGAGTAGCCAAAAACTTCAGGTTGCGAAAACCGGAGTAGTTGGGGAGAAATCCAGGTGTTTCAATAATTGCGCCAATATCATCTGGGACAGTCTTGCCAGTTTCTATGTGCCGGCCATTTACTTGAATACTCCCACTGGTCAGTGGCATCAATCCAACAATACATTTGAAAAGCACCGTTTTTCCAGAGCCATTTCTGCCAATAATGCCATGTATTTTACCGGCTTCAAAAGAAACCGACACATCCCGTAAAGCGACCTGCTCACCGAAACGTTTTTCGGCATGGTCCACGACAATGATGCAATCGCTCATCGCACAACCTCCTCAACTGTGAGATCACTCTTATGGATCGTCGTAAAAATCGCAGCTATCAGTACCATATTACAAAGTAAAAGCGCTTTGTATGCATAAGGGGGCGTAAGCCGTGTCGCAAGACCGCTTGCCATAAGAGACAGATTCCCCCATGAAACTGGTGATAGGTAGGAAAATTTATAAAACCCCTCAAAATGAAGCAAAGCCGGCAATAGAACAAGTGCGGTGGCACCTCCAACGCCCAAGGATCTATTCCCCCACAGATTAACAAAGAACATGAAATTCCCCAGCAATATACCAATGCCACACATTAGGGTAAAGGATAGCAGCATGGCAGTAATGGGCGCATAGTTGTTCATGAGGTTGAATGAAAGAGTCATTATTCCATAGCTTTGTCCCGCATTTGTTTGAGTGAGGGTGCCAATAATTTTTCCCCAATCGTTCATAAATTGAAGATGCGGCCAGGTAAATATAAGTGATAGGAAAAAAATGGCCAGAAAAAAAGCGAAAGAAGCAGCCGCAACATACAGAAGCTGGCCTACTGTCCACTTTTGTCGTCCCGTCCGAAGCAGAACAAAAACCTGTTGCTGATCCAAAAAAGGGGCATCACATAGATAAAGCACAAATGCCAGCATAAAAAGCAGGAGAGTTGTTGGATTGGAAAAGAAATATGGGAAAAGCCACGGACTCACTGCATAATTTACTTCCTTGCAAAATTTCACAATTGGAGCGGTAAGATTGTAGACATAGAAAATCAGGAATAAGCCAACTACCCATATCTTGGGATTCCCTTTCCATTTCAAAAATGTGTTTAAGCCGCATTTTATACTAATCATACTGCCACCTCTTTTCCACGCTTTTGATAAATAGCCATCCAAAAAAAACTGCCAATGTCAGCAAATAGCCGCATGTATAGAAGAAATTTGCCGCTGGGGATGAAAAGCCTGGAGTGAAATGAAAAACTGAGGAAAAGCTAAGAAACCGCAGTCCATTGAGTCCCAATTTATTAAATATGATGCTTTGGGTATAATAGAGCAACAGCGGCGAAGCCATAATGGCGAAACTGTTTTGAATATAACTGGAAATCCAAAGAGCGACTATGCTAAACAGTCCGCTGCCCAAAGAGAGAATTGTAGCAGCGATTATAAAGTAAAAAAGAGGGTGGCTTGGATACCACAGTCGATAGCCTGAAGCGTCTAAGTAAACATCGTTATCTAACGGGCGAAAAAAGGAAAGGAGCCACAGGAAAGTGCTTATCGACATAGCCATAGTCAAGGCGGATGTCAAAAAAGCCGCACAGCATTTTGCAATGCAGTAATTCCTGACAGGGCATCGATTCCCAATTTGTCGCAAAAAACCACTTCGTTTGTCTACACAATAAGAAAGGCCATGCGGCAAAACACCCCAAACATAGAAGAGCATCGTCAAGGATCCAATAAAGGAATACTCCAGTAAATACGCTACAGAAACATAACTATCTGTTGTAGTATAGAGGTAAATATTCAGGAAAAGCGTAATCAGAATTGCAAAATATGTTGTTGGAAAAAAGGAATTTTGAATAGCGCGCAGAACTTCCATCCGAAAGGCCTGAAAAAAGCCGTTCATGACGCTTTCACTTTTTTGGATCACCATGTAAGTTCCTTTCCAGTCAGGGCGTCAAATCGTACACAACATTTATAGGGAATTTGTGCAGTACTTTCATCAACAATGATCCGCCAGGATGGAACCAAGGTGCCTTGGCCGACTGTCATAATATATTCCAGTGATATTTCCTCTACGGTCGCTGGAGCTGTCATGATGATACTATTATACTTATCGGTGATCATTGCTTTGGCATCTTCCACGGATGGAACTTCAATTTGCTGTCCTGTCGCTGTTACTTCAAGAGGTGTGCTGATAGACATGTATTCGATTCCTCTGGCAGAGTAATATGCAACGATGTTGGTTCCCTCCCATTGGATACCCTCTCGGGAAAATACAAGGCCATCATATTCCTCCCGAAACACGATGTAGTAGCAGGCGTCCTCGTCAGTCCAAGTCTGCATCGGCATGTCATTTCCATCATCGTCTACTCTGCGTATACTCTCATCCAGTGAGGTCAGGATTTCTGGACTTAATGAATATACTTCTGCTGTCCCCACGTTTTCACAGCCCAATAGTTCCAGTACCTTTCTTACGGAATCTTCTGCTTCTTGGACTGTTGCAAACGCCAAATCTTCTCCCTGTGGCAACTTGTCTATGTTGTTCTTGTTAAACGAATCAATATCCGCAGGATAGTCTTTTACAAGCAAATGCACTTTAGGATCATACCATGGTGTCTTATAAAATATCGTCTGTCTGGTCGTGCTGTTATATTCCATCTGGAGATAGGCACCAGATAATCCTAAAGCTACATAGAGGCTATAGCTTCCATAATCGCTGTTTTCGTCCGATATGATAGGATCATCTGCAAAAAAAGCGTTTTTTACATCATCTATACTGAACTGATGAATTTGAGCTTCCAGCCAATCATAGCAGATTGCATCGGAGGCATTATTGTTATGAGAAAGCATGTCATCAGAGAATGACAATTCGACTGACGGCTGGATAGTCTCGTCTGAATTTTCACTTATCTTTGTTGCGGTTTGTGTACATCCTCCCAGGAAAGTAATGGATAAAAAAAGTAACATTGCAAAAAAACGCTTCATACATACCTCCTCGCAGCCAGCTTTTTAATAAGGAATATATAATATAAGTTTTGCCTCTCTCAGTAGCCCCTGACACCCTTCCAGCACATCCCGCCAAGTGGCCTCGAAATTGCCTGTGTACCACGGGTCGGCAACATCGCCGGGGCGGTCGGTGTGGTTCATTCTCTGCGATCTTCTCCGTGTACCAAAGGCGTTCTTTGCTATCGAAGAGCTTGTCCAATAACGCAACATTATGTCCCTACGGGATTTGTGCAACAGGCTGTTGCACAAATTCACCACCGGAATAAGCTGCTGCGAACTTTGCCATATATTTCAGGTTTCTCACGGAGTAGCCGGTGGTGTCCGGGGAAGAAATTTTGATGTCGGCGGCAAGGTTTTCAACAAATTTGCTGCCTTATGTAACCGTATCATGCACTGAACAATAAGAACGCCGCAGGCGCTTGAAAATACTTACAAGTCCGTTTAATCGAAAAGTGTGACTCGTTCGTTCCTTTCAGTCGCTTGCGGCATAATGGATTTTATATATCAGGCTCGCTTTGGCATAAAGCTCTTTTCCGCCATTTTCATCACAAAATTCTTCTCATCAGAATCGGCAGATGAAAAGTCAATATTGTACCGCTTGCATATCTGACGGAAATGAACGACATAGGACAGATCCTCACTGGTCGGAGGCGCAACATAACAGTTCGGCGCTGCTAAGTCGTCCAGTTTTGCATACTTTTCCTGTAACATGATTACTCCTCCTTCAAATATTGCGAAAATAACTCTCTTGCCGCTTCTCCATCGATCAAAAGCAGGTATGGATCTAATCTGCTGAATGGAATTGCTCCAAAATCCCGAATATAGTGTTCCCTGATTTCTGAAGTTTTTGCCTTTAAATAAATCGCTCCACCGTATCCGTAGTCGATCGATAACTGAATGCCATAGGCAAGCAACGCTGCTCCAATGCCTTTATATTTACGCCGACCAGCTAATGTAGGATTACTATGCGGTGCGCTTTCGATATATTCAACATATACCAGAACGCCTTCCGGCATATCCCTGTATGCACCAAGTCCAACTAATTCTCCGGTTGCCGCAATTTCAAGTGCGTACTTCTCCAATGAGTCCGTCTGAATGAAATCGGATAGCCAGCTTGTCTGCCATTGTTCTTCAACGGTTTTCTTATAGTCGAATTGTGTTGCCTTCCTTATTTCCGCCCATACAGGAATTCCTGTTGTGGCATCAGTCACATAGTATTCGACCTTCATTAGTCATCCTCCGCAGGCTATATCGTCTTTATAATGCAACTTTCTATGCTTATTATAGCACATTTTTGGGGAAAGTCTACATAAGTTTTGCCTCTCTCAGTAGACCTTGACATCCTTCCAGCACATCCCGCCATGTGGCCTCGAAATCGCCGGTGTACCACGGGTCGGCAACATCGCGGGGGTGGTCGGTGTAGTCCATCAGGAGGCGCAGCTTGCCGGCAAAGTCGCCGCCGCAGATGCGGTGCATATTCTGTAGATTCGCGCTGTCCATGCCGATCAGCAGGTCGTACTTGTCGTAGTCCTGATTGGTAAGCTGCCGCGCCGCGTGGCCGCCGACTCGATATGGAACTGTGAAGCAAGCCCTGCCTTCTTCACCAAGTCCTTCATCACGAACTCGGCCATGGGGCTGCGGCAGATATTTCCATGACAGATAAACAGGATCCTCTTCATACTGCGTTCTCTCCGAAATCTCATCGTTGCCCTCATTATACCACACATCGACCTTTTCGTCGAGAACACTTTCCAGATACGCAGAATCCTCGATCATTCGCAGAAGCTCCGCCTTGGATAGATTCCGTGCTGTAGCCTGCCGGATGTACCAGCGGCGCTCCTCTGCGGGCAGCTCTGCCTCCATAATCACAACGTTCTGTGTCCAATTCAAGTGAAGCGCTTCGCCAAGCAGTTCCGGCGTGCCGCTGTACAACTGCCAGAAATCCCGCATCCGGCGCACATTGCGCGGAGAGAAGCCGGTCATATCCGGGTATTGTTCTTTTATGAACTCCGCAGCAGCTACCGCTGCACCCTTTTCCGAGTGGGCACAGACGGCCTTGCCGATTTCGCAGTACAGCTCCATCTGCGGCAGATCTGCTTTCATGATAGATTCCAGTGTGGCAAACATTGTGCTGTAGTCCACAGCCTTTCGGATATTCATAGCTTCTCCTTTCCGGCGCACAGCGCCTGATTCAACGCTCAAAGCAGAGAAAAGCACGGTAACATCGCCGTGTTTTTCTCTGCCTTGACCTGTTTCAGATAACTTGTACGATCTGCTCCCAGAGCAGTATGTGCTTTTCATCAATGGCCCGGTTGTCGTGGTAATGGCCGAACAGCCAGTAGTGATAATGTGCTCTCACCTTGACCTCCTGCAGGAAATCTGTGAGCGGGTCTGCCTCATTGTGGCGGTTTTCCATGAGAGCAATGCTGGTGGGAGCGCAGTGCGTGATAACATAGTCCACCGCCCAATCGACCTTGGCCAGATTTTTTCGTGCTTCAGCGTACTCCTCCTCAGAAGGCATCTCCTGCGCCCACCACGAAATGTGATTGATGCGATACCTCGCTCGGGGCTTTCTCTGCAGCATCAGGAGCTTTCGCTCAAAATCCGGAGCACCCGGTTCCAGAATGCCGTCCTCCGTATCATGGCTTTTTGCTCCGCCCATGGTGAAAAAGTGATAGCCTTCCAGCTCGAAGACCTGTCCACGCATCAGGTGCAGGACATGAGAGCGAATGCGGTGTACCTTGCCGCCGTGCCAGTCTTTCACCGGATATCGTTCCAGTGCGTCGTAGTTCTCATGATTCCCGCAGACGAAGGCCAGCGTGAACGGAAGACTTTCCAGCCAGTCCAATGCAGCCTCGTCACGGCCGTCTCCAAACCACACACCACCAAAGTCTCCGGCACAAATCACGATGTCCCGCTTTGTCATTTGTGCCTGCTCCGGGAAATATTTCGGCTTGAAGCGTTCAAAGTTTCCGTGGCAATCACCGGTTACAAAAATCATCTTTCCACCTTCTTTCAGTACATAATTTTCTGGCAAATCTCAATGCCACCCTTCAGCGTGACTGCGATCTCATCCTTGGAGAGGACTTTTACTGTCTCCACCAGTTGTCGAACGGCGCTCTCGTCCCACTCCGTAATGTGGAGTGATGCGTTTTCCAAGGTTTGTGCGGCATCCATGATGCGCTGGTTGGCTTTTGCCTGTTCCTTGTTATCTGCGAGGATCCCGGAACGCCTTCCTTTCAGGAGGGTTTGCTCGTCCAGTATCTCCTTGAACTGACCGCCATAGGCGGCAGGATCATCCGCGGCCTTTTCCAGCAGTGTTTGGAATTGCTGCTCCAGTTCTCTCAGCCTGCGTTCAATATCTCCCAGGCTCATCGTGCCGCCGGGGAATGGGATGATCTCCGTTTCCATGGCATCTGTGATCTGCCGAATCAAGCTATTCTTGTCGGCCATAGCTGTGTTCAGGGCTGCGAGGATCGCTTGCTGGAGTGGTGCTTCATCCAGTGTGGGCGAATTGTGGCAGTATTTCTTACCGTAGTCCAATCGGCTCACACAGCGCCACACGACTCGCTTTTCACCGTTTCGTGTCCATGTGCAGCGGCGATACAGGGTCCCGCACTCACCGCAGACCAACCGCTCCGAGAGCGCATACTTGCTGGCGTAGGAGGCCATCCCTGTGACTGCGTTTTTAGAAGGACTCTTTGCTGCATTCCGCCGTGCCATCTCCGCCTGTACGGCATCATACTTTTCACGGCTGACAATGCCCTCGTGGTGATTTTCAATGAGGTACATGGGAAGCTGGCCTGTATTCTTGATGGCCTTGCGGTTGATAAAGTCCTGCCGGAAGGTCTTCTGCATCAACACATCACCGCAGTATTTTTCATTCTGCAGGATGCTGCGGATGCGGGAAATGGTCCACTCCGGAGAATCCTCGAAGCACTTGACGCCTTGCTGCTCCAGTTCATCCTTGATCATCCGCAGACTTGCCCCAGTGAGGTAGCGTTCATAAAGCCACCGGACAACCTCCGCCTGCTCCGGAATGATTTCAGGCCGACCATCCTCACCCCTGCGGTAGCCATACAGTTTTTTATATTGGATGCTGACCTTTCCAGCTTCCATGGCGCGGCGTTTGCCCCATGTGACATTGGCGGAGATAGATTCACTTTCAGACTGGGCGAAGGCACCGGAGAGGGTGATCCGCAGCTCACTGTCCTCCTCCAGAGAATTGATGTTTTCCTTCTCGAAGATAACTGCGATGCCGAGCTGCTTGAGCGCCCGGATATAGTAGAGGCAGTCCACCGTGTTGCGGGAGAAGCGGGAAACCGACTTGGTCAGGATCACATCGATTTTCTTCTGGCGGCAGTGCCGGATCATCCGCATGAAGTCCTCGCGCTTCTTGGCCGAGGTTCCGGTGATGCCCTTGTCCGCAAAGATGCCAGCCATCGTCCAAGCGGTGTTGGACATGATTTTATCGGTATAGTACTCTTTCTGCACCTCATAGCTGTTTGCCTGATCCTCCTCTTTGGTGGAGACTCGGCAGTAAGCTGCCACCCGGAGCTGTCTGCGGGCTTCTGCCTGACGGGTGGCTTCCGGCTTGGCAGGGATCTTAATTACTCTTGGGGCATCCTCTTTCATTGCAGGTCACTCCTTTCTATGACTTGCCCATTTTTTAATCGAAGTTTGACATTTTGGCGGGTCACCAGTACCTCGGATACGGTGCTTTTCAGAAGATCTGCGTTCAGTTCCGCCACACATTCGAAGGCGGCGAAGAGCCGTCGGAGACGATTCGTTTCATATTCTTCATCCCCCAGCGCAGCATATTGCTCTGCCGCAAGCCGGAAGATCAGCGCTTTGGCGTTGTCCTCGTCGATTGGCTGTTGTTCCAGAGCGTTATCCAGCGTCTCCTGTGTCTTAGAATGTGTGGCTGGCGTAGGACTGCGCTGATGCTGTATGCGTTCCGGACAATTTGCAAGACCGTTGAGAAGGTCGGTGACACTTTGTTCCACCCGTTCAGATGGCGGTGTACCGCAGAGCCTGCGCAGCACCTTTTGCGCTTCCGTCTTTTTCGGAAGCTGGGGCTTGTTTGAGCGCTTTTCATTTGCTGCGATGAGCTGTTCCTCATCTATAAGCTTGGGATATCCTTTTTCTCCGGTATAGCGTGTGTCCGCCAAAATACGGGCGACCATATTTTTGTTCCAGAGCCGTCCCTCGTCGTATGAGATATCCTGCTGGCGAAGCGCCTCCGTCAACTTATTCAAGGATTCTCCCGCAATGTATCGGCGGAAGATCTCCTGCACAAGCTTCGCCTCTGATTCCTGTATGACGATCTCACCCAGGGACATCTTGTAGCCGAAGGGCTGCTTCCGGTTTCCCATCACCGCACCGTCCTCTCTATGGATTCCTGCAGCTCCAGCCCATTTTTTAGACAGAAGCGGACGGAGTCGTTGCTCTCTATGATAATTTTCTCAACGAGTTCACCAAACAGTTCTGCGTCAAAGCTGTCGAGGAATTCCGGCCCACCTTCCAGGAGGTCTATTAAGTCTTGCGTTTGCAGGGCGGTCATGTCGCTCTCGGCATCCATCAGCTTTTCTTTTTCCAGCTTGACCTGCCGGAGCTGCTTGGTCAGCTCATTGGTTTTGGCTATAAAAATGTCAGGATCAACAAGGCCTTGCTGCTTGAGGAAGGCCAATGTCTGATTCTGACTGGATAGATCTGATATTCTTTTATTCAGGGCAACGATGTCAGGACTCCAAAGCATCCTGCGATTGCGGATCATCTGGAGGTTTGTAAGCATCTGCTCCAGAATGGGGATACTCTGATGTTTCAGCTTATAGTACAGACGGCAGAAGGATTCCTGAACTTGGATTTCTGGTATAGGAGTAATCTGACATTCGTGTCTCTCTTCATGATTGCAGCAACACCAATACCATTTTTGATTGATTTTCTTCGCCCGAACACGCGCTCCGCAAGAACAGCGTATCTGCCTTGAAATAGTGTCGTGAATCGGCATTGGCTCTCTCTTTCGTGTTTTCCGAAGCTGCTGAGCTTGGTCAAACATCTCCTGCGAAATAATGGCCTCATTGCTGCCAGAGACGAAGTACATCTCTCGTTCTCCTCGGTTGCGTTTCTTTTTCCGTGGGAATGAGTCTGTTGTATACCTTTTCTGGAGAAGTGCGTTTCCTGCGTAGCGCTCATTTTGCAGGATATAGTCGATAGCTTCTCTCCGCCAATGCCTTCCGAGCGCCTTATCTTTGTTCAGAGCGGCCGCAATTTCTCTCGAATTATTACCGCTTAAATACTCTGTAAAAATCCGCTGAATCGTTGGTGCTTCAGCCTGGTTGATCTGTAGATTGCCGTCTATAAGTGTGAATCCCACAGGTGCATAGTATGTGTTAAAAGTTCCCTGCTCCATACTACGCTGATAACCCCATTGCCGATTACCGGAGATGGACTCGCTCTCTTTTTGGGCGAAGGCAGCGTAGATGGCGGTGATGAGTTCGCTGCTCATATTGACAGTATCGATACCTTCACGCTCGAATCGGACATTGACACCCAGTTCCTTTAGCTCACGGATGTTCTGGAGGCAGTCCATGGTGTTACGGGCAAAGCGTGAGATAGACTTGACAAGGATCTGGTCGATCAGACCCCGACGGCAGTCTGCCATCATCCGCTGGAAGTCATCCCGCTTAGCCACCGAAGTTCCTGTGATTCCCTCATCCGCATAGATGTCAACCATCCGCCATTCGGCCTTGCTTGAGATCAGTTCCGTGTAGTAGCGGTTTTGGGCCGCAAAGGAATTGAGTTGATCCTCGGAGTCTGAGCTGACACGAGTATAGGCTGCGACCCGCAGCCGCACATTTTGAGGCCGCTCCGCAGGCTCGATCTTTATAACACGGGACTGTTTTTCTGCAAGTGCCGTCGCTCCGTCTACCAGCCGCTTTTCATCCATATCCGCTCACCTCCTTTTTGCAACACAAACACTACCACAACTGCATCCAAATAGCTACTGAAAGATGAAGAAAATCAGAGAAAAAACATGACTTCAACACCGCTATCCGCAGCAATCCGTGCGGCGATTTTTCTCAGTTCTTTTTCGGTGAAAATACCGTATTCCCGGAGCTTTCTGAGTAGGATGACGATCCCATAGTAATTGATATTGGGGTTCATAGATGTTCTCCTTTCTGCATTCGACTATCTCTGCGGCACAA
>OGGZ01002808.1_pt1 | contig 11112 bp, 8 predicted proteins | sample 1571371 | NCBI WGS metagenome assembly OGGZ01 (sample SAMEA2582025, study PRJEB24529) | metagenome | biome: Human gut stool | place: China | collected 2011
AATTTTACCAGAAAAGGGGCATGTTCACAATTTATTTACTCATGCGTTTTTCGTGCTTGTCCTTTGCTTTTCATTTTCTTAAGTTTTTCTGTCTGCGGCAGAATACGTTCCGCCGTCCTTGAATTCTTATGGCATGTCAGCGACATTCCAGAAGTGCCATGCATAATTTTCCCCTGTATCTCTCATACTTTTTTTGCAGATGAATATCAGACAGATCCATAGCTGTTGTTTTTATCAGCTGTCTGAAGAAACTGCATGGCAATTATTATGGAAAGGATGGATCAATGATGGAAGAGCACTCAGTCAATCTTCTCCGCGAATGTGACTCCGGCTGCAAAATGGCGGCGGAAAGCCTGGAACAGATCCGGGATATGGTGTCGGATCAGGAGCTCTGGAAGGATATCACGGAAAGCTATGAAAAACATCAGGAGCTGGACGCAAAGATCAAAAAGACCTTAAGCGCCATGGAGGAAGAGGGAAAAGAACCGGGAAAAATGGCCTCTGCCTGGTCATGGATGTCCACAGAAATGCGTATGCTGGCAAAGGGCGGCGACAAAGAAGCCGCCAGTATTGTCACTGACGGCTGTAATATGGGGATCAAGACCATATGCGGTTATAAAAATCAGTATTCTGGTGCGTCAAAGGCTGTCATGGAGATCGCCGATGAGCTCACCGGGATGGAGGAAAATCTCAGAGATCATATGAAGAAATTTCTATAACGGTTCAGCAGATCTCTTCCGCTTTCCTATCTTCCGGCCGGTGCCCCGCCACCGCCGGAAACTCCGAATATTTCACAAAGCCGATCTTTGCAATCAAGCACACGGTGGACCGGCTCGCAGAAAATGATTTTTCCGCCCGCGTCGATGTTCTTCGAAAGGAAGTCATCGCCAATGTCTCCCCTGAGCTCCGCTCCCCACTTTCCGTGATCTCCGGCTACGCAGAACTTGTCCGGGACATTCACCGGAAAGATGAGGCAGCTATCCGCCCCCCGGTCAGTCTGCCTGATGCTCTACCTCATAGGCATGTTCTTCCTTGATCTTTTTTAATGTCTCCGGCTCGCGGATCAGATCGAGGGCTGTGAAAGCAAGAACCTTTGCACCGAGAAGGATCGAATCGAGTCCTTTCTGTGAGCATGCCGCCGCAACCATCTCTTTACTGTGGCCCTTGATCGGCTCGTCGCTGATATTGATGGTCGGCTGGATCGCCGGAACGACCTGGGATACATTTCCGATATCTGTCGATCCCATAAGGCGCTCTCCTGCCGGATCTGCAGTCTCTCCAAACAATTCCAGATTCTTCGCATAAACCGCATCAAAGGATGGTGTCGGAACCATGTTCTCTACCCAGTTCTGGTACGGCTTCATGCTGCCCTTTGCACCCATTGCCATCGCAGAGGCTTCCACGATCCGCTCTACCTTAGCGTAAACATCCTTTAATGTGGAAGCTGCAGCAGCCCGCAGATAAAATTTTGCTGCCGCGTAATCCGGTACCGTGTTCGGTGCCTGTCCACCGTTTACGATGATCCCGTGGATCCGCACATCATCACTCAGATGCTGGCGAAGAGCATTGATGGAGTTATAGGTCTGGATCAGCGCGTCTAAAGCATTGATTCCCTGCTCCGGTGCCGCAGCCGCATGAGACGCCTTACCCCAGAATTCAATATCGATCGGAACACATCCAAGTGTTTTTTCTGTAAGGCGATGTCCCACACCCGGATGTGCGGAAAGAGCCGCGTCAACGTCCTTGAAATATCCCTCGCGGACAAAGCTTCCCTTCGCACTTCCGTTTTCTCCGCCTTCCTCTCCAGGTGTTCCGTAGAGGCGGACCTCTCCGCCGACCTCATCGATCACGCTCTTTAACGCCGCAGCCGCCAGAGAAGAAGTTGCACCAAACAGGTTATGTCCACAGCCATGTCCAAGTCCCACAAGGGCATCGTACTCCGCAAGGAAAACCATGACCGGACCGGGTTTCCCGGATTTATAGCTCGCCGCAAAACCGGTTCTGTGACCTGCCGCCGGCATCTCTACTTCAAATCCCACGCTCTTAATCTGATCTGCAAGACGCTTGGAAGCGAAAAACTCATAATTGCTGACCTCCGGCTTCTCATGGATCTCCAAAGCGATCTGCTGATATGTCTTGCCGTTTGCCTCTACATAATCCACAATTTTCTTCTGTAATTCATCCATTGTCCACAATCTCCTTTCCATTTATCCCATAAATTCACTGCAGTATTCTTATAAGGAAAAAGACCTGACAAAAACCTACTTGTCAGGTCTCTTAATGCGTATTATAGTTCTTTTCGCCTAAATTTTCCAGTCTTTTCTTCCGATTTCACCGATCTGTTCCGGCAATTATTTTCCTGCTCTTACTTCCTCAAACTCCTCCTGGATCTCCTTTGACGGCTCACCGGTCGCAAGGCTGACAACAATCAGACAGAGCATTGCAATGATAAACGCCGGAAGAAGCTCATACACATTCCATGCACCGCCTAACGGACGAACGCAGTATTTCCATACAAATACCATGACTCCGCCTGCGATCATGCCGGCAAGAGCACCGTTCCTGTTGGAACGTTTCCAGAATAATGCCGCAAGGACCACCGGTCCGAATACAGCGCCAAATCCAGCCCACGCAAAGGACACGATTCCAAATACGGAGCTGTCCGGATTTCCCGCTAAAAATACTGCGATCACTGCGATAAAGAGAACCGTCGCCCGGGCAACATGGATCGTTCTCTTCTCAGTAAGGTTTACGCCGAACATTCCCTTTAACAGGTTCTCAGAAACAGCGGAAGATGCCGCAAGAAGCTGGGAATCTGCGGTGGACATCGTGCAGGCTAAAATTCCGGCAAGTGTGATTCCCGCACCCACGATTGCGAGGAATCCATGCTGGCTTAAGAGTGTCGCAACCTGAATGATGATCGTCTCCGAAGCGGAGCCCTTTAACTCTGCCATCACGCCATTCTTTGAGAGGCTGTAACCGACAACGCCGATAAAGATCGCAACTGCCATAGAGATTACGACCCATACCGTCGCGATGCGTCTGGAAAGTGATATATTCTCCTCGTTTTCCGTCGCCATAAAGCGGAGAAGCACATGCGGAACTCCAAAATAACCAAGCCCCCAGGCAAGAGTAGAAACGGTTGTTATGGTTCCATAAGAGGAAGCGGATCCTGTCTCGCTGTTATATGTAGCTGTTAACGATAAAAAGCCCGGCAGTTCTTTCGCATTTTCAAGAACATTCTGAACTCCGCCGCTCATGGATACGCCGAAACATACCACAAGGACAAGCGCGATCGTCATAACAATACTCTGGATCAGATCCGTAAAGCTTGCTGCCATAAATCCACCGAGTGCTGTGTAACCGACAATGACGACAGCACTGATCAGCATAGCCGCCGTATACGGAATTCCGAATAATGTGGAGAACAGCTTTCCACATGCCGCGAATCCGGACGCTGTATACGGGACAAAAAAGATAATAATAAAAATTGCGGAAATTCCCAATAAAAGTTTCGAATCATCACGATACCGGTTTGCAAAGAAACCCGGCAATGTGATCGAATTCGTCTTTGCGCTGTATCTCCTGATGCGTTTCGCCACGATCAGCCAGTCTAAATAGGTACCGATGGCAAGTCCGATCGCAGTCCAGGATGCGTCACAGATACCGCTGAGGTACGCCACTCCCGGCAGTCCCATCAGCAGCCAGCTGCTCATATCCGATGCCTCCGCGCTCATGGCCGTCACAAAAGGACCTAATTTTCTGCCGCCAAGATAGAAATCACTGGAGTCATTGTTCCCTTTAGAATAGATGAAACCAATTGCCAGCATCATCACCAAATAGGCAATGATCACAAGAAAAACACCGATGATCGCTCCATTCATTTTTCATACTTCCTCTCATTTTAGTCTGCCATATTAGTTTAATAAAGCGTTAATGTAGTTTAGTATAGCAGAAAATGGCCGGATTGCAAGTGTTTTCCGGGGATTTGCGTCTGAAAAAAGGTCGGCACATTCCCGTGCCGACCTTTTCCTGTCTTTGTTCAGTTTTTATGGGATCCTGATCTCGGTGTCCTTACCGCTTCTCATCCCAGCTTCCGTCCTCCCGGACAAACCAGCCGTCCGGTGTCATGCGGTTCGCGAACATGATTCCCTTTGTTCCATCGGAAACCTTATTGAGAGAACGAGACGTCGCAGAACGTCCGGGGGACGTTCGCCTACGACGACCGCAGCGGAGCGGAGATATTCGAACCGTTCGAGCCCGGCAGGGCTTGAACATAGAAAAAAGAGCCATCCATCGGATGACTCTTTTTTCTATCTCTTTGAGAGCACGAGACGGGATTCGAACCCGCGACCCTCGCCTTGGCAAGGCGATACTCCACCACTGAGCCACTCGTGCGTATCAGGTTACCATCATGATAGCATGGATCTTTTGAAGTGTCAAGATAAGAAAAGTGTGGTATACTGTGGAGGATATGAAAAAATTTACTGGTCAGGTCAGCACATGGAAGTAAAAGAGAGGAAAAAACATTGGAAACATCAGTAAGATCAAAGGAAATGGATATGTTAAACGGAGGACTGGCAGGAAAACTGATCCTGTTTTCGATACCGTTAGCGTTCAGCAGTATTTTGCAGCAGCTGTTTAATTCAGCGGACGTTGCTGTTGTGGGAAGATTTGCGGGAGATCAGGCGCTGGCGGCCGTGGGAAGCTGTGTGGCGCTGGTTGGAATTTTTGTGAACCTGATCGTCGGACTTTCTGTGGGACCGAATGCAGCTCTGGCGAACCTTATTGGTCAGAAGAACCGCGGTAAAATCAACAGCATGGTCCACACGATCCTGACCTTCGGTGCGGTTCTCGGAATTGCGCTTCTCGTGATCGGAATGCTGGTGGCAAGAATGGTCCTTGTGGCATCCGGAACGCCGGAGACAGTGCTGGATCAGGCACTCTTATATATCAGGATCTATTTTGTGGGAATTCCGTTTATGGTCGCGTACAACTTTGGTGCTGCCATTGTCAGAAGCTACGGTGATACGAGGAGACCAATGTGCTACCTTATCGTGTCCGGCGTGCTGAATGTAATTTTAAACCTGCTCCTTGTAATCGGATTCCATCTGGGAGTTGCGGGCGTTGCCATCGCCACGGTGATCTCCAACGTGGTCAGCACATTCCTCATTATCTCCCATCTGTACCGCAGGAATGATGAGTTCAGCTTCCGGTTTGACAGGATGCGGATCGATACAAATGAGCTGAAAAAGGTGCTGGCGATCGGTATCCCGGCAGGAATTCAGGGTGCGATCTTTTCTGTTTCCAACGTGTTTATCCAGAGCGGGATCAACATGTTCGGTGAGGCGGCCATCGCGGGTTCATCCCTGGCACTGAATTTTGAGTATTTTACATATGATATTGCAGGTGCATTTGCCCAGGCGGCGGTTACATTTACAAGTCAGAATTTTGGTGCGGGCAACATGAAGAGATGCAGAAAGATCTTCTGGCTCTGCCTGCTCTTTGGATTCGGATTTACGGAGATCCTCAGCGTGATCTTTATCGTGTGGGAAGATTTTTTCGTCAGCATCTATACGACGAGCGCTGCGGTGGCGGCATACGGGATCATACGAATGGATCGTGTGTGTGCCTTGGAAGGTTTAACTGCGACATATGAGGTTGCCAGTTCCTGCCTGCGAGGAACTGGAAAGTCCCTGGAGCCATCCGTCATCACGATTCTTGGTACGGTCGTATTTCGCCTGATCTGGCTCACAACGATATTCCGCATGTTCACGACTTATGATATGTTGATGAATGTGTATGTGGCGTCCTGGCTGTTTACGGGATGTTCAATGTTCGTGGTCTACTTCTTCCATATGAGGAAGATAGATAAGCTGTTAGGGGCGAGATAGAGAGAAATCTGTTACTGTCTGCACAGTGCGTAAATAATAGAGAAGCGTTTTCCTGAGGGATATCTGTTGATGAGATGACCGGACAGGAGAACGCTTTTTAAAATGATGCGCACTCGCGCGAAGATGTAGATTGTCGCAAGCGATCACGCGAGGCACATTCTTTTTCATATATAGTGGTTAAAGACTGGCAGATTGGATGATATGGTTGAGAAGTTAGAAGCCAGTTGAAATGGTTTTCCGGCTTATAAGTGAATGATCTTCGCCCCCAGAAGCTCTGCGGCGTCCTCCGAATGGGTAGCAATGATCAGGAGCTTTCCGGCACAGAACTCTTTGACCATGTCGATCGTGAGCTGCCTTGTATCGGCGTCCAGTCCGGTAAAAGGCTCATCCATGAGAATGATCTCAGACGGTGCGAGGATCGCGCGCAGGATCGTGACACGCCTCTTCATGCCGCCGGAAAATTCACAGACAGGCTTATTCAGGGCGTCTTCCGGGAGAAGACGGAGCAGGTATGCGGTCAGAGCTTCGTTGGAATATCGCTTTCCAAGAGCGAAGCGGAGGTTTTCAATGGCGGTATAGCCTTCCAGAAGACGGTTTTCCTGAAAAACGGCGGAGATCAGGGGACGCATTCCCCGGATCCTGCAAGGATCAGATTTTGATACCATGCCGGAAGATGCTTTTATATCGTTATTGCCGGTATCCCCTGCTGATGTACCGAACAGGATCACACCGGAATCCGGCTTTTCAAGTCCGAGGATCAGACGGAACATTGTAGTCTTTCCGTTTCCGGATGGTGCCATCAGACAGTAGGAAGTTCCGGAGGAAAATTCCAGGGAGAGATCGGAGAGAACCGGCTGCCCGTCGTAGGATTTGGTGACGGAGCGGAGTGTGAGGGCAGTGTCATTTTTTTTATTTATCGGACTCATTCACATAGGCCCCCTTTCCGGCACATTTCTTCAGAATCCACAGAAAACCTTTCTCAAACAGACTGCTCACAAGAATGATGACGACCGTCCACGCGAAGAGCTCCGCGGTGCTCAGATAGATCTTCGCGAGATACAGCCCCTCGCCGATGGAACCGTCCGGCACACCGATGACTTCGGCGGCGATCCCGGACTTAAATCCCATGCCGAGAGCGGTGCGGCAGGCGCTTTTTAAGTACGGGTAGAGTGCTGTGCGGTAGATATAGAGCGCCCGACGGATAAACGGGATGTGGAAGACTTCCGCCATCTCTAAAAGCTCCCGATCCGCAGATATCAGCCCGGCTTTCGTGTTCACATGGATCATGGGATAGACCACGAGGAACGAGATAAAGACGGAGAGGTTTTTAGAGCCGGTCCAGATCAGTGCCAGGATCACGAAGGACGCGACGGGAACCGTCTTCATGAGCTGCACCGGCGGCTCTAAAAATTCGTCCACGATGGGAAAACGGTACGCCAGAGATCCGGTGAAAAGTCCCAGAAAAAACGCCAGAAAGAATCCAATGCTGATCCGCCCGAAAGAAAACGCGATGGCGGACCAGAAGTCCGGGAGAACGATCTGCTCACAGAGCGCCCGCAGCGTATCGGCAGGCCCCACAAGGAAAATATGATTCCGGATCAGGGAAGCAGCGGCCTGCCAGAGAACGATCCAGAAAAGGATGATCGAGAGCCTGCGGAGAAATCCGGAAAAACGATGATCCATGGTGGCTGTCTCCTTTCATAAAGTGTAATTAAAATCAAGGCTGCTTGACAGCGGTTGAATTTCTACAGGTAATAAAACGATAACAGATAGTTCTCTTGTCGCAAGTTGTTGAAAACTGACTTATGGAAACCAAATTTCGTGAGAATAAACGGCGATATAAAAATGAGGTATGACTGTCCTGCCAGCCATACCTCATTTTCATAGTCGGCATGAATTATTTTACATAGTAGAAGCTATCATCCGGCAGCTCACCGCCGACGGAGGCCGGGTTCTGGTCGTACAGAGCCTGAAGGTAACCGGAAAGTGCTGTTTTCATCTCATCACCGGAGATAAAGGTGATGTTGCAGTACGGAAGCGCTTTTTTCGCGATCGGAGCCTTTGCGACGATCTCAGCCTTTGCGATGAGCTCGGCTGCGGCATCCGGATCCTCCGCGGTGAAGGCGATGGATGCCTCATGTTCCTGTAAGAATGTATCGACGAGATCCTCGTGCTCCTTTAAGAAATCATTGTTTACAATGGTAACACCTGTTACAAGACGGCTTCCGGAACCTTCGCCCTGGACATTATCCCACTCTTTTGTGAGGTCCATGATGATGGAGAGCTTTTCGTTCTGGGCGAGAGCGGCAGTTACGAACGGCTGCGGAAGAAGACCGATGGCGTTCGGATCCTCAGCGAGGACGGAAGCAACCTCAGATGCCTCGGACTTGAATTCAAGAGTTACATCATCCTCTCCGAGTCCTGCGGCGGAGAGCACATAGCGGAGTGCGTATTCCGGAGTAGTTCCCTTTCCCGGAAGATATACGGTCTTTCCCTTTAACTGATCAATCGTTGTCACGGAGCTGTCGGCAGATACGAAGTAGAGAACGCCGAGAGTATTGATATCGATCACGGAGATATTTTTGTTTGTCTTATTGTAGAGAACGCTTGCGACGTTCGCCGGAAGCAGGGCGATATCGACTTTTCCGCCTGCGACCATGGCGGTCATCTCGTCAGCTGCGGTGACCATAGTGAATTCGTAGCTGTTCTCGGACTCCCCGTTTGCGGCCTCATCCATGAGCTTTACAAGTCCCATGGTGGTCGGTCCCTTTAAACCGCCGACACGGACAACGGTCTCCTCGCCGGTGTTTTCAGCGGCGGACTCGGAAGCGGCTTCCGTTGTGGTTTCCTCAGCGGCAGTCGTTGTCTCCTCCGCGGAAGAAGCGGCAGCTGTTGTTTCGGTTTTGGATGATGAGCAGCCTGCAAGGAGAGATCCCGCGATCGCGGCAGCCATCATGACGGATAACATTTTTCTCATAACTTAGTTCCTCCTGAAAAAAATCTGACAGACACGGGTCTTGTCCCACTGTCTGCGTGAATGATAAATCCCCGGTATGCACACGAAAAGAGCATACCGGGGATCCTGAATATGACAGATATTCCCGTATCAGATTCTTTTCGTCTTTTCCCTCAGGACAGTTGACCTTTGGGGTTAGCACGACCGAACTAAATAGAATATATCATGGGGAGTTAGGAATGTCAATCCAACATGAGACTGGGGAAAACATGTTTTAAAGGCGAAGGCTGCATATGCCAAACCGAAAATAATCGGAAACGGAGTGGCGGGAAAGAGGCGGAACCGGAACCTGACTTTGTGAAAAAAAGAGACAAAGAAAGCGGTGCTGGACAGCCGCATACTGCGAACAAATATCCGACACAGATAGACAGAAAAACATAGGAAAATACAAGGAATTTCGCTGCCTGTACTTTATTGTATACAATTTAAGAAAATAAGGTTTTTCCCCGGAATGCGTTGGATTATATACAATTTCCGACTTGCTTTGCAAAGGGGGATATGCGATAATATGATGCGAAAACATTAAAAATTAAGGTAAGATAGAGGATTCAAAATTTAGGAGGAAATGGTATGAAAACCAACGATGAGGCACTGCTTAAGATCAAGTATAACGTGCTGCGCACAGTTTCCAGGCTGGCTTTTGAGGGCAGACTCGAGGAAGAGAGAGACAATATCCCGTTCAAACTGATCCCGGGCCCGAAGGCACAGTTCCGTTGCTGCGTATATAAGGAGAGAGAGATCATCCGTCAGAGAGTCCGTCTCGCGGAAGGAAAATGTCCGAGTGACAAACAGAGCAACAATATCATTCAGGTTATCTCTTCTGCATGTGAGGAGTGTCCGATCACAAGATTCGTTGTAACCGATAACTGTCAGAAATGTATGGGTAAAGCCTGTCAGAACGCATGTAACTTTGGTGCGATCTCGATTGGCCGTGACCGTGCCCATATTGATCCGAGTGTCTGTAAAGAGTGCGGACGCTGTGCTCAGGCATGTCCGTACAATGCGATCGCTGAGCTGATCCGTCCGTGCCGCCGTGCATGTCCGGTAGATGCGATCACAATGGATCCGGAGACCGGAATCTGTCAGATCGATGAAAAGAAATGTATCCAGTGCGGTGCCTGCGTAAGAAGCTGCCCGTTCGGTGCAATTTCCTCCAAGGTATATGTTGTACAGGTGATCGAAGCGATCAGGGCCGGCAGGAAGGTCGTTGCCATGGTTGCTCCGGCTGCTGAAGGTGAGTTCGGCCAGGATATCACAATGGAGAGCTGGCGTACTGCATTAAAGAAGGTTGGCTTTGCCGATATGGTAGAGGTTGCTGCCGGTGCTGATATGACAGCAGCTTACGAGGCAATGGAATGGGCAGAGGCATTTAAGGAAGGCAAGAAGATGACGACCTCCTGCTGTCCGGCATTTGTAAATATGATCAAGAAACACTACCCGACTCTGATCGATAATATGTCCACAACGGTATCCCCGATGTGTGCGGCATCCAGAATGTTAAAAGCGATCGATCCGGAGGCGATCACAGTATTTATCGGACCGTGTATGGCGAAGAAATCCGAGGCTGCTGACAAGTCCATCGAGAACAATGCAGATTATGTTCTGACCTTCGGTGAGGCCATCGAAATGCTGCGCGGAAAAGAAGTTGAGCTTGAGCCGGCTGAGGAGACAAAGCAGGAAGGCAGTGTCTTCGGAAAACGCTTCGGCAATGGCGGCGGCGTGACAAACGCAGTGATCGAGTGCTTCAAGGAAAAAGGTGAGAGCGCAGATGTTAAGGTTGCGCGCTGCAGCGGTGCGGCTGAGGTTAAGAAAGCCCTTCTTCTTCTCAAAGTCGGCAGACTTCCGGAAGACTTCATTGAGGGTATGATGTGCCAGGGCGGCTGCGTAGGCGGACCGAGCAACATGAAACAGGAGATGGCATTCAAGAAAGACCGCGACGCTGTGATTGCGAAGGCAGACGGCCGCGGAGTATGGGAGAACTTAAAAAATTACGATATGGATTCCTTCTCTATGCATCGCAGCTACGAGAAGCCGGAGGCTTAATGTAGGTTTACATAACATATGAATATGGCAGGGTGTCCGGCTGGGGCTGGCGGACACCTGTGAACAAAAGAACAGCATATATTTTCTGGAGAATTTCTGGAAGGTATATGCTGTTTTGATGTCATGGATCCGGGGGGTGTCGGCTTAACAGCGGAAAAA
>OGGZ01002813.1_pt1 | contig 11084 bp, 7 predicted proteins | sample 1571371 | NCBI WGS metagenome assembly OGGZ01 (sample SAMEA2582025, study PRJEB24529) | metagenome | biome: Human gut stool | place: China | collected 2011
ATTGAGCAATGCTTCACCATATGAAGGACATTTTGAATTATACTTTGAATCTGCCAATCTTTCCAAAGCAACTTTAAGATATTGATTTACTACAGACAGTTCTTTACTAAAATCATATATTTCAACATGTAATTGCTTTTGAAACTCTTGCATATTCCAAATTAGCGCTGAAAGATGTGGTATTTGCTTCAAAGCATTATTAGAAAAGCATTCACATCTTAAAAAACGCTTAAACTTATTATTAAAATTCTGGAATTTCTTCTGAATCATCTGCATGTGCGAAGCGTTATTTAATGTATCTAAATAGCACTTTTGATTGTATCTAACAGCTATTTTTATACAATCACGTTCTTTTTTATCCATATCCAATCTCCTTTAAAATTGTTACAAATAGCAGATTTTACTAATTTTAACTATAATTCATCTTTCAAAACATATTTATTATTCTTTATCAAACTATACCACAATCACCACTCCATTCCTACCCCTGCTTTCCTGTCTTCTGCGGAAATTCCATCTTAAATTTATACTGGAATCCTATGATTTCTTTACCATCTTTCGTATAGGAAAATTCCTCTACACTCTCTGGAATCAGGTACGCATCATAACTGCCTTTCTTTCCTTTCAGACCTTTGACAAGTATCTTTTTCCCTTGAAGCAAGCTCTTGACCTGTGCATCTGAAAGTGTAACTCCCAGTGCCTTACCAACATTCATGCCGCATTTTCCGGTACAGTACGCTCCAAATTTTCCCTTTACTACATCGGCTCCACATTTCGGGCATTTGCCAAGCACTTCCTGTGTTCTCTTTCCTGCACCAAACATGGCTTTCTGCTCATCGCTAACGCTATGATAAGCTTTTACAAGATCACTTACCATAGTTTCAATCCCAGACATAAACTGTTCTGCAGCAACTTCTCCTTTAGATACCAGAGTAAGCTCATTCTCCCAGTCAGCAGTCAGTTTCGGAGATTTTACTACATCCGGAAGTATCGTTATCAGCTTCATTCCGTCCTCTGTCGGAATCATCTGCTTTTTCTCACGTTTTACGAATCCGTCTTTTACCAGTTTTTCAATAATGTCAGCTCTGGTGGCAGGTGTGCCAAGTCCTTTTCTCTCCACCTCATCACCCATATCCTCTGCTCCGGCTCGCTCCATTGCCGACAAAAGGGAATCTTCAGTATAATGCTTCGGTGGCTGTGTGAAATGCTCGGAAACCTTTGTCTGCTCCACTGCAATCATCATGCCCTCACGAAGCTCCGGCAGCTTCTTTTCTTCCTCGACATCCGATTTATCCTCTGTGGTCTTATAGGAATTTTTGAAGAAATCATCAAATTCCTTCCATCCATTTTTCCATACTTCCTTACCGGATACCTTAAACACAATCTCGTTGCAGGTAAGCTCTGCCTTTGTGGAATTATAAATGTGCTTCTCCCCGGTTGCACACAGCAGACGGTTTGCACAAAGGGAAAGTATCTTCATTTCGCTCTCCGGGATTGCCTTTAAGTCCTGCTTGATGATCTCCATGGTAGGAATGATTGCGTGGTGGTCCGTCACTTTCTTGCTGTTCAAAATTCTTTTAATATCTGGATTGAACATGATATTCTGTTCAAATAACAGAGAATTGAAAATCGCTTCGATCACATTTTTTGCAGTACCTTCCATGTCATCGGAAAGATACTGGCTGTCTGTTCTTGGATAAGTCACTAACTTTTTCTCATAAAGGCTCTGCGTATATTCCAATGTCTGCTTGGCAGTAAAGCCAAACAGACGGTTTGCATCCCTCTGGAGTGTGGTAAGGTCATAGAGTTTCGGTGGTGCCACCCACTTTTCTTCCTTTATCACAGAAGTGACAAGAGCCTGTCCGTTTTCACAGGCTCCTGCAATCCTCTCTGCTTCCGTTTTATCACTGATATGCTCCGATACAGCATCCAGACCATTTTCCATGATATGAGCCATATAATAGGCTTCTTTCTTGAAATTTATGATTTTACTTTCACGGTCTACCAGCATGGCAAGTGTCGGTGTCTGCACTCCGCCGACCTTTAATGCCTTGCCACCATACAATACCGTAAAAAGCCTAGTGCCATTGATACCCACAAGCCAGTCTGCTTCCTGCCTGCATAGTGCTGACTTGTACAGATTGTCATAATCACTGCCTGGACGAAGATTATGGAAGCCGTCACGGATAGCACTCTCCTCCATGGAAGAAATCCATAATCGTTTCATCGGTTTTCTGCACCCTGCCATGTTGTAGGTCAGGTGGAAGATCAACTCTCCCTCCCTTCCGGCATCGGTAGCACACACGACTGCATCCACCCTGTCATCATGCATAAGTTTTTTCAAAATCTGATACTGTGCTTTCGTATCACTTTTCACTTCATGCTGCCATTCCTGTGGGATGATCGGAAGATTGTCATAACTCCATTTCTTCCATGCTTCCTCATAGCTTTCCGGCTGTACCAGTTCTACCAGATGTCCCACACACCATGATACCAGATAGTCATTGCCTTCCAAATAACCGTCCTTACGCTGTGTGGCACCAAGAACTGCCGCAATGCTCTGTGCCACGCTCGGCTTCTCTGCAATTACAAGCTCCATCTCTATTCCTCCCCGTTTTCTTCATCATTATCGTTGTCACTGTTATCTTCACTGTCATTCTCGCCTGTGTCCTCTGATTCTGTATCATCGCCACCATTTAAGAATGCTTCGTCTGAATCCTGCTCGGCTTCGTCCTCGTCCTCATAATCATAGTCCTCGTCAAGCTCGTCCTCATCTTCATCCTCATCAATGAAGTTTTCCTTTTTCTTCTTAGACTTCACAACATATACCACTCCGATCACAGCTACCGCAGCAATGCCTATTAAAATATATGTAAAGCCGGAACCATCTGCTTTTGCGGTATCCTCTTTCGGCTTACTTGTATCCTCCGTGCTTTCTTCGGTACTGCCCTCAACACTTTCCGTTCCCTGTTTTTTCTCTCCTGTGGTATCTGCATTATTATTTGACAATGCACTGTCTTTGGTAGGAATTGCAGATTCCAATGCTGCTGAATTTTTCGGAAGTGTCTCGCTGTTATCCGTTGTGGTATTTAACAGGTCATTTTCACTGACTTCTGTAAGGAAATATACCTTTTCATCTTCCCCGTCACGATCAATCACCAGATAAAATACCTTTTCTGATGCAGTCTGAATTGTATAAAATTCCTTGCCTTTTTCAGAAGTCTGGCTGTCACTGCTCTGGTCGGTATCCTTAGAAGTATCTCCCGTACTCGGGGACTGCTTGGCTGATGTTCCTGTACTGCTTGAAGTTGTTCCACTGCCTGTTTGGGAAACAGTATTTCCATTGCTGTCTGTCTTGGTATGGTCTGTAACCTGTGCGGTTGCAGAGCTAGGCTTGGTTGCTGACGCATCCACCGGGAGCTGCTGTGCCGGATCTTTTTCATTGCTGTCCTTGTTTTCCGGATCGGTGTAATACGGATTGGCTGTTTTATAGATTTCTGAGGTATTTCCTGCATTATCCATGGCTGAAATCGTGAAATACTGATATCCTGCATCAAACTGTTGCAGACGGATATTCAAAGCACCATTCGTATGGTCGGTAAACTCATAGCCATTGACATAGATTGCCTTGATACCGGAATCCGTATCATGTGCCTGAATACTCAATAGACCATCGCTGACTGCCGCATTTAAGGTAGGCTTCGTAAAATCAAAGCACTTGATATAGCGATTTTTCTCATAGGTCTTGCCCTTCTGGTCTGTGACCTGCACATAAATGGTGCTGTTCTCGGAAATCTCTATGTACATATCCTCGGTAATATCTGTCCAGCTTCCATTCTGCCCGACTTTCGCCTTTACTGTCTGAACGGTAAAATTACCGGAAACTATCGTATCTTCTACTTTGACTGTCACCTTAGTGGTATCGTTATGCCACCCAGAAGGTGTATTGATTGTGATTTTTACGCTCGGATTGATATAGGTACATTCCTTATAGTTCTTTGCACACACCTCACAATCTTCATCCACCGCATACTGGCTGCACTTTTCTTTGCAGGTGCATTTTGCGGCAGGCTGTGTTTCTTCAGACGAATCTTCTGTTGTGCCTTCTGTGGAATTTTCCGTCTTTCCCTCTCCGGTATCTGTTCCTGAATTTTCTTCCCTGCCATTGCCGGGTGTAACTGTATTTTCTGCGTCACTTGCACTTTCCGTTTTCTGCTCGGCAGTATCCTCCGCATGAACCTCTATCGTATTTGTCCTGTTGGCAAAAAATGCCCCAATCGGCATACAAAAAAGTATTGCCGACAGCATAAGGGACACTACCGCCCTAGCCGATAATTTCCTGTTTTTCATTGATTGAAACCTCCTTTTCCTGTTCCCGTTTCTGTAATAAATTTCTGACTTCATCCTCACTGAGCTTGTTTAACATCTGCAAACGCTCCGATGAGATTTTATATTTTCGTATGATCTTCATGGCTTCGGCATCCTCCGCCATCTGTTTCTGTTCTGCAAGGTCTTTTTCCTTTGCCTGTAGCTGTGCTATCTGCTCTCTGACCTTTTTAAGCTGTGAATTGATTCGTTCTACTGACAAAAATAATTCCTCCCTTCGCTAATTCAATCTTCAAAAACCATAGAAATGGCTCTGCCAGTAAGAAGTATTGATTGATGTGTACTGAATTGGATCACCGCAATGCACCATCGTACCGTTTCCACAGTAGATACCAACGTGTGTAACCGGACGTCCTGCATTATAGGTTCCTGTAAAAAATATAATGTCCCCTGCCTTTGCATCTGCCGCTGATACCGGAGTACACTGGTCATAAATGCCCTGTGCTGTGGTTCTTGGCAGGTTATGTACGCCACTGTTTGAAAATACCCAGCATACAAAACCGGAACAGTCAAAACTAGCCGGAGCTGTGCCGCCAAAAGTATATGGCATTCCCAGATACCTGTTTGCTTCACGCATAAGCGTCTGTACGGTTGCATCATCATAGGATTCCGGCGGTATCACATTGCTGGTTCCTCCTCCGGTGCCGCCCGTTGTTTCTCCATAAATGGTCTGTTCTCCTGCTTCAAAATAAAATAACGGGTTATAATATTCCCCGTTATACAGACATTCGATATGAAGGTGGCTTCCGGTACTGCTTCCTGTATTTCCGCTTTTGCCTATATTGTCACCTTTTTTTACACTCTGCCCTGCGGACACATTTAAGCTGTCCATGTGGGCATATTTTGTGGTATATCCCTTACTGTCCGTAATCACCACATAATTTCCATAATAGGAATCGTAAGTTGCTTCTGTTACCGTTCCATCATGTGCCGCATATACAAACGTTCCTGTCGGCACCGCTATATCCACACCCCTGTGAAGCTCCTCGGCTCCGGTGTTTGGATTTTTCCGGTAGCCATAATAACTGCTGATATAGTAATACCAGTAATAATCAACCGGAGAAGCAAAGACCTGTAAGCCGCCTTTTGTCTCCGTATAGGCTCCAAAAATTTCCGTCTGTTCGCTGTCCATGCGTCCGGCTACAATGCTCTCAAGCGGTGTGACCGTAAGTGTGACACGAAGAATTGTTACGGTATATTCTTCTTCCTCCTCATACTCGTATTCCTCGGTACGGGTAGTCCCGTCCGGATTTGTTACTATTCTGGTTCCGGTCTTTGTGACTGTCCTTGTCCGTGTTTCCTCTACTTCCTCGGTAGTGAGTGAATACATGGCATCAAATAATTCCTGAATCTCACTCTCTATTCCTGCGGCAGTAAATTCCGTATGGACTGCGGAAAGATAACTGATCAGTGTGTACGGATCATGCCCGATTGCACCAAGGTTATAATCGTATTCATCATATCCCGGATAATCAGTTTCAATCCGGTCAATCTTATTTTGCAGCTCCATTTCCTTTTCTGTAAAAGATAAATCTGCTGCATCAATCTCTGCCGGAAGGCTAAGATATGTGCTTGCCATCGTTGTTGTCACAGTTCCGGTAAACATGGAACCGCAGCTTGATAGTGCCGACATGATCATAATGAGCAGAAGTGCAAAAATACCCACTGTGATAATCAGTGTTTTATTTTTCGTGGCAATTTCCTGTAACTTCTTTGCAATCCCGGTTGCAGCATTGGCTGTCTTTGTAAATGTTTCCTTTGCAGTCTTGGCTTCTGCTCTTACCCGCCTTGCCTTGGCATACTCACGCTTGATGCGCTGTTTCTGTAGCTGCCTTTGCAACTGCTTCTTTGGACTGTTGCCCTTTAGATGTGGATTTTCACTGATGAATTTCTCATACTCCAGCTTCATATCCGCTGTAACCTGTTTTTTGTGCAATCGCTCTAAGCGGTCACGCTTTCTCTGTGCCTTGCTCTTGCGGTGATACTTCATATAGTGGTAAATATCCTCGGCTCGCTGTTCCGTCTTGTGTGCGCCCTCCACAGCAGAATTATCCTTTTCTGTCTCTGCAATCTTGCGATGCACAAAATACATATTTTCGGTCTGGAGCTTGTGAACCGCAGTTTTTCCCAGTCCATCCGGTTTAAATGGCTTCTCCACATCCACCGGAACCACAACATACTTTGCTTTTCCGGTCTGTTCATCAAAGACACGCTTCATCTCATACTGCCGCTTTGTCGGCATCTTGTCCTTTGCTTTCTGCAACTTTCGGCGGTTCTTTTCCGACTTATCAAAAGCCTTCTGTACTTTTTGGTCTGTAAATTCGTCCGCCTGCCCCTGCGAAAATGTGGCGTCCTTTGTCTGAAGATCTCCATAATCGGACTGCTTTGCATTTTCTGACTTTGCACGCTCTCTGTGTGCATGTTCTCTCTGCACACGCCTTTTGTGATATTTTCCTTTTTCCTCAGACCGTTGGTAGGTATTTCTAACGTGGTAATTGTCCTGAAAACTGTCTGCGTCCTCTGTATGGAAATTTGTAGCATTACCGTTTTCCTCATTGATAAAGCTGTTTTCCTTTAAGAATGTCTTTTCCTCTTCGGCTTCCGACTTCTGGACATTGTGACCAGAAGTGTCCTGTTGTTGCTGTCGGTAATATTTTTTCTTATTATTTTTCCTGTATTCTGTCCCAGTATTAAACTCTGACTTCTGGACGCTGTGACCAGAAGTTGCTTTTCCTGTACGACTGCCATGGTTCGCATCCCTTGGCAGATTGCTCACAGGCTTCTCGCTGGCACTAAACTGGTTTTCCACAGAAAAGGTGTTGTCCTGCCTGTGTTCTATATGTTTTACTCCAGTCACTTCCTTATCTTTGGAAAATGTCTCTTTTTCAAATGCCTTTGCCGCCTGCTTCTTCTGTCTTTTTTCTGCCATTTACACTGCGTCCTCCTTCTGCACCGATTCCTCCGGCTTGGTATTCATAATTCTGTAAGTCTTGGTGTCTGTCGGATATTTGTCTACAAATGGAATTACCACATTGTCAAACAGTATCAGACCACTTCCCGGCTCGGAGTTGGTGACATAGGAAAGCTGCTTATCAGAAAGTCCCAGCTTATCAGCGAGAATTGCCTGATCTTTGGCATTCTGATTTAACAGATACACAAAATCGCTGTTACCCAAAATACCTTCAATCTCCTCAGAACGAAGAAAATCGCCCACGTTCTGCGTCAAACCTGTCGGAATACCGCCCCATTTTCTGAAACGCTTCCAGATTTCCACGGAATAAATAGCTGTCTGGTTCTCCTTCAGAAGAAGGTGGAACTCATCACAGTAATAACGGGTAGCAATCTTTCGCTCCCTGTTCTGCGATACCCTGTTCCAAACCGCATCCTGCACGATTAACATACCCAGCTCTTTCAACTGGTTTCCCAAATCTCTGATGTCAAAGCACATGATACGATTGCCGCTGTCTACGTTGGTATGGTGGTTGAAGTAATTCTGGGAACCATGCACATACAGCACAAGGCTGTTTGCGATACGCTCCGCCTTTGGATTTTTGTGTGCTAACAGGGCATCATATAAATCTTCCAGCAGCGGCATATTTTCCGGCACCGGATTTTCAAAATACTTGTCATAAATATGACGGATACATTCGTCGATGATACCTTTCTCATCGTTCTCCAGACCGTCCTTGCCACCTGCGATCAGGTCACATAATGTTATGATAAAATCAGATTTCAGTTTTAATGCTTCCTTATCCCCCTTATGGCTCAATTGAATATCCATAGGGTTCAGATAGTCTTTGGAATTGGTGGCAAGTTTTACCACCTGTCCATGTAGTGCCGCCACCAACGCAAAATACTCTCCCTCCGGATCGCAGATGATAATATCGTCCTTTGTGATAAGAAAACAGCTTAAAATCTCACGCTTTGCACTAAAACTCTTACCACTTCCGGGAGTACCTAAGATAACTCCGTTTGGTGTACGGAGCCTTTTTCTGTCTGCCATAATCATGTTGTTGCTAAGTGCATTTAATCCGTAATAGATTGCCGGAGCAGGCATAAATAACTCCTGTGTGCAGAATGGTACTAAGATTGCGGTGCTTTTTGTGGAAAGAGTACGCTCAATGCCAGTCTCATTGCATCCAATCGGTGCAGATGCCATAAGTCCCTGTTCCTGCAAATACTGTAAACATCTGAGGTCACAGTTTGCCTGCTGAATGATACCGGACACCCTCTGCATTAAGCTCTCCAGTTCCCGCTTGGTTCTGCCATAACAGGTAATAAGGAATGTCATGTTGATCATCTTCTGGTTGCTCGTATTCAAATCAGCGAGAAATTCCAGCGTGTCCTTTTCATAAGTCACGATGTCTGTTGGAAGAATATCCATATCGTAGCCGCTTCGGACTGCCTTTTTCTGTTCCTCAATCTTCATTTTCTGGATATTGGAAATAACCGCTTTTAACTTCTTGATTGCCTTTACCGGATCTTCCGTCTGCATATGCATGGAAATCGTAAGATTAGCATCAATATCCAGAAGATTCTTGATCAGCTCGTCCGTAAACTTCGGTGCGATAATATCCAGATAGGACACACAGCCATACATATTCCCTGACTTAAAGCGGTTCGGATAGCGGAAATCAAATCCCGGCGGTGCAATATAGTCCTTGACCGACTTACCGGATTCTGCCAAATCCTTAAATGAAAAACGGAAAGGTTCCATGGTATCCTGATTAAAATATTCATGCAGGATGCGCAGTCTTTCCTTTCCGTCCAGTCCCCTCGCAAGGGTTCCTATGTTGTTTAAGTTCCGTATGACATCTTTTTCAATGTTGTTAAGGCGGCTCTTGGCTTCCTTGTAGCCGTTGCTTTCTACACCAAAAATCAGATATTTTGATTTGATGATACCGTTGTTGCCCTTTGCCGCCTGCTTCTTTAACATTTCCGTATATTCCTCACGAATATCGTTAAAATCATCCTCCTGCCACGGAATGTCAAACTGTTCCGTAAGCATCTGCTCGTTGACCTGCCTGTTGAAAAGCACCAGTTCAAACTTCACAGACGGATCAAAATAATTGATGAGCTTACTGTACTGTGCCAGTATGTCCGCCTGGTCATCCACTTCCAGAAGCTCATAGTTTATATCAAAAAATTCCACCATCTTTGTATAATAACGGTGGCTGACCTGACAGATACCGTCACGGAACATCTTTTCAAAAGTGATCGTCCTTTGTGCGGTAGTCGGCTTTTCTTTCTCTTTGCCTTTGCCGGATAAAATATGTTTCAGTTCTACCAGACGTTTCTTCTCGGAAAAGGTAAGTCCACCACTTTTGCTGTTATTTCTGCTATTGCCCTGATAACTGCTTTTTCTGTGTTTTTCCGGTTCTGCCTTTTGCTTTTTCTTCAAGATAACGAACCTCCCTTCGTAATTTTTCTTTTTCTTCCAACTGCTTGTATAAGTTCTCTGACCGGTATGGTCTTATGCCCGGTGTGAGTATCTTCTGCCGGAGCATAAAATACAAAATCTTCTCCGCCGGAAACCCGTTTTTCTCATACATCGCAAAAAAGAAGAACGGAAGCATTGCTCCCATCATAAGAAGTGATGCGGCTGATGTTCCGATCAGTCCCTTGGTTAAAAAATACAAGGGTATACCGGCTACTGCCGCACCGCTGAAACAAATGATCTGTCTCTTTGTCAAGTTCAGTGCCACTTTTGTCTTGATACCGGACAAATCCTTTGGCACCTGCACGGATATTGCCATATCGTTCCTCCCTTAGTGCGCATTCCAGATAGATTTCGATAATGAACCAGTCTTAAAGAGTGAAAAGCATAAAATAACGGTATATGCTGCCACCGACCAGAGTGCCGTATGCAGGTTGTCGGACACTGCCACACTAGCCACAAGCACCGCATAGATTGCAACGCATACCATCATAAAAAATCCCTGAAATGCAAGGGCACAAAGCCCCTTAAAATAATTAGTTCCTATCGTTCCCCATTCCCGGTTGGTTACGGTTGCACAGGGAACAGGTGCTACTGATACATAAAGGTATATTTCAATCATTCGCCCATAAAGAATGACGGTGATAAGGACTGACATGATTTTCATACATAAACTGACGATCATGGTCTCCATTCCAAGTCCCAACAGCTCTCCTATGCTCATCTCCGAAAACTGCTCATTGAACATCATCTGCAGCGTATTTGAAACATCAATACTGGTTTCCCCGCTGATTGCTGCCGCTGCTGAATTGACTATGTGGCTTCCCACATCAAAGACAGCCATGACAATGTCAAAAGTCTTGCTTAACAGCATGACTGCAATACACGCTTTCATAAAAAAGCGGATAAAAATTGCCGTATTGAAGTCATGCAGATTATTCTTGTCAATAACCATGGAAATAAGCTCGTAGACGAGTACAAAACTGATGATCATTCCCGCTATGGGAATCATCACGTTATCGGACAGGGTTTTTATCATGTCAAAAATACCGGAGTTCCAAGTGCTGGGAGTTTTGCTGACCTCCCCTGCAATCGTGCCTACCTTGTCATTAACATCGGTAAACATGGTTTCAAAGTTGGTCAGAACCCACCCCTGCAACAGTTCCTTTATGAATTCAGTAATCTTATCAATGATCCCACCCATGAATTATGAAAACAGAGTGGTAAGCTGTGGAATTACCGTCTGTGCCACAATGATGAT
>OGGZ01002823.1_pt1 | contig 11051 bp, 10 predicted proteins | sample 1571371 | NCBI WGS metagenome assembly OGGZ01 (sample SAMEA2582025, study PRJEB24529) | metagenome | biome: Human gut stool | place: China | collected 2011
CTGAGTTTCCCGATTATCGAGAACTGTTCAGGGAGTCTGACATCAAGAGCGCGGTTGCTTTGCTGATATCCAGCCGATGACCGACGAATTTGGCTGGTCGCGTCGTAATGCGTTTATTCAGCCGCAGGTGGACGCGGTGATGTTGGAAGGGTTGTCGCGTTTTCCCAACGTGCGCTGCCTGTTCTCCCGCGAGCTGGAGGCCTTCAGCCAACAAAACGGCGAAGTGACGCTAAATCTGAAAGCGCCAGACGGTCAACGTGAAACGGTGAAGGCTCAGTGGCTGGTGGCCTGCGACGGCGGCGGCAGCAACGTCAGACGTTCTCTGAACGTGCCGTTTGAAGGTAAAATCGCGCCGAATCAGTGGATTGTGGTGGATATCGCCAACGATCCGCTCAGCACGCCGCATGTGTATTTATGCTGCGATCCGGTGCGCCCGTATGTCTCTGCCGCGCTGCCGCACGCGGTGCGCCGTTTTGAGTTTATGGTTATGCCGGGGGAAACCGAAGCGCAGCTTAGCGAGCCGCAGAATATGCGCCAGTTACTGAGCAAAGTGCTGCCGAACCCGGACAACGTCGAGCTGATCCGCCAGCGCGTGTATACCCATAATGCTCGTCTGGCCGAACGTTTTCGTATTGACCGCGTGCTGCTGGCGGGCGATGCGGCGCACATTATGCCGGTCTGGCAGGGTCAGGGATACAACAGCGGCATGCGCGATGCTTTCAACCTGGCATGGAAACTGGCGCTGGTGATTAACGGTAAAGCCGACGATGCGCTGTTGGATACCTACCAGCAGGAACGCCGCGACCACGCCAAAGCGATGATCGACCTCTCCGTGACCGCTGGCAACGTACTTGCGCCGCCCAAACGCTGGCACGGCGCGGTACGCGATGGGGTTTCCTGGCTGTTGAACTATATTCCGCCGGTCAAACGCTACTTCCTTGAAATGCGGTTTAAGCCGATGCCGCAGTACCACGCCGGGGCGCTGGTGCGTGAAGGCGACGCGAAAACTTCACCGGTCGGCAAGATGTTTATCCAGCCGAAGGTGACGCTGGAATCGGGCGAAGTGACGTTGCTCGACAACGTCATCGGACCGAATTTTGCGGTGATTGGCTGGGGCTGTAACCCACTATGGGGCATGAGCGAGGCGCAGATCCAACAGTGGCAGGCGCTGGGGACGCGTTTTATCCAGGTCGTGCCGGATACGCAGATACATACCGATCAGGATAACCACGACGGCGTTACCCGCATAGGCGATACGCAAAACCGCCTGCGCGCGTGGTTTGCCCAGCACAACGCCGCGCTGGTAGTCATGCGCCCGGACCGCTTCGTGGCCGCCATCGCCATTCCGCAAACCCTGGGCAGCACCCTGAATAAACTGGCGTCGGTGATGACGCTCACTCGCGCTACTGCCGACATTCCTGTTGAAAAGGTTGCCTGATATGCACGCTTATCTTCACTGTCTTTCCCACTCGCCGCTGGTGGGCTATGTCGACCCGGCACAGGCTGTGCTCGACGAGGTTAATGGCGTGATCGCCAGCGCTCGGGCACGTATTGCGGCGTTCGAACCTGAACTGGTCGTGCTGTTTGCCCCCGATCACTACAACGGATTTTTCTACGACGTGATGCCGCCGTTCTGTTTAGGCGTTGGCGCTACGGCGATCGGCGATTTTGGTAGCGCGGCGGGGGAATTACTGGTGCCGACAGATCTGGCTGAAGCCTGCGCCCACGCGGTAATGAAAAGCGGTATCGATCTCGCCGTGTCCTACAACATGCAGGTCGATCATGGCTTCGCGCAGCCGCTGGAGTTTTTGCTCGGCGGCCTGGATAAGGTGCCGGTGCTGCCAGTGTTTATTAACGGCGTCGCAACGCCGCTGCCGGGCTTTCAGCGTACCCGCATGCTCGGTGAAGCGATTGGCCGTTTCGCCAGCTCGCTGAATAAGCGCGTGCTGTTTTTAGGCTCCGGCGGGCTATCGCATCAGCCGCCGGTACCGGAGCTGGCGAAGGCTGATGCCCATATGCGTGACCGCCTGCTCGGCAGTGGCAAACAGTTACCTGAAAACGAGCGCGAGCTGCGCCAGCAGCGGGTGATCAGCGCCGCCGAGAAGTTTGTGGTCGATCAAAACACGCTACACCCGCTTAACCCTGTCTGGGATAACCGTTTTATGTCCCTGCTTGAGCAGGGGCGTTTGCAGGGGCTGGACGCGGTCAGTAACGAAGAGCTGTCCGCGATGGCGGGCAAATCAACGCACGAAGTGAAAACCTGGGTTGCCGCCTTTGCCGCCTTTGCCGCCATTTCTGCTTTTGGCAACTGGCGCAGCGAAGGCCGTTATTACCGCCCGATCCCGGAGTGGATCGCCGGATTCGGCTCCCTGAGCGCCACTACACAGAACTAAAACAGAACTGAATATGCAGGAGAACATCATGACTTACCAACCGCAAACCGAAGCCGCTACCAGTCGTTTTCTGGAAGTGCAGGAAGCAGGCGAAACCCTACGCGTGCATTTCAATGACTGTGGGCAGGGCGATGAGACCGTCGTGCTGTTGCATGGCTCTGGTCCTGGCGCGACGGGCTGGGCAAACTTCAGCCGTAATATCGATCCGTTGGTACAGGCCGGATACCGGGTGATCCTGCTGGATTGTCCTGGCTGGGGCAAAAGCGATGGGATCGTTAACCGCGGTTCGCGATCCGATCTCAACGCCCGCATCCTGAAAAGCGTGGTCGATCAGTTGGATATTCAAACAGTCCACCTGCTGGGTAACTCGATGGGCGGTCACAGTGCTGTGGCGTTTACCCTGAGCTGGCCGGAGCGCGTGGGCAAACTGGTATTAATGGGCGGCGGAACGGGCGGCATGAGCCTGTTTACCCCGATGCCGACCGAAGGTATCAAGCGCCTGAATCAGCTGTATCGTGAGCCGACCATCGAGAACCTGAAGCTGATGATGGAGATCTTTGTCTTCGACACCAGCGACCTGACCGAGGCGTTGTTTAAGGCGCGCCTGAATAACATGCTGTCGCGTCGCGATCACCTGGAAAACTTTGTCCAGAGTCTGGAGGCCAACCCGAAACAGTTCCCGGATTTCAGCCCGCGTCTGGGTGAAATCAAAGCCCAGACCCTGATTGTCTGGGGACGCAATGCGCCTGCTTTCTGGGATTGCCGGTTCTGAACTGCACATCTACCGCGACTGCGGGCACTGGGCGCAGTGGGAACATGCGGATGCCTTTAACCAACTGGTGCTGAATTTCCTCACACGCCCTTAAGGAACGGACATGACGAATCGTAATCTTGAGCAGCTAGCCGCCGATTTACGTCAGGCTGAAGAAAAAGGGGAAGCCATCGCCCCACTGCGTGAATTGATTGGTGTGGATAACGCCGAAGCGGCCTACGCCATTCAGCGCATCAACGTGCAGTACGACGTGGCGCGCGGCCGTCGCGTGGTCGGGCGCAAAGTGGGGCTGACGCACCCGAAAGTGCAGCAACAGCTGGGTGTCGATCAACCGGACTTCGGTACGCTGTTTGCTGATATGTGTTATGGCGATAACGAAACCATCCCGTTTTCCCGTGTGCTGCAACCGCGTATTGAAGCCGAAATTGCGCTGGTGCTGAACCGCGATCTGCCCAATACCGACACCACTTTTGACGAGCTTTACAACGCCATAGAGTGGGTACTTCCCGCGCTGGAAGTGGTCGGCAGCCGTATCCGCGACTGGTCGATCAAATTTGTTGATACCGTGGCGGATAACGCCTCCTGTGGCGTGTATGTGGTCGGCGGTCCGGCACAGCGTCCGGCAGGATTAGATCTGAAAAACTGCGCGATGAAAATGACGCGCAACAACGAAGAGGTCTCCAGCGGGCGCGGCAGCGAATGCCTGGGACATCCGATCAACGCCGCCGTCTGGCTGGCGCGCAAAATGGCCAGCCTCGGCGAGCCGCTGCGTGCCGGAGACATTATTCTCACCGGAGCGTTAGGTCCGATGGTGGCGGTGAATGCGGGCGATCGTTTCGAAGCCCATATCGACGGTATTGGTTCAGTCGCCGCCACCTTTTCAGCGGCGGTTACAAAAGGAAGTCAGTCATGAGTAAGCGTAAAGCCGCCATTATCGGCTCCGGCAACATCGGTACCGATTTGATGATAAAAATTCTGCGTCACGGCGTGCATCTGGAAATGGCTGTGATGGTTGGTATCGATCCAGAATCTGATGGCCTGGCGCGTGCTCGACGCATGGACGTTGCCACCACCCATGAAGGGGTGACAGGGCTTATCGCCATGCCGGAATTCGCCGATATCGACATCGTGTTTGACGCCACCAGTGCAGGCGCGCATGTGAAGAACGACGCCGCGCTACGTGCCGTTAAACCTGGCATCCGCCTGATCGACCTGACGCCCGCGGCAATCGGTCCTTACTGCGTGCCGGTGGTGAATCTGGCAGCCAACGTTGATCAGCAGAACGTCAATATGGTGACCTGCGGCGGACAGGCGACCATCCCAATGGTGGCGGCAGTTTCTCGCGTGGCAAAAGTCCATTACGCCGAGATTATCGCCTCGATCGCCAGTAAATCGGCGGGGCCGGGTACCCGCGCCAATATCGACGAGTTTACCGAAACTACCTCGAAGGCGATTGAAGTGGTCGGCGGCGCGGCAAAAGGCAAAGCCATTATTGTCCTTAACCCGGCCGAACCGCCGCTGATGATGCGTGACACGGTGTATGTGCTGAGCGAAGCGGCCTCTGAGGTTGAAGTTGAAGCGTCGATTAATGAGATGGCGGTGGCGGTACAGGCCTACGTGCCGGGCTATCGCCTGAAACAGCGTGTCCAGTTTGAAGTCATCCCGGAAGATAAACCGGTGAATCTGCCGGGTATCGGCCAGTTCTCTGGGCTGAAAACCGCGGTGTATCTGGAAGTGGAAGGCGCGGCGCACTATTTACCCGCCTACGCGGGCAACCTCGACATTATGACCTCCAGCGCGCTGGCGACCGCTGAGAAGATGGCGCAGTCCCTCGCTCGTCAGGCAGGAGAAGCAGCATGAACGGTAAAAAACTCTATATCTCTGACGTGACCCTGCGCGACGGTATGCACGCTATTCGTCATCAATATTCGCTGGAGAATGTGCGCCAGATAGCCAAAGCGCTGGACGACGCACGGGTTGATTCTATTGAAGTGGCCCACGGCGACGGTTTACAAGGTTCCAGCTTCAACTACGGCTTTGGTGCACACAGCGACCTGGAGTGGATTGAAGCGGCGGCGGACGTGGTGAAGCATGCCAAAATTGCCACGCTGTTGCTGCCGGGTATCGGCACTATTCATGACCTGAAAAATGCATATCAGGCCGGCGCACGGGTAGTGCGCGTGGCGACCCACTGCACTGAAGCGGATGTGTCGGCCCAGCATATTCAGTATGCGCGTGAGCTTGGCATGGATACCGTCGGTTTTCTGATGATGAGCCATATGACCACACCGGAGAACCTGGCACAGCAGGCGAAGCTGATGGAAAACTACGGCGCGACCTGTATTTATGTGGTCGATTCCGGCGGCGCAATGAACATGAGCGATATTCGCGCCCGCTTCCGCGCACTGAAAGCGGTGCTGAAGCCTGAAACAGAAACCGGAATGCATGCGCATCACAACCTGAGTCTTGGGGTGGCGAACTCGATTGCCGCAGTAGAAGAGGGGTGTGACCGTGTCGACGCCAGCCTGGCAGGGATGGGCGCAGGCGCGGGCAACGCACCATTGGAGGTATTTATCGCCGCTGCGGATAAGCTTGGTTGGCAGCACGGAACCGATCTCTACGCACTGATGGACGCCGCCGACGATTTAGTGCGTCCACTACAAGACCGCCCGGTGCGGGTGGATCGTGAAACGCTGGCGCTGGGCTATGCCGGGGTGTACTCCAGTTTTCTGCGTCATTGCGAAGTGGCGGCAGCACGTTATGGCCTGAGCGCAGTAGATATTCTGGTGGAACTGGGCAAACGTCGGATGGTGGGCGGCCAGGAAGATATGATCGTCGACGTAGCGCTGGACCTGCGCAACCGCAAATAAAAAATGATTACGCGGCTGGCAACGTATCAGCCGCGATTCACCTGCATCGTGACCTCAGAGGGACATCTTATGACGACCCGTACCTCCGCATCTTACCGCCTGACGTTGACCGTTGGGCTTTGCTTTTTAGTTGCCCTGATGGAAGGGCTGGATTTACAGGCCGCCGGTATCGCTGCCGTCGGTATCGCCCACGCGTTTGCGCTGGATAAAATGCAGATGGGCTGGATCTTCAGTGCGGGCATTCTCGGGCTGCTGCCCGGCGCGCTGGTGGGCGGCATGCTGGCCGACCGCTATGGCCGCAAGCGTATTCTCATTGCCTCTGTGGCGCTGTTCGGCCTGTTCTCGCTGGCGACGGCGATTTCCTGGGATTTCTCATCGCTGGTGTTTGCCCGTCTGATGACCGGCGTCGGGCTGGGCGCGGCGTTGCCGAATCTGATCGCGCTGACTTCCGAGGCGGCGGGCCCGCGTTTTCGCGGTACGGCGGTGAGCCTGATGTACTGCGGTGTGCCGATTGGCGCGGCGCTGGCGGCAGCGCTCGGGTTTAGCGGCCTGGCCTCCGCCTGGCAAACGGTGTTCTGGGTAGGCGGGGTGATCCCGCTGCTGCTGGTGCCGCTGTTGATGCGCTGGCTGCCGGAATCTCAGGTTTATACCCAACAAACGCAGGTGGCCGCCGCACCGTTGCGCGCCCTGTTTGCGCCAGCGACGGCGAGTGCCACGCTGCTGCTGTGGTTGTGCTATTTCTTCACCCTGCTGGTGGTGTATATGCTGATCAACTGGCTGCCGATGCTGCTGGTGGAGCAGGGCTTTCGGCCATCGCAGGCGGCAGGCGTAATGTTTGCTCTGCAAATTGGCGCGGCCAGCGGCACGTTAATTCTCGGGGCGTTAATGGATAAACTGCGCCCGGTGGTGATGCCGCTGCTGATCTACACCGGGATGTTGGCTTCACTGCTGGCGCTGGGTACGGTGTCGTCATTGAGCGGCATGCTAATGGCGGGATTTGTGGCGGGGATGTTCGCCACCGGCGGGCAAAGTGTGTTGTATGCGCTGGCGCCGCTGTTTTACAGCACGCAGATCCGCGCCACAGGCGTGGGAACCGCCGTCGCAGTCGGGCGTCTGGGGGCGATGAGCGGTCCGCTGCTGGCAGGGAAAATGTTAGCGCTCGGTACCGGAACGGTAGGGGTGATGGCGGCTTCTGCGCCGGGCATTTTGCTGGCAGGCCTGGCGGTATTTATTCTGATGAGCCGCAAATCACAGATGCCGATCCCGGCCAGCGGTGCTTAAGCATTCATCCGGTTGTGGGAGTGGGGAGATTTGATTCCCACTTCCGGGTTAACGCCGTCAGTCAACTGTGGTGCCAAAGTTTAGATAAAACATGGCAACGGAGGCGTTATGAGCTGGCGGCCCTTTTTGTATCTGATTATTAATCCCCACCCGCTATTAAGCGCCCGGCGCGGGCATCTGCGTCTGGTGCAGGGTTGACTTTGCATTCTGTTAACAAACGCGGTATAACAAACCTTCTTTGGATGTTTAGATGTCCATACGTTTAGAAGGTTATATGCAAACAACACAACAAAATGCGCCACTGAAGCGCACAATGAAAACGCGTCACCTGATTATGCTTTCCTTGGGCGGCGTGATTGGCACAGGATTATTCTTCAATACCGGGTACATCATTTCCACCACTGGAGCGGCGGGAACGCTGCTGGCCTATCTGATTGGTGCGCTGGTGGTCTGGCTGGTTATGCAGTGTCTGGGCGAGCTGTCGGTCGCGATGCCGGAGACCGGAGCGTTTCACGTTTATGCCGCGCGCTATCTTGGTCCGGCTACCGGGTATACCGTGGCCTGGCTTTACTGGCTGACCTGGACCGTGGCGCTGGGTTCGAGCTTTACCGCCGCTGGATTCTGTATGCAGTACTGGTTTCCACAGGTGCCGGTATGGGTCTGGTGCGTGGTGTTCTGCGCGATTATTTTTGGTCTGAATGTTATCTCCACGCGCTTTTTTGCCGAAGGGGAGTTCTGGTTCTCGCTGGTCAAAGTGGTCACTATCATCGCCTTTATCATCCTCGGTGGGGCGGCGATTTTCGGCTTTATTCCGATGCAGGATGGCTCGCCCGCGCCGGGGCTGAGTAATATCACGGCAGAAGGCTGGTTCCCGCACGGTGGCTTACCGATTTTGATGACTATGGTGGCAGTGAACTTTGCTTTTTCGGGTACCGAGCTTATCGGCATTGCCGCCGGTGAAACGGAAAACCCGCGCAAAGTTATCCCGGTAGCGATTCGTACTACCATCGCGCGACTGATTATTTTCTTTATCGGCACCGTGTTTGTGCTGGCGGCGCTGATCCCGATGCAGCAGGCGGGCGTGGAGAAAAGCCCGTTTGTGCTGGTATTTGAGAAAGTAGGGATCCCGTACGCCGCTGATATTTTTAACTTCGTGATCCTGACGGCTATTCTTTCTGCAGCGAACTCCGGGTTATATGCCTCCGGGCGCATGCTGTGGTCGTTGTCGAATGAACGTACGCTACCGGCCTGTTTTGCGCGAGTAACGAAAAACGGCGTGCCACTGACGGCGCTGTCGGTCAGTATGCTCGGTGGTGTGCTGGCGCTGTTTTCCAGCGTGGTGGCCCCGGACACGGTATTTGTTGCGCTGTCGGCAATCTCCGGGTTTGCGGTGGTAGCGGTGTGGCTGAGTATCTGCGCCTCGCATTTTGTTTTTCGTCGCCGTCATCTGCAACAAGGTAAGGCATTGAGTGAATTACATTATCGCGCGCCGTGGTATCCGCTGGTGCCAGTATTAGGTTTTGTGCTGTGCCTGGTGGCCTGTGTTGGGCTGGCATTCGATCCAGCGCAGAGAATTGCGTTGTGGTGCGGGTTACCGTTTGTTGCGTTGTGCTATGGTGCTTATTTCCTTACTCAACCCCGAAACGCAAAACAGGAGCCAGAACATGTCGCAGAATAATCCGTTACGCGCTCTTCTTGATAAACAGGATATCCTACTGCTGGATGGCGCGATGGCGACGGAGCTGGAAGCGCGAGGGTGTAACTTAGCCGACAGCCTGTGGTCAGCCAAAGTGCTGGTAGAAAACCCGGAGCTTATCCGCAAAGTGCATCTTGATTACTACCGGGCGGGGGCGCAATGCGCGATCACTGCCAGCTATCAGGCGACGCCGGCGGGCTTCGCCGCGCGAGGTCTGGATGAAGCGCAGTCGAAAGCGCTGATTGGCAAAAGCGTGGAGCTGGCGCGTAAAGCCCGTGAAGCGTATCTGGCAGAGAACCCGCAGGCGGGAACGCTTCTGGTGGCGGGATCCGTCGGGCCTTACGGCGCGTATCTGGCGGATGGCTCTGAATACCGTGGCGATTATCATTGTAGCGTTGAGGCATTTCAGGCGTTTCATCGCCCGCGCGTGGAAGCCTTGCTGGATGCCGGGGCCGATCTGCTGGCCTGCGAAACCCTGCCGAATTTTTCCGAGATTGAGGCGTTGGCCGAGCTGTTGACCGCATATCCGCGTGCGCGGGCGTGGTTCTCATTTACCCTGCGCGACAGCGAACACCTGAGCGACGGTACGCCGCTGCGTGACGTGGTTGCGTTCCTGGCGGGTTATCCGCAGGTGGTGGCGCTAGGCATTAACTGTATTGCGCTGGAAAACACCACCGCTGCGTTGCAGCATTTACACGGTTTAACGGTGCTGCCGCTGGTGGTGTATCCGAACTCGGGCGAGCATTACGATGCCGTGAGCAAAACCTGGCATCATCACGGTGAACATTGCGCGCAGCTGGCGGATTATCTGCCGCAGTGGCAGGCCGCTGGCGCACGGTTGATTGGCGGGTGCTGTCGCACCACGCCTGCGGATATCGCCGCGTTAAAAGCGCGAAGCTGAGGGTTTATCGGGTCTACATCGTTCATTGTAGGCCTGATAAGCGCAGCGCATCAGGCATTGCCGGATGGCGGCACAAGCGCCTTATCCGGCCTACAAAACCACAAAACGTTATGCCGCATCCGCCAGAACAAACATGCCGTACGGATGGATTTCAAGATAATACTGCTCGCCGACGTCCGGTTGCAGACGCGTAGCGTTGACCTGCAATAATATCTCCTGCCCGTGCCATTCCACCGTCACTTCATACTGCGGCCCCATATAGGCGACATGGCGGATCACGCAGCGCTGGCTCTCTTCGCCGCGATCGCTGAGCGTGATCGCTTCCGGGCGCACACCGACCATCCCTTCACCCTGTGTACCAAAGTGCAGCGGGCGCGGCAGATGATAGCCGTAGATATCAACGTATCCGTCGCTGAAGGTTGCCGGGAACAGGTTGGCATCGCCCATAAAGCTCGCCATAAAGCGGGAGGCGGGCTGGCGGTAAAGATCCTGCGGTGAGCCGATCTGCATGATGTGTCCCTTGTTCATCACCAGCACAGTATCAGAAACCGCAAAGGCTTCGCTCTGATCGTGGGTGACGTACAGCGAGGTGATATCAAACTGCTTTTGCAACTCGCGGATCTTGTCGCGCATGCTGCGACGCAGGTTGGCGTCGAGGTTACTCAACGGCTCATCAAACAGCAGCACTTTCGGCTTGAGGATCAGCGCGCGGGCCAGCGCCACGCGCTGCTGCTGCCCGCCGGAGATCTGATCGACAAAGCGGTCTTCGAATCCTTCCAGATCCACCATCGCCAACGCCTCTTTGACGCGGGCTTTCAGCTCTGCGCGCGGTACGCCGAGCATTTTCAGGCCATAACCGACATTCTCTCCCAGCGACATATGCGGGAACAGGGCATAGGACTGAAACACCATACAGATATCGCGCTGCTGAATAGAGCGATGGGTGACGTCTTCGCCATCAATGAAAATTTGCCCTTCGCTCGGTTTTTCCAGCCCGGCAACCAGGCGCAAAATAGTGGTTTTGCCGCAGCCGGACGGGCCGAGCAGCGTCACCATTTGCCCCTGCGGGATGGTGAGGTTGATATTGTCGATTACCGTATTACTGCCAAATCGTTTAGTGACGTTGCGCAGTTCAACG
>OGGZ01002838.1_pt1 | contig 10990 bp, 9 predicted proteins | sample 1571371 | NCBI WGS metagenome assembly OGGZ01 (sample SAMEA2582025, study PRJEB24529) | metagenome | biome: Human gut stool | place: China | collected 2011
TCGTTTCATAACTACGTTTTTGAACGCAAAGTAATAGAAGAGTTTTTAGGTCTACAATGTGTACTTTATCGGATGCTTACAATTTATTCTTGTATTTTTGTACTATAATAGTAGTACAATATTAATATAGAATAATATAAAATCATATGATCAAGTTTTTATTAGATTACTCTAGCGGTATACCGATATACCGCCAGATCATTGATCAAATCAGGTTTGGCATAGCATCCGGGCAACTTAAGTTGGGAGAACAGCTTCCTACGGTCAGAGCACTTGCCGTAGAGTTAAAGGTAAACCTAAACACGGTATCCAAAGCTTATAAAGAATTGGAGATCAAGAATATTTTGGAAACTCAGCAAGGAACCGGAACGTTTATTAGCAAAACAGATCATGTAGTACCGGAAAAAGAACGGGAAGACAAGTTAAAAGAAATTTGTACACAATTTTCTTCCGTTGTACTGAGTTACGGTTTCAGCCTAAATGAGGTTATTCGAGAATTAAAGAATATCGAAACTTCTAAAAAACAATGAATATGACAACAAATGTAATTAACAAGGGTTGGTTCAATCCCATATCCCTTTCCGTATTGCTGATACTGGTTATCGTATCAGCCGTTTTGTATGTTTCGAAGATTATAAACATACCGGTATTCATCCTCTTGCTTCTTCTTTCCGGGTTGGTGGCTTCTGCAATCCGCATAGCCGACCAATGGGAACGGGCGGTAGTCCTTCGTATGGGGAAATACAACGGTTTGAAAGGTCCCGGCCCCTTTATGATTATCCCGGTTATAGGACAGTGTGTCGACTTATATTGACCAGCGTGTACGGGTAAGTGCATTTAAGGCCGAACAAACTCTAACCAAAGATACGGTTCCGGTAAATGTGGATGCAGTCGTATATTGGACCGTCTGGGACGTGGAAAAAGCTGCATTGGAAGTACAGGAGTACCAAAAAGCGATCGAACATATCACACAGACTGGTCTAAGAGATACCATCGGTAAGCACGAACTGTCGGATCTCTTGCAGGAACGCGATAAGATAGCTGAGGATTTGCAACAGGTCTTAGACAGAAATACGAATCCGTGGGGCATCACATGCCAGACTGTCGGTATCAAAGATATCGCTATTCCGCAAGACCTGGCCGAAGCAATGAGCAAAGAGGCCCAAGCCGAACGTGAAAGAAGAGCTCGTGTCATCTTGGGAACGGCAGAAACGGAAATCGCAGAAAAGTTCGAACAAGCCAGTAAAAAATATACCGATAATCCTGTGGCATTACATCTCAGAGGGATGAATATGCTGTTCGAAGGCTTAAAAGAAAAAGGATCAATGGTTATCGTACCGAGTTCGGCACTCGACACCATGAACTTAGGGGCTATGGGAGGCTTGGTTTCATTGGCTAAGAACAACGAGACACCGAAATAAACTATTTTCTAATAACAAAAAATTACCATTTATGAAAATACACAAACAAGGGATTACTTTTGTTCTCCTTCTATTAGTCTTCACAAGTTGTTCACGAAAACCATCGCTGCAATGGATTCCCTTCAGTTGGGAAGGTGATACAATTTCGGGGATATACATTGAAAAAGCTTTTCTAAATGTTCCGGTAAAAATAGAGAATTTACCCTACGAATTCACAATGCAGTTTGATTTAGGAACATATAATTCTGTCTTTTACGGGAATACTTTTGCTCCTTATCTCAAAGAAGCCCCATCTTTAATGAACAAAAAAGATTCAACCGGGATGTATAAGAATGTCAACCTGCAAATAGGGACAGTGGAGTTTAGCAATGCCAATATCGGATTCATGCAGAATTTCGGAAATGAAATCCCTAAAGATTCACTTCATTCAAATACACCCAAGCATATTGGAACGATCGCATCCGACATGGTGCAAGATAAAGTCTTAATCATTGATTACAAATCAAACAAGCTTGCAATCACAGACTTTTTACCGGCTGAATACGAAAATCTGCCGGCTGAAGAATTTGAATCAGAATATGGGGTAATAAAATTGCCTTTACGGATTAATGGAAAAACATGTAAAGTATTGTTCGATACAGGTTCAAGCCCTTTCCAGTTAATAACGACACAAGAAAGAGCTTGGAGCGTATCAGACCTTACTATTGTCGACTCTCTAAGCGGTCCTTTATGGTGGGGACAAGAAATAACATTTTATGGCTTTAATGTAACCAAACCGATCGAGTTCGGCGGAAAAGCCTTGAACAATTCGAAAGTCTACTACGCCAAAGACGGCCTTTGGGATAGTATTTATAGTTCCCTCGATGTCTGGGGAATAACCGGAAATGCTTATTTCTTTGAAAACACCGTGATTATCGATTACAAAAACAAACTATTCAGGATAAAATAAAAATTCGACCCCATACTTCTTCATTCAGATGCAAGCATAAGTTATTTTCTACATTGCCGTATACATTCCCGACAACGTCGAAAACAACTTACACTTGCATCAAAACAAAAACACATTGCCATCTTACATCAAACCTTTGCCAGAGCTTGGTCTAGGTCATCAATGATATCATCGATATATTCAGTACCTATACTCAGGCGCACAATGGAAGGCGTGATATGCTGTCCGGCCAGTTCTTCCGGAGTCATTTGAGAATGGGTAGTCGTATACGGATGGATCACCAGGCTCTTCACATCAGCCACATTGGCAAGAAGGGAGAATATTTCGAGCGAATCGATAAACTTCCAGGCTGCTACCTGTCCGCCTTCAATCTCGAAAGTGAAAATACTTCCGGCACCTTTCGGGAAATACTTTTTATAAAGTTCATGGTCTGGATGGTCTGGAAGAGCCGGATGGTTCACTTTGGTTACTTTCGGGTGTTTGGATAAATACTCGACGACTTTCAGAGCATTGGCAACATGACGCTCCACGCGGAGAGACAATGTTTCCAGACCTTGCAGCAAGATAAAAGCATTGAAAGGCGAGATCGTAGCTCCTGTATCACGCAGAATGACAGCCCGGATGCGGGTGACGAAAGCTGCCGAACCTGCCACGTCGGCAAAGACCGCTCCATGATAACTTGGGTCCGGTTTGCCCAAGGTCGGGAACTTATCGGAATTTGCTTTCCAATCGAAATTGCCACTGTCCACAATCACTCCTCCCAAGCTCGATCCATGTCCGCCGATAAATTTGGTGGCGGAATGAACAACAATATCGGCCCCGTGCTCGATCGGACGGATCAGGTACGGTGTACCGAACGTATTATCCACTATCAACGGAATATTATGACGATGGGCCACCTCCGCCACAGCATCGATATTGGTAACATCAGAATTGGGATTACCGAACGTTTCGACATACACCGCTTTCGTATTCTCCCGAATAGCCGCCTCCAACGCCTGCAAGTCATTGACATTTACAATCGTGTGGGTAATGCCCTGAGCCGCTAACGTATGCGTAATCAGGTTGAAGGAACCGCCATAGAGATTATCGGCAGCCACAATATGGTCGCCCACTCCAAGTATATTCTGCAAGGCATACGTCACGGCCGCCGCACCGGAAGCCACCGCCAGACCAGCCACTCCCCCTTCGAGAGCAGCGACACGCGCTTCGAAAACTCCCTGTGTCGAATTGGTCAGACGACCATAAATATTCCCAGCATCACGAAGGCCGAAACGGTCTGCCGCATGTTGTGAATCATGAAATACATAAGATGTTGTCTGATAAATAGGGACGGCACGAGCATCTGTTGCGGGATCGGCCTGTTCTTGCCCTACATGAACCTGTAATGTCTCAAAATGTAATTTCTTTGTTGCCATAGTCGTATTATTTTAAATTGTTCTTCTTGCTTATTTTCCAGCAAAACTATAGCAGACAGAGATATCAGACAAGATATATGGAAAATACAGAAAATAACGCTATTTTTACGGTCGTCAACAGAACGCATAAACTGTATCAGGATCGAAAAAAGGATTCTGATAGAATTTTATTCTTATGAACACACTTGAGAAATTAGACAAAGTAGACTTGCAGATCCTCCGTACCCTGCAATCGAATGCCCGGCTCACCACAAAAGAGCTCGCCGCGAGTGTCAGCCTCTCGTCGACACCCGTATTCGAACGCCTGAAACGCCTCGAAAACGGAGGATATATAAAGAAGTACATTGCCGTGCTGGACGCTGAAAAGCTAAACCAGGGCTTCGTGGTCTTTTGCAGTGTCAAGTTGAGGAGACTGAACAAAGAGATTGCGGCAGAGTTCACAAGAATCATACAGGAAATTCCGCAAGTCACAGAATGCTACAATATATCGGGAAGTTACGACTACCTGCTGAAGATCCATGCACCGAATATGAAGTATTACCAGGAGTTTATCTTGAACGTGTTAGGCACGATCGACAGCCTCGGATCGCTCGAAAGCACCTTTGTGATGGACGAGGTAAAGCATGAATACGGAATCCATATTTAAACGCCGCCCCGTCCCTATCTTACATTTATTACTTCAATGCATAAATCCGCTGGATGATGTCCACAACCTTCATGCCTTCCAATACGTTGGTCGTAATACATTCCGAACTTGCACCAGAAAGGACACGGACCACATTGCGGATCACGAAATTATGGTTCTGGGCGGAACCTTTATAAGGGCCGTAGTCATTTCCCGGATTCGTCGGCGCCAGTTCCGGCATTTCATAATCTTTGATATGGCAGTATTCGACTTCGTTCATATACTGTCCGCCGATTTTCACGCTTCCGTTCTCCGCAACAATCAGCATACTGCTTTCCATGTTCCTGTTCCAGACAGAAGTGGAATAGCTCAGGCTCCCCATCCCGCCGTTCACGAAGTTGAAATTCACAAAGCCCGAATCTTCAAAAGCCGTAAGTCCGGCATGGTTGAAATCGGCAAAGCGAGCTTGGATATTGCAGATATCCCCGAAAAGCCAGTACATAATGTCGATGAAATGGGAGAACTGAGTGAAAAGCGTCCCCCCGTCCAAAGCGGCATCACCATGCCAACCACCGGGTTTATAATAGCGCTCGTCACGGTTCCAATAACAATTCAACTGGACCATATAGATTTTGCCTAACCTACCCGAATCCACCATCTCCTTGATCCAGACGGAAGGAGGAGAATAACGGTTTTGCATGACACAGAACACTTGTTTACGGTATTTCAGCGAAGCATAGACCACCTTCTCGGCATCGGCAAGCGTCAGTGCCATCGGCTTCTCGATCACGACGTTGCAACCGGTTTCGACAGCCTGAATGGCCATTGCTGCATGCAAGCCGTTCGGGGTACAAACATTTACGACATCTATGGAAATTCCGCTCTGCAATAGCTCCGTCAGGGAAGAGAAAAACGGGACATCGTATGCCTCAATACCCAATTCCTCACGAGGACGAATATCACAAAGGGCCACCAATTCGGCTCCCGGATCGCGTGTCACCATCTCGGCATGACGTTTGCCGATATGGCCACAACCGATAACTGCAAATTTTATCTTTTTATCCATAAGCATTCGATGGGGGTGTGTCAAAATCTCCTTGTCCCCGCGCTTGACGCGGAGCCGCAAAAGGACAGACCTTATCAATCAGATTTTTATAGGGTCGGTTTTAATGCGATCCCGCGTCAAGTGCGGGAACAGGATAGTTTCGACACACCCCCTTTTTTAGAGTTTCTGTTATATATTGCTGTTGTCCGAGGGACATTTCCGTATGAATAGGCAGGGAAAGGACGGATTCGCACAAACGGGTGGAGACGTCCAAATTACCAGATACACGGGAGATATGCCGGTAAGCTTCCTGATGATGCACTGGTACAGGATAATAGATCATGGAAGGGATTCCCTGTTCTTTCAACAGGCATTGAAGGACATTCCGCCTGCCATCTTTTACCTGGACCGTATATTGGTGATAGACATGAGTCGAAAATATCGATCTCGCAGGGAGAACCAACGAATCGCAGGAGGACAAAGCTTCATCGTACCGAGAGGCAACTTGCCGACGGGTTTCCGTGAACTCCTCCAGATGCTTCAACTTCACATCCAGCACAGCAGCTTGCAACGTGTCCAGACGGGAGTTGCATCCGATCCGCCTATGGTGGTATTTGCATTCCTGGCCATGATTGGCAATCATGCGGATACGGGTAGCCAACGCCTCGTCGGAAGTCATCAACGCCCCCCCATCGCCATAGCAGGCTAACGGCTTGGATGGAAAAAAAGATGTCGTCCCGATATGTCCGATCGTCCCGGCCTTTCGTACCCGCCCGTCGGAAAAGATATAATCGGCACCAACGGATTGGGCGTTATCTTCCACTACATACAGATGATAGACATCTGCCAAAGTCATAATCGGCTCCATATCGCAGGCTTGTCCGAACAGGTGGACGGCCACGATCGCCTTTGTCCGCCCCGAAACAGCCGCTTCTATTTTCCGGGGATCGATATTGAAGCTCCGGGGATCGACATCCACCAGCACGGGCGTCAGCCCTAACAAAGCGACAACCTCGGCTGCCGCTATATAAGTAAATGCCGGTAGAATCACCTCATCGCCAGGCTGAAGCTCCAATGCCATCAGAGCAATCTGCAAAGCGTCCGTCCCGTTACCACAAGGAATCACGTATGGAACCTGAAGATAATCAGCCAAATGCCCGGCAAAGGATTTCACCTGCGGACCATTGATAAAAGCACAACTGTCGATCACCGCCTGCATAGCCTCATCAATCTCCTCTTTGAACCGGAGATATTGTCCATGCAAGTCGACCATCTGTATCTGTTCTTCCAACATTATATTATCTGTTTTCCGATTAATTAATCCTTCGTCACTACAACGAAGGATTAACCAGATTATTTCACCTCGCTGCCCGGTTTCACCTCTTTTTCAGGAGTAATGACAGCCAGCTTGCCGTCGAAGTTTTCTGCGGAAAGGATCATCCCTTCGGAAACGATACCTTTCAGCTTGCGCGGAGCCAGATTAGCGATGAAGCAAACCTGCTTGCCCACAAGGTCTTCCGGCTTGTAATGTTGAGCGATACCGGAAACGATCGTACGTTTTTCCAGACCGTCATCGATACGGAACTGCAACAACTTGTCCGCCTTAGGCACTTTCGTACATTCCAACACGGTCCCGACACGGATATCCAGCTTCATGAAGTCATCGAACTCGATATTCTCACGGATGGGTTTCGCCTTGTAGTTGGCTTCCTCGTTTGCTTTCTTCGTATCCAACAGCTTTTGTACCTGCGCTTCGATCACGCTGTCTTCAATCTTCTCGAACAGCAGTTCCGATTTGCCCAACTGATGACCGGCTTCCAACAAGTCAGTCGATCCCAAGCGGTTCCAGCCTAACGGTTCCACATTCAGCATCTTGTTCAATTTCTCCATGCTGAACGGCAGGAATGGTTCGAAAGCGATTGCCAAATTTGCCGTGATCTGCAAAGCGATGTTCATGATCGTGGCGACACGCGCCATATCGGTCTTTGCTAATTTCCAAGGTTCAGTGTCAGCCAGGTATTTGTTTCCGATACGAGCCAAGTTCATCGCTTCTTTCTGGGCGTCACGGAAATGGTAGGTATCCAGCAGACGTTCCACGTCGGCCTTTACATTCGCGAAATCGGTCAATGTCTGACGGTCATAATCGGTCAGCTCGCCAGCAGCCGGCACCTTGCCTTCGAAATACTTTTCGGTAAGCACCAAAGCACGGTTGACGAAGTTTCCTAAGATAGCTACCAGCTCATTGTTATTGCGTGCCTGAAAATCTTTCCAGGTGAAATCGTTGTCTTTTGTTTCCGGAGCATTGGCCGTCAAAACATAGCGCAGCACATCCTGCTTACCCGGCATATCTACCAGATATTCGTTCAACCAGACAGCCCAGTTGCGGGAAGTGGAGATTTTGTCACCTTCCAGGTTCAAAAACTCATTGGCCGGCACATTCTCCGGCAGGTTATAAGAACCTTCGGCTTTCAGCATGGCCGGGAACACGATACAGTGGAACACGATATTATCCTTACCGATGAAATGTACCATCTTGGTTTCAGGATCTTTCCACCAGGTTTCCCAACTTTCGGGAAGTAGTTCTTTTGTATTGGAGATATATCCGATAGGCGCATCAAACCAGACATACAGCACCTTTCCTTCCGCACCTGCCACCGGCACAGGGATACCCCAGTCGAGGTCGCGGCTTACGGCACGGGGCTGCAACCCCATATCCAGCCAGCTCTTACACTGCCCGTACACGTTCGGTTTCCATTCCTTATGTCCTTCTAAGATCCACTGGCGTAGGAAGGGTTCCCATTTATCTAAAGGCAGATACCAGTGTTTTGTTTCCTTCATCACCGGCTGGCTACCACTGATAGCGGATTTCGGGTTGATCAGATCCGTCGGACTCAAAGAGGTACCGCAGGCTTCGCACTGGTCGCCATAGGCTTTTTCATTGCCGCAATGCGGACAAGTCCCGGTTATATAACGGTCGGCAAGGAACTGTTTTGCTTCCTCGTCGTAATACTGTTCGCTTGTTTTCTCGATAAACTCTCCTTTATCGTATAAGGTACGGAAGAAATCCGACGCCACCTGGCGATGTGTAGCCGAAGTCGTACGGGAATAGATATCGAACGAGATACCAAACTCCTCAAAAGACTTCTTGATAATACCATGATAACGGTCCACCACATCCTGCGGCGTAATCCCTTCTTTCTTCGCTCTCAGCGTGATAGGCACTCCATGCTCATCCGATCCACCAATCATCAAAACTTCTTCCCCCTTCAGGCGAAGATAGCGTGCATAAATATCAGCAGGCACATACACCCCGGCCAAATGTCCGATATGCACCGGCCCGTTCGCATACGGCAACGCCGTAGTTATCAGCGTTCTCTTAAACTGTTTTTCCATACCTTGTGTTCTCTTTTTGAGGCACAAAGGTAAGGAATAATTTGGTTAGATGGAAAAGATAGCTCATCGGATTACAATCTTTACCGATTCGCCATTTCCGACCTTCACCACATACACACCTGCCGGCAGCAGATAAGACGAATAACCGGCCGGGACACCTGCCCTTTTTATCAACTTTCCTTCCATATTCCAAACAGACAGCTCAGAAACTTCAGGAGATTGAATATGCAAAAAACTTCCGGTGGTACAGATACGTACAGCTGGAACCGATACGTTTTCATTGCCTACCGGCATATTCGAAGCGGCAAAAGAACCTTTTAACGTACAATTGTCCGTCACCACATATCGATAAGGATTCAAAGTGTTGCCATCCTCCCATTTCACAAACATATTCCCTCTGTTCGGCGCAGCCTCTAATGTGACAACCGTTCCATGTTTTACCATACCGACCTGGCTGGCTCTGACGGTTCCACCATCCTGCTGTTCGAGAGAAACAACATATTCATTCTGTTTCAACCCGGAAACCTCCACATCCACATCTTCCGACAGACCGGAAAGCGTATAGAATAAAGTTTTCGTTTCAGAAGAAGCTCTCAAAGACAAGGCTGCATCCTGTTCTTTTCCATTGGCGAAAACTTTAACACTGCTTTGGCTATATGACGGTAAAACGACCAGTTTCAACTGAACAGATTCTCCTTCTGTCACAGCCGCCGCATTTACATTGACAGCTCCCATACCTGCACCGGCAAGGACAGGTAGTTTGACGCATACGACACCTTGTCCTGTTTTAGGCAGGAATAACGGAAACAGTTGTGATGCATCGGCAGCCGTTACAATACGAGGATTATCAGCTTTTCCATCATTCCATTTCGAAAATACTTGTCCTTCAGGCGCATCAGCCTGCAATACGATCAAGGCATCCGTTAACAGAGAGAGGCCGGATACATCTGAACCGGTTTCCACATCGATAGCCGACACATGCTCCTGCAATACCGGTTTCACCTTATTACGGACGATTCCATCTACAGAAATACGGATATTCTCCGAAATATTATATATGCTATACACCTCCTGGTTCACGTTCAATTCTTCATTGTTGACATATACGACAGGGACAGATTCATTGTAATCCTCCTCCAGACGCAAATAGAATTTGAATTTGCCCCCCGGCTTGACTTCAGTCGAATATCCGGTAAGCGGTTTGACTGTCACCCCTTCCAATTCGGGAAGAATAACAGAAAATCCGGCACTGTCCTTCACGAAACGAGCTTGCAACGTCACATCCGACTCAGCCACAAACGTACGGGGATTAGCTGTCTCACCATCCGTCCACGACTGGAATTTATAATTTTCATCTGCCGTAGCCGTCACCGAAACAGGATCGCCATGATTGACGGTCCTTGAATTCTCTGCATCCTCATCACCGGTAAAAGCAATCACACCATTAGCCGACTGTACTAAAGTAATCAGATGGGTTACTCCGGAAATACCAGTCACATTGACAGCTACGTCAGTAGTCTGGTTGCTTAATGTGTAAATGTCATAAACATCGGGAGTGATAACAGTTCCGTTAGCCGTCACCTTTATAGAATCCAATGTCTGGAAATAGTTCTTATCCACAATCAATTTGAATTCAAAAGCCCCGCCACTTGCTACAGCTTCCACGACCTCACCCCCTTCGGGATTGCAGGCCGTAATTCCTTTCGGCAGGTTGAACGTAATAGTGATCTTTCCGGAACGGAACGTGATGTTGCGGGTCGTAACGCCATCCTTGCAACCGGACTTGCGGGCTATGGCTTGCACGGCAACCGTTTTCGTGGCAGCCGTAATGGTGCTTACCTGGAAAGCTCCGGTATAACGTTTCGGGGTAGAGCCGTCGATGCTGTACAGCAAGGAGTCGCATTCCCCGCCTTTGTCCATCGTGACCGTCACAGATTCTCCGCTTGGGATATAGTCCGTATTGACAGGATCGGTCGTTATTTTGGGAGCCGAGGCTGCCGGTCGTGGATCAGCAAAGGCAGCCGAGATGGTCAAACCGCCTTCGGCAGGCATCTTTACCGTTTGAGAGCTGGTCGTATATTCAGTCCTAAAATCCGCAACTATCATTCAATACACGATTAAGGGTAGATTTATGAATCG
>OGGZ01002843.1_pt1 | contig 10976 bp, 9 predicted proteins | sample 1571371 | NCBI WGS metagenome assembly OGGZ01 (sample SAMEA2582025, study PRJEB24529) | metagenome | biome: Human gut stool | place: China | collected 2011
CAAGTGCCGGGCAGGCCTCAGCCAGTGCCACCGCCGCCGGAAAATCGGCAGAAAGCGCCGCATCATCCGCTTCAACAGCCACAACGAAGGCTGGCGAAGCCACTGAACAGGCCAGCGCAGCAGCGAGTTCTGCTTCCGCAGCGAAGACATCCGAAACGAACGCGAAAGCGTCGGAAACCAGCGCAGAATCCTCAAAAACGGCTGCCGCATCGTGAGCCAGTTCGGCGGCGTCATCGGCATCATCGGCGTCTGCTTCAAAAGATGAGGCGACCAGACAGGCGTCAGCAGCGAAGGGCAGCGCCACGACAGCATCCACGAAGGCGACAGAGGCAGCTGGCAGTGCGACGGCGGCAGCACAGAGCAAAAGTACGGCGGAATCCGCGGCAACGCGCGCCGAGACAGCGGCAAAACGGGCAGAGGATATTGCATCCGCCGTGGCGCTTGAGGATGCGAGCACGACGAAAAAGGGGATAGTACAGCTCAGCAGTGCGACCAACAGTACGTCTGAAACGCTGGCGGCAACGCCAAAGGCAGTAAAATCAGCCTATGACAATGCAGAGAAACGTCTGCAGAAAGACCAGAACGGCGCTGATATACCCGATAAGGGACGCTTCCTGAACAACATTAACGCGGTCAGTAAAACAGACTTTGCTGATAAGCGTGGTATGCGTTATGTGCGGGTTAACGCTCCTGCAGGTGCAACATCTGGAAAATATTACCCTGTTGTTGTTATGCGTTCTGCTGGCTCAGTAAGCGAACTGGCATCAAGGGTCATTATCACCACGGCAACGCGAACCGCAGGCGATCCGATGAATAACTGCGAGTTTAACGGATTTGTTATGCCTGGTGGCTGGACTGACAGGGGGCGTTATGCTTATGGAATGTTCTGGCAATATCAAAACAATGAACGAGCCATCCACTCAATAATGATGAGTAATAAGGGCGATGATTTGCGCTCTGTGTTCTATGTTGATGGCGCTGCTTTCCCTGTTTTTGCGTTTATCGAAGATGGCCTGTCAATATCCGCACCTGGTGCTGATCTCGTTGTTAATGATACGACCTATAAGTTTGGGGCAACAAATCCAGCGACTGAATGTATCGCGGCGGACGTTATCCTTGATTTTAAGAGTGGGCGTGGTTTTTATGAGTCTCATTCGTTAATCGTTAACGATAATTTGTCGTGCAAAAAACTTTTTGCCACAGACGAAATTGTAGCGCGTGGTGGTAATCAGATTCGAATGATAGGTGGGGAGTATGGTGCATTATGGCGTAATGATGGCGCTAAAACTTACCTGCTGCTTACCAATCAAGGTGATGTTTATGGTGGCTGGAATACATTAAGACCGTTTGCTATTTATAACGCAACCGGCGAACTGGTTATTGGAACCAAACTGTCCGCAAGTCTGAACGGTAATGCATTAACAGCAACAAAGCTGCAAACGCCAAGACTGGTTTCTGGTGTTGAGTTTGATGGTTCCAGAGATATTACTTTAACCGCCGCGCATGTGGCTGCTTTTGCCAGAAGGGCAACGGATACATATGCCGATGCGGATGGTGGCGTTCCCTGGAATGCCGAATCAGGTGCTTACAATGTCACCCGCTCTGGCGACAGCTATATTCTGGTTAACTTCTATACCGGAGTCGGAAGTTGCCGGACCTTGCAGATGAAGGCGCATTACAGAAATGGTGGTCTGTTCTACCGTTCTTCAAGAGACGGTTATGGTTTTGAGGAAGACTGGGCAGAAGTTTATACCTCGAAAAATCTTCCACCAGAAAGCTACCCAGTCGGCGCACCAATCCCGTGGCCATCAGATACCGTTCCGTCTGGTTATGCCCTGATGCAGGGGCAGACTTTTGACAAATCTGCTTACCCGAAACTTGCAGCCGCTTATCCGTCAGGCGTGATCCCTGATATGCGTGGCTGGACGATTAAGGGCAAACCTGCCAGTGGTCGGGCCGTATTGTCTCAGGAACAGGACGGCATTAAATCGCATACCCACAGCGCCAGCGCATCCAGTACGGATTTGGGGACGAAAACCACATCGTCGTTTGATTACGGCACTAAATCCACGAATAACACCGGGGCGCATACCCATAGTGTTAGCGGTACGGCTGCTTCAGCCGGTGCACATACCCATTCGATGACATTTGTTTCAGGTGGTTCCAGTGGTGCTCCGGGAAGTGGAGCATCTGATTATTCTAAATACAGTGTTAACACTTCTTCTGCAGGCGCTCATACGCACTCTGTATCGGGTACTGCTGCAAGCGCAGGTGCACACGCACATACTGTGGGTATTGGTGCTCATACGCACTCCGTTGCGATTGGTTCACATGGACACACCATCACCGTTAACGCTGCTGGTAACGCGGAAAACACCGTCAAAAACATCGCATTTAACTATATTGTGAGGCTTGCATAATGGCATTCAGAATGAGTGAACAACCACGGACCATAAAAATTTATAATCTGCTGGCCGGAACTAATGAATTTATTGGTGAAGGTGATGCATATATTCCGCCTCATACAGGTCTGCCAGCAAACAGTACCGATATTGCACCGCCAGATATTCCGGCTGGCTTCGTGGCTGTTTTCAACAGTGATGAGTCATCGTGGCATCTCGTTGAAGATCATCGGGGTAAAATGGTTTATGACGTGGCTTCCGGCGACGCGTTATTTATTTCTGAACTCGGTCCGTTACCGGAAAATGTTACCTGGTTATCGCCGGAAGGGGAGTTTCAGAAGTGGAACGGTACAGTCTGGGTGAAGGATACGGAAGCAGAAAAACTGTTCCGGATCCGGGAGGCGGAAGAAACAAAAAACAGCCTGATGCAGGTAGCCAGTGAGCATATAGCGCCACTTCAGGATGCTGTAGATCTGGAAATCGCAACGGAGGAAGAAACCTCATTGCTGGAAGCCTGGAAAAAGTATCGGGTGTTGCTGAACCGTGTTGATACATCAACTGCACAGGATATTGAATGGCCAGCACTGCCGTAGGGTAAAACATATAAATTCTATAATTAGATGTATCTTTCCATTTACGGCAAGGAAGGGGGCTTGGAAGACGTAAAGCATCTCACACCGAGATTATTTTTTATATGTCAGGTGTCTGAAGTTTTGCTTTGGCTCTTAAAATGGTTTGCCGCGAGGTTTTGAATTCCCGGGCAATGGCACTTATACTTACACCTGACTTAATTCGTTCGAATACCACCTGTTTCTGTTCTTCATTTAACACAGGTGGTCGACCAAAACGTTTCCCTGCGCCGCGGGCTCTTACTATCCCGGAATGAGTGCGTTCAAGTAAAAGGTCTCGTTCAAATTCAGCGACTGCTGAAATTACGTGCATCATCATTTTTCCTGTTGGACTGGTCAGGTCAATGCCCCCCAATGCTAAGCAATGCACTCTGATACCTGTTTCGGTCAGTTGTTCCACTGTTTTCCTGATATCCATTGCATTACAACCAAGGCGATCCAGTTTTGTCACAATCAATTGATCACCACATTTCAGGCGAGCAAGCAACCGGTTAAAACCAGGACGCTCACTGGTTGCTGCTGAGCCGCTAATGTGTTCTTCGATTATTTGCTGAGGTTTGATTTTAAAACCTGCACTTTCGATTTCCCGGCGTTGATTTTCGGTGGTCTGATCCAGCGTTGATATCCGACAGTAAGCAAAAATTCGAGACATAGTGAGACTCTATACGAAATTGGTGTTCATATCATAATGCATCTCAGAAAATAATTTTGATTATTTTTGTGCATATTTGTATGTACACGTTCGAAAATAAACGAATGCGTATGCAACCCCGTAATTTTGGTGAGACCCAAAATCGATTTTGTGAAAAATGGCTTTAACTCGGTTTGTTTTTCGAGTTCCGGGCAGACTCAAGGAAGAAGAATAGTGTTGCGTGTTATTTTAACCAGATTTTAATTTGTTTGGTCGTGGAAAAGTGGAGCAAAATGTTGTTAAAGTGGAAAAATGATAAAAAAGTAAGTTTGTTATATTACATTTTACCATTTAAATTTTGGTTGTCTTTAAGAACTGATATCGCTGTTTGTAATAATTCTTTGTTATCCAGCCATGATTTTTTCTTTATGTTTCCTTCAATGTAATCAAGCAATGTTCTGGTATTGATAGGTCTTCCCTGTTTTGCTACTTCCACTACAGCATCCCCTAGGATAATTCTTACTTCAGGAAGCTGCGCAGGGAACCACTTTAGGGTGTCTTTTGATTTCATGAAGATATTCCTTAAAATATTATTGATTTTCATTGCGATATTGTATGTCTGATTCAGGATATGTTGACTTATACATCGGTTTTGTCTGGGTTATTGGATATGCCAATCCCTAATTTTATTAGGGCATGACTAAAAATGCTGAATATGATAAGGAGAGAAGTGATTATCAGTATGCTGTTCATATAGCCTCGAATTAGTAATGTGTTATATATGATATAGTTGACAATTTTTATCTTGGGTGTTCTTAAAGTTCGTAGATAAACATTGTCGTTTCAGGTATACAGGAATGCTAACAGGTGGCGGCAAAAATCAGGCGGTTTATGGCGCAATCTGAAGTGGCAACTGCAAACTATCTTATGCAGAGACTCTACACGGATTGGGTTTAAAAGTATACATAGATAACAATTTTTATCTGAAGAAGAAAAATATCAAGGTGATATAGCCTATATGCCTTTGATGCGGAGGAATGAATGTGATGGGAGTGATGTATCTGAATAGTTGAAAAACCGCAGACACGCCTTATGCAAGAACGTGCTGCGGTTGGCTGGTAAATTTTTCGATAGTGCGAGTATTGAATGATTTCCAGCCGTTATTGATTTTACGCGTAAATCCATGAAAAAACTACTTATCTGTTGGGGAGTTTTTTGGGGCATATATGGGACAGAAATAGGCCCCAGATAGACACTGAGATCGAACTTAGGATGCTTTTAAAAAAATGCAACTATCTGAAAAAACCTAGAAAACGCCAAGGAAACCACAGGATGGGAAAAAACACCTGTGAATTATGGATTTCCAGTTATATTCGCTCGGCGCAGCGTTAGTGTTTCATGAAATATTTTTTCCTGAATCATCAACGGCAATGGCGTTAATTCTGGCAATGGGAACCTACGGTGCAGGTTATGTGGCGCGTATTGTCGGAGCATTTATTTTCGGCAAAATGGGCGACAGAATAGGGCGTAAAAAAGTGCTCTTTATTACCATCACCATGATGGGGATCTGTACCACCTTAATTGGTGTGTTACCGACCTATGCACAGATTGGTGTTTTTGCCCCCATCTTGCTGGTGACGCTGCGTATTATTCAGGGGTTGGGTGCAGGTGCGGAAATTTCCGGTGCCGGTACGATGCTGGCGGAATATGCGCCAAAAGGTAAGCGCGGAATTATCTCCTCATTTGTGGCTATGGGAACTAACTGCGGAACCTTGAGCGCAACGGCAATCTGGGCCTTTATGTTCTTCATTCTCAGTAAAGAGGAACTGCTGGCGTGGGGATGGCGTATACCGTTCCTGGCGAGCGTTGTCGTGATGGTCTTTGCTATCTGGTTGCGTATGAATCTGAAAGAAAGCCCGGTCTTTGAGAAGGTTAACGACAGTAACCAACCGACAGCAAAACCTGCACCTGCTGGTAGCATGTTCCAGAGCAAATCCTTCTGGCTGGCAACAGGGCTGCGTTTTGGTCAGGCGGGTAACTCCGGGTTAATTCAGACTTTCCTTGCAGGCTATTTAGTGCAGACGTTATTGTTTAACAAAGCAATTCCAACAGATGCATTGATGATCAGTTCGATTCTCGGCTTTATGACCATTCCGTTCCTTGGTTGGTTATCCGATAAAATTGGTCGCCGGATCCCGTATATTATTATGAATACCTCCGCGATTGTGCTGGCATGGCCAATGCTTTCTATCATTGTAGATAAAAGCTATGCCCCGAGCACCATTATGGTTGCACTGATTGTGATTCATAACTGTGCGGTGCTGGGATTATTTGCTCTGGAAAACATTACCATGGCAGAAATGTTCGGCTGTAAAAACCGCTTTACCCGGATGGCTATTTCTAAAGAAATTGGTGGTCTTATCGCTTCCGGTTTTGGTCCTATCCTGGCGGGTATTTTCTGCACCATGACGGAATCCTGGTATCCGATCGCCATTATGATCATGGCATATTCAGTGATTGGTTTAATCTCTGCGCTGAAAATGCCAGAGGTGAAAGACCGTGATTTAAGTGCGCTGGAAGACGCTGCGGAAGATCAACCGCGTGTTGTAAGAGCTGCGCAACCTTCCAGAAGTCTGTAAACCCTTAATCCCTTCTCTTACCGGAGAGGGGATTTTTATTCATATAACAAAACATATAGCTTGCCATATTTATATTTAAGGAATTGTTATGGGAAATAATTTGTTATCAGCAAAAGCGACACTCCCTGTTTATGATCGTAATAACCTGGCCCCAAGAATTGTTCATTTAGGCTTTGGTGCATTTCACCGTGCGCATCAGGGCGTGTATGCCGATATTCTTGCTACGGAACATTTCAGTGACTGGGGATATTATGAGGTCAACTTAATCGGCGGCGAACAGCAAATTGCCGATTTACAACAGCAAGATAATCTTTATACCGTTGCGGAAATGTCGGCCGACGCGTGGACGGCTCGCGTCGTTGGCGTCGTTAAAAAAGCCTTGCACGTACAAATAGATGGCTTAGAAACCGTGCTGGCTGCGATGTGTGAACCGCAAATTGCGATTGTCTCTCTGACAATCACCGAAAAAGGGTATTTCCACTCTCCGGCGACCGGACAGTTTATGCTCGATCACCCGATGGTCGCTGCCGACGTGCAAAATCCCCACCAGCCGAAAACAGCAACAGGGGTGATTGTTGAGGCGCTGGCTCGCCGTAAAGCGGCAGGACTTCCCGCATTTACCGTTATGTCATGTGACAACATGCCAGAAAACGGTCATGTTATGCGTGACGTTGTCACTTCCTACGCGCAAGCCGTTGATGTAAAACTGGCACAATGGATCGAAGATAACGTGACTTTCCCATCAACAATGGTGGACCGTATTGTGCCCGCAGTGACAGAGGATACTCTTGCGAAAATCGAACAACTTACCGGTGTGCGCGATCCTGCTGGCGTTGCCTGTGAACCTTTCCGCCAGTGGGTAATAGAAGATAATTTTGTTGCCGGACGTCCGGAATGGGAAAAAGCGGGAGCAGAACTGGTTAGCGATGTACTGCCTTATGAAGAGATGAAGTTGCGCATGCTCAACGGCAGTCATTCATTCCTGGCGGATCTGGGTTATCTTGCTGGATATCAGCACATTAATGACTGTATGGAAGATGAACATTATCGTCATGCGGCGTATGGCTTGATGTTGCAGGAACAAGCGCCGACGCTGAAAGTGCAGGGCGTTGATTTGCAAGATTACGCTAACCGATTAATTGCACGCTATAGCAACCCGGCGCTACGTCATCGAACCTGGCAGATTGCGATGGATGGCAGCCAGAAATTGCCACAGCGGATGTTGGATTCTGTTCGCTGGCATCTGGCGCATGACAGCAAGTTCGATCTGCTGGCGCTGGGCGTCGCGGGTTGGATGCGTTATGTCGGTGGTGTTGATGAACAGGAAAATCCGATAGAAATCAGTGACCCACTGTTACCTGTTATTCAGAAGGCTGTACAAAGTAGTGCCGAAGGGAAAGCGCGCGTCCAGTCATTGCTGGCGATTAAGGCAATCTTTGGTGATGATTTGCCAGACAATAGCTTGTTTACTGCAAAAGTGACGGAAGCGTACTTGTCTTTATTAGCGCATGGCGCGAAAGCGACCGTGGCAAAATATTCCGTGAAGTAAAAAAAGCAATGCCGCCATCGGCGGCATTCACACGCTTAGTTCATGCCGAGACGAATCAGGTCCAGTGGTGCCAGTTTCTCTTCACAACCTTCAACAACTACGGTTTTTCCGCGGCGGATTTGCTCAGCGGTCAGACCTTCAGTATCAATCGACAGGATCTTGCCAGTGTGACCGGTGCCGCTAACCATAACACGGCTGCCAGTGGTGATTGCGTTACGGTTACGATCGTAGGTCGTCATAGGTGTTTTCTCCTTTCTGATTTACAGTCGAAGCCCACGTAACGGGCGCAATATAAATACTCCTGTCGAGTGAAATATTTTTTGTTTTTGATCAAGCTCACATCTTTTTTGATGCATGCATGAGCCATAAGGCGGGGGAAAAGACTCTCACCCCGAATGGGATGAGAGGAAATGAATTACTCTTCGCTAAACCAGTCGCTATTTTCCTGGCGGATCTGGCGCACAGATTCGCTGATTTCCTGCAAATGTTGCGTCATTGCACGTTCTACCGCATCGCCATCACGTTTTTGCAGGGCAGAGAAAATATCAAGATGCTGGCGTAATAGCATTTCTGGTGGAGAGACGTGGTCGAAACTCATATAGCGCACGCGATCAACGGTCGCTTTCAGGTTCTCAATGGTATCCCACGCCAGTTGACAGTCGGCAATCTGCGTCAGGAGTTGATGGAAGTTGTCATCAAGTTCAAAAAAATCATCCAGTTGCTTTCGCTCAATGGCAATGCGTTGCTGGTGAAGATTTTGTTCCAGTTGGTAGCACTGGCTTTCGGTAATCATGCTCGCCGCCCGACGCGCCACCGCGCACTCAATGGCCTGACGGATAAAACTGCCGTTGCGCACCTGGGCCATGGAAATTTTGTTGACGTAGCTGCCACGCTGCGGACGAATTTGAATCAGGCCGTTTTCCGCCAGTTTAATAAAGGCTTCACGAACCGGCTGGCGTGACACATTGAAACGAACAGAAACTTCTTTTTCCGACAACGGTGTGCCTGGTGCAATCAGGCAATGGACAATGTCGCGACGAAGAATACGATAAATCTGCTGATTGACAGGCTGTGTGGGATTAAGTTGCGTTTCGACGGTCATTCGTTCTTGCTTGTGAGTGAGTTAACTGCATGAGTCTACCACTTTTTTGTGACAAGCAATAACCCGGCAGTTACGCCGGGTATAAAAATTACTGACGGTGGACATTCAGTCCGGCATAGCTTTGGGTAACCGGCATCATTTCCAGGGTATTGATATTGACGTGAGCAGGCAGCGTTGACACCCACCAGACGGCTTCGCTGACATCTTCTGGCGTCAATGCAACGGTATTTTGATAGGTTTTTTCCACTTTACCGTCATCGCCTTTAAAGCGGACATTGGAAAACTCGGTGCCACCCACCAGACCCGGCTCGATGTCGGTGACGCGCACCGCCGTACCATGCAGATCCGTACGCAGATTCAGGCTAAACTGACGAACAAACGCTTTCGTCGCACCGTAAACGTTACCACCGGCATACGGCCAGCTACCTGCCGTTGAGCCAATGTTAATAATATGACCATGATTACGTTCAACCATACCCGGTAAGACGGCGCGCGTCATATATACCAGGCCTTTATTGTTGGTATCAATCATCGTTTCCCAGTCTTCAACGCTGGCTTTATGCGCAGGCTCCATGCCCAACGCCAGGCCGGCATTATTTACCAGGATATCAATATTGCTCCACTCGGCAGGGAGCGATGCCAGCATCTCTTCAATAGCGGCGCGGTTGCGAACGTCCAGTTGGGCGATATACAGATTATCTCCCAGTTCGTCTTTTAACTCCTGCAACCGTTCCTGACGACGGCCAGTGGCGATAACTTTATGCCCTTGTTGAATAAAACGACGAGTAATGCATTCACCAAAACCTGCCGTTGCTCCAGTTACTAAAACGATCATCTCACTGTTCCTCAACGCTTTTGTGTGTCAATAACATAGCACGGGATGCTTAAGAGCGGGTAATACTGGATTGCAAGATTGCACTCCGTTATCAGTAAGCCTACGCTATGGAACACCTCGCGTTCAGGAGAAGAAAATGACAACAATGAATCCTTTCCTTGTGCAAAGCACACTGCCGTATCTGGCTCCTCATTTTGATCAAATTGCCAATCATCACTATCGCCCGGCATTCGATGAGGGAATGCAGCAAAAGCGGACAGAAATTGCTGCCATCGCGCTTAACCCGCAAACGCCTGATTTCAACAATACTATTCTGGCACTGGAACAAAGCGGAGAATTACTTACCCGCGTTACCAGCGTCTTTTTTGCGATGACTGCGGCGCATACCAATGATGAATTACAGCGTCTTGATGAACAGTTTTCCGCTGAACTGGCGGAACTGGCTAATGATATCTATCTGAACGGTGAATTATTCGCGCGGGTAGATGCTGTCTGGCAGCGCCGTGAATTCCTGGGGCTTGATAGTGAATCCATCCGCCTGGTGGAGGTGATTCATCAACGTTTTGTCCTTGCCGGAGCCAAACTTGCGCAAGCTGATAAAGCAAAATTAAAAGTACTGAATACAGAAGCTGCGACACTGACCAGTCAGTTTAACCAGCGGTTACTGGCAGCAAATAAATCCGGCGGTCTGGTTGTGAACGATATCGCGCAGCTGGCAGGAATGAGTGAGCAAGAGATTGCGCTGGCGGCAGAGGCGGCTCGCGAGAAAGGTCTGGATAACAAATGGCTGATTCCGCTGCTGAATACCACCCAACAACCGGCGCTTGCCGAAATGCGCGATCGTGCGACGCGTGAAAAACTGTTTATTGCGGGCTGGACGCGAGCGGAAAAAAATGATGGCAATGATACCCGCGCTATCATTCAACGTCTGGTGGAGAACCGTGCACAACAGGCAACACTACTTGGTTTTCCTCATTATGCCGCATGGAAAATCGCCGATCAGATGGCAAAAACGCCAGAAGCAGCACTCAACTTTATGCGGGAAATTGTTCCAGCGGCGCGTCAACGTGCGAGCGATGAATTAGCCTCCATACAGGCGGTTATCGATAAGCAGCAGGGCGGGTTTAGCGCGCAGCCGTGGGACTGGGCATTTTATGCGGAACAGGTACGGCGGGAGAAATTTGACCTT
>OGGZ01002848.1_pt1 | contig 10967 bp, 9 predicted proteins | sample 1571371 | NCBI WGS metagenome assembly OGGZ01 (sample SAMEA2582025, study PRJEB24529) | metagenome | biome: Human gut stool | place: China | collected 2011
GTACTCGATCTCCTGCTCACGGGACTTGATGTTCCAGATTCTCCAGGGAGCGATGATCTGCATTTCAGGAGCAAGAGCCTTGATCGTCAGCTCGAAACGCACCTGGTCGTTGCCCTTACCGGTGCAGCCGTGGCAGATAGCGTCAGCGCCTTCCTTGCGTGCGATCTCCACGATACGCTTTGCGATAGGAGGACGAGCGAAGGAAGTACCGAGCAGATAGCCTTCGTACTTTGCGCCAGCCTTGAGGGTCGGGAAGATGAAGTCGTTTACGAACTCGTCCTGGATATCCTCAATATACAGCTTGGAAGCGCCTGTCTTCTTAGCTCTCTCCTCGAGACCAACGATCTCGGAATCCTGACCTACGTTGCCTGCTACGCAGATAACTTCGCAGCCGGGGTAATTTTCGTGCAGCCAGGGGATAATGATAGATGTGTCGAGACCGCCGGAGTAAGCCAGAACGATCTTTTTAATTTCCTTTGCCATGATTTGTGTCTCCTTTACGACATTTCAGCCCAAAAAGGTTGATTAATTTTTACAATCTTAATTATACTCATTTTCCGGCGTTTGTCAAGTGGAAAAATACCGTGCAGCGAATAATATACAAGAAATTTTGAATTAATGAATATTTTCTTGCGAAAAGATGAAATAACCGCATCTGCGCGCTTGATTTCTTAGCTTGGAATGAATAATTATTGTATAATATACATTGGCGGACTGCGCGGCAGGGGAAATTGATCAGGAAAACCACTTGACAAAATCCGCGTTCATGTTTATAATATAATCATGAACGTGTGCTGATGGAATTCAGCCGGCGTAAATTAGGAGGAAAACACCATGAAAATGAACGAGAAACTTGAGATAATGCTGAGCAGAAAGCGTATCAAAAAGACTGATTTTGCGCACAGCATAGGAATAACCTACCGCGCGTTTGCAAATTATCTTAACGGTACCCGCAATCCCCGTGCAGAGACTCTCCAGAAAATGGCTGATCAGCTCCAGCTTACGCCGGAATTCCTGAAGGACGACAGCCAGGAGCTGGAGCTTACGGTGGAGGAGCAGTTCATACGCAAGATCTGCGTCAGCGACGCGGACAAGGCTCAGGCGGCTCAGTTCCTTGCGCAGTCCCGCGGACTTTTTGCAGGAAACACGCTGAATTCCGAGGACAAGGAGAGCCTTATCAAGTGCCTTATGGAGATCTACGAGGATTCCCGCGATAACTCCGGCGAATGATGGATCGTATAATAAGCCTTGCCGAACAGGTACGGGGCGAATTCGGCGGGAGGACGATCTTCCAGACCGCTGAGAATTCCGGCGCGGCAGTATGGCTGCGGGAACTTGGCTCCCTCAAGGGCTTCTACCTGTTCGAAAACAACAGGCGGTACATTATTATAAACAAGTCGCTGGATAAGCTGCTCCAGCAGACGGTATGCGCGCACGAATTCGGCCACGATATGCTCCACCGGGAGCTGTCGGCGGGCGGAATACGCGAAAGCTCGCTGTTTCTGGCGACCAACAAGACGGAGCGCGAGGCGAACCTCTTTGCGGCAGAGATACTCCTTACCGATAAGGAAACACTCTCTGTGATGAGCTACGCTTCCGCCATGGAGGAAGCGGCGTTTGAACTCGGAGTTGTTCCGCAGATACTTTCGTATAAGCTGGAGCTTCTAAATCACAAGGGGCATCACTTCAATATAACGGATACCGCGAGCGACTTTTTAAAGTAACTTTCCAAGAAAGGAACGACAGATTTTGGATATAAGGAAAACACTAGAGCTGCTGACCGGAGCGGTCGGAGTTTCGGGCGCAGAAAGCGAGGCTTCCCGTACGGCGCTCGAATTGCTGAGCGAATACGCGCCGGACGCGCAATGCGACGCATTCGGAAATGTGACCGCGCTTATTCCCGCGCAGGACGCTTCCGCGCCCACGCTCATGCTCGACGCGCACATTGACCAAATCGGATTTATAGTATCGTATATCGACCCGGACGGCTTCCTGAAGGTAGGCGCCTGCGGCGGTCCGGACATGCGCATTATGCTGGCTCAGAGCGTTACCGTTCACGGAGTGCAGGATATACGCGGCGTGGTTTCGACTCTGCCGCCGCACGTTTCCAGCGACCACACGAAAGTTCCGGAGGCAGGCGATATCGCAATAGATATCGGAATGACCCGGGAGGAAGCCGAAAAGGCGGTTCCGCTGGGCAGCCGCGTTACTGTGGATTCCGATTTCCGCGAACTTTCCGACGGCGTGATATCCGCGCCATCCGTTGACGACCGCAGCGGCGTATGCGCTGTTCTCTGCGCGCTGGATATGCTCCGCGGGAGGAAGCTCAGATATAACCTTGCGGTGTGCTTTTCCGCCCAGGAAGAGACAGGCGAGCGCGGCGTAAAGGGCGCAGCGTTCCGCCTTCAGCCGGACGAGGCGATAGCGGTCGACGTATCCTTTGGAAGAACCCCGGACAGCGTTCCGCATGAGACCGCCGTACTTGGCAGCGGCGCAATGATAGGATATTCCGCAGCGCTTGACCGCGGAATGTCAGACGCGCTGAAATCAGCCGCGGAAAAGAATGGGATCCCGTATACGATAGAGGTCATGCCGTCTTCCACAGGAACTAACGCGGACAGCATTTCAATAAGCAGAGCGGGCGTGAAGTGCTGCACAGTTTCTATTCCGATACGCTATATGCACACTCCGATCGAAACGGTTCGGCTGAGCGATATCGAGAGCGCTGCAAGACTGATCTGCGAGTACGCTGCGGGAGGTGAAAACTGATGATGGACAGGCTTCTTGAAATATGCGCGCTGGACGGAACTTCCGGAGACGAAGGCGCGGTACGCGATTACATCAAATCCAGTATTCATGCTGACAAGGTAATAACCGACAATCTGGGAAATCTGCTGGTGTTCAAGAAGGGCAGAAAAACCCCGAAAAACTGCATTATGTTCGCGGCGCACATGGACGAGGTCGGTTTCATGGTGACTGACATCACGAGCGACGGCTTCCTGAGGTTCGGGGCAGTCGGAGGAATTGACCCAAGGGTCGTACTGGGACGCGCCGTGAGATTCAGGAACGGCACCCGCGGAGTGATCGGCACGAAGGCGGTTCATCAGCAGAGCGCGGACGAGCGCAAAAAGGCTCCGGATTTTGACGCGCTTCTTATCGACATCGGCGCGGATAACGCGGAGGAAGCAGGAAAGCGCGTGTCAAGGGGAGACTGCGCGGTGTTCGATTCGGACAGCTTCAGATTTGGAAGCGGTTTCGTAAAGAGCAAGGCGATAGACGACCGCGCCGGCTGCCTTATAATGATGGACATGATAAACGGCGAACCCGAGTACGACGCGTGGTATGCGTTCACGGTTCAGGAGGAAGTCGGGACCCGGGGAGCAAAGGCGGCTGCGTTCACGATAGAACCGGATATTGCGGTAGTTCTGGAGACAACGACCGCCTGCGACATCGCGGAGACCTCCGGCGCCAAGCGCGTATGCGAGCTGGGCAGGGGCTGCGTAGTGTCCTACATGGACAGAGCAACGATCTACGACCGCGAGCTGTACCAGCTTGCAAGGAGCACCGCGGATAAGCTTGGCATTGCAAATCAGACGAAAACGCTTATCGCCGGCGGAAACGACAGCGGCGCGATACATGTCAGCCGCGGCGGAGTCCGCACCTGCGCGCTTTCGGTTCCGTGCAGGTACCTTCACTCGCCTGCGTGCGTTATCAATGAGGCGGACTACACAGCGACGGCAAAGCTGGCCGAAGCGGTGCTGAGCGCATTTGCAGAGCTGTGACGGAGCGTATTTATACAGCGGAGCAGCTATCAGAGCTTCCGGCGCGGGGCGTTGAGGCGCTGAAAATCCGGGCGCTGTTCAACGCGTACGGCGGGAGCTACGATTTTTGCAGGTTCTTCCGGCAGGGGAGTACCTACCTTGCGTGCCTGGACGGCTCTTTTGTGATATGCGAAGATCCCGGCTGCGACTGGGAGGAGCTTGCGGGATTCCTGGCGATGAACGGATTCTCCGACCTGTTCTGCTCGGAAACGGCGGGGGATATGCTCCGTGGGAAAATCCCCGCAGAATTCAGCCGGGTCTGCCTGATGGAACTGAGAATGCCTGAAAAATCCGGAGAGGAACTTCCGGAATGTTCGCCGTCGGAGGCCTGGAAGGTTATTTCAACGCGGTTTCCGATAGATTTTGAACCATGGTACCTTGACATGTCGCACAGGGTGAGGCATGGAGTTTCACAGTGCGTTTCAGACGGGAGATCCGCGCTTGTGGTTCAGCATTCGATAGGCTCAGAGAGCCTGATTTCCCAGGTGGCGGTGCTTTCTGACTTCGAAGGGAAAGGGTACGCAGGCGGATTGCTTCGCAGAGTCTGCCGCGCCCTCGGTGGAGAGATCCAGGTGATATGCGAGGACAGGCTCACGGGATTTTACGAAAAATGTGGATTCCGGCACGCGGGGTATAGGTACTGCGCGGCGAGGATCCGGGAGGAATAATGGAAAACGGCAATACAAACTGGTCGCAGTCGGTGACCGCAGTTGTGATACATGAGGGAAAGGTGCTGCTGTCGCGGCATACATACGGTGCAGGCAAGGGCAGGCTGATAATCCCGGGAGGGTACCTGAATCACGGCGAGATGCCGCGCGAGGCTCTGATCCGTGAATATCTCGAGGAGACCGGCGTGCTGATAGAACCGCGCGAACTTATCGGAATGCGATTCAATTTGAAGGACTGGTACGCAGCGTTCCGCGCGGATTACGTGTCAGGCGAAGCGCGTTCCGACAACGACGAGAACAGCGAGGCGGTCTGGGTGGACGTCGACGAAGCGCTGAACCGTGACGATGTTCCGGATCTCACGAAAAAGCTTATAAAGTGCGCGGCGTCCGGCGGAGGATTCAGCAAGATAAGCTATGACGGAGTGGATCAGCAGCGCGAACTTTTCGGCGCAGAATAATTAGAAATCTGATGCCTGTGTTCGTGGAAAATACGTAAAATGCTGCGAAGTACATTTGCTCCACGTCACCGAAAATAAAAGTGCCCGCCAAACGGCTAAACAAGCCATTTGGCGGGCATTTTGCATTGGTCGGAGTGACAGGATTCGAACCTGCGGCCTCAACTTCCCAAAAGTCGCGCGCTACCAACTGCGCTACACCCCGATGACTTAATTATTTTACCACAAAACATCGAATTTGTCAAGTACAAAATTCTATAAATATCTATTGACAATTTACATTTTTTGAGTTAAAATAGATATAAGCTATTAAATGGATTTCCGTATTTGAAAGGAGTTACACATGGGTTTAATTAAAGCAGCGATTAACGCAGTTGCCGGAAACCTTGCTGACCAGTACAAGGAATACATATACTGTGAGTCTCTTTCTAATGATATTCTTGCGGCGAAGGGTCATAAGCGCGTCGGCTCCCGCGGCACAAACAAGGGCGACGACAATGTTATAACCGATGGCTCCGCTATCGCAGTCAACGAGGGTCAGTGCGCGCTTGTAGTTGTTGACGGCAAGGTTTCTGAAGTTGCGGCAGAGGCAGGCGTGTTTGAATTCAAATCTGCTGTTTCTCCCTCCGTGTTCTCCGGAAGCCTCGGCGACGGTATTATGAACACCATCAAGAATATCGGCTCCCGTATCACTTACGGCGGTCAGGCAGGTCATGACCAGCGTGTTTACTATGTAAACATCAAGGAAATCATGGGCAACCGCTACGGTACTGTGAACCCTATCCCGTTCCGCGTGGTTGACAACAATATCGGCCTTGATGTCGATGTTTCCCTGCGCTGCAACGGCGAGTACTCCTTCCGTATAACAAACCCGGTTCTGTTCTATACAAATGTATGCGGAAACTTCGGCGAGACCTTCAACCGTTCCAATATCGACAGCATGCTCAAGGCTGAGATCCTGACTGCTCTCCAGCCCGCGCTTGGAAAGATCTCCGAGCAGGGCGTAAGACCCAGCGCGCTGCCCGGCAAGGCGGTGGAGATCTCCGAAGCACTCAACGAAGCGCTCACTGAAAAGTGGGGCAAGCTCCGCGGAATGGTCGTCGCTTCCTTCGCAATGAATCCTCCGACGCTTCCGAAGGAAGACCAGGAGATGATAACCAACCTCCAGCGAACCGCTGTAATGCGTAATCCAAACATGGCGGCTGCGACCCTTGTCGAGGCGCAGGCAAGCGCGATGAAGACTGCTGCCGGCAATCAGGGCGGCGCAATGATGGGCTTCATGGGAATGAACATGGCTCAGCAGCAGGGCGGCTTCAATGCACAGAGCCTGTATCAGATGGGCGCTCAGCAGCAGCCACAGCAGCCTGTTCAGCAGAATGTACAGCAGCCCGCAGCCCAGGCGGCTCCCGCCCAGGGTACATGGACATGCGAGTGCGGAGCCTCCAACACCGGAAAGTTCTGCGCGAACTGCGGCAAGGCCAAGCCCGCTCAGGCAGAGGGCTGGACATGCTCCTGCGGTACTGTTAACAAGGGTAAGTTCTGCCAGAACTGCGGAAAGCCCAGACCCTCCGGAGCGCCGGTTTACCGCTGCGATAAGTGCGGTTGGCAGCCCGAGGATCCCGCGCACCCCCCGAAGTTCTGCCCGGAGTGCGGCGATCCGTTTGATGCAAACGATCTCGTCTGAACGCGAACTAAACAGCACAAATTACCACTCGCAGTATACTGCGGGTGGTCTTTGTGCGTTATATAAAATACCCGAAAGGCACATATACTATGTCAATAGCAGATATTTTCAAGAAACTCGAATCTGAAAGAACACCTGCGCCGCAGGGTGCAGTCGAGTACATCATATGCGGTCTGGGCAACCCAGGAACGCAGTACGAAGGCACCCGCCATAACATCGGATTCATGACAATAGACACTCTTTGCGAAAAATACAAGCTCGACTGCAAGAAGCTGCGCTTCAAGTCGCTGACCTGCGACGCGATGATATCCGGAAAGCGCTGCCTTATCATGAAGCCCACGACCTTTATGAACAACAGCGGCGAAGCGGTGACAGAGGCAATGAGCTTCTATAAAATCCCGCCGGAGCGCACTGTCATCGTGTTCGACGATATTTCGCTTGAGCCTGGCAAGCTGCGTATACGCAGAAAGGGCAGCGACGGAGGCCATAACGGGATCAAGAGCATAATTTACCTTTCTGGTTCCGATATGTTCCCGCGAATAAAGATGGGCGTCGGAGCGAAGCCACACCCCGACTACAATCTTGCCGACTGGGTGCTCGGTCATTTCAAGAAGGAGCAGGCGGAAGCCCTTGAAACTGCTATGGACAACGCTGTAAGCTCCATTGAACTGATGGTCGGCGGCAAGATGAACGAAGCAATGAACAAGTTCAATTCCTGAGGAACAAACGATGGATATTTTTCTTAACGCGGCTCAGCAGATACCCGAGTATAAAAAACTCGACAAGTATCTCGACAATCATAACACGCTGCCTGCCCTTGTGACAGGCGTTTCGCATATACACAAGGCTCACATTATCGGAGCGCTCCTGCAAAAGCCGGAGCTTCTCCCGGTGCTTGTGATCGCGGAAAGCGAAGCGGAATCCCAGCGCCTTTCCAACGATATCAACATGATGTATGGCGCGGGTACTGCGCTGCTGTACCCCGCGAAGGAGCTTTTGCTCGGAGATTTCGAGGCGGCGTCCAGGGAGTACGAGCACAAGCGGATTTTCGCACTTTCCGCAATGCTTGACGGAACCTGTAAAGCAGTGATATGTTCGCCGGAAGCCGCGGCGCAGCTCACTATCCCGCCGGAGGAACTGAAACAGCGTACCATCACGCTTTCAGCCGATATGGAGATCTCTCAGGAGGACATAGTAAAGCGCCTTCTGGCGGCGGGCTATTCCAGGTGCGACCTCATCGAGGGCGCAGGGCAGTTTTCGGTGCGCGGCGGTATTGTGGATATCTTCCCGCCGAGCAGCTCCGCGCCCTGCCGCATTGAGCTGTGGGGAGATACCATCGACAGCATTTCGCGGTTCGACCTTGACACTCAGCGCCGTACCGACCCGCTTGACGAGATCCGCATTTCTCCGGCGGGGGAGGTGCTTTTTGATTCCGCAGACGAGCTATGCGGCCGTATAGAGGCTCTTTCAAAGAAGCTCCGCGGCAAGAACGCCGAGGGAGTCCGCGAGCGGCTCAGCGCAGACGTTGCGAAAATGCGCGGAGGCGTTAATCTGAACGCGGTCGACAAGTACTTCCCGCTGTGCTACTCCGAGGAAGCGACCGTATTTGACTACTCAAACGCGGTGTTCGTCTGTGAAAACGTATCCGCGAAGGAAAACTACCGCGCGGTGGCGCTCCAGCACGCGGAGGATCTAAAGATACTCACCGAGGAAAAGAAGCTGTGCAAGGGGCTTGACCGCTACATGCTCACTAAAAACGAGCTGTATTCCGAACTCGAGAGCAGGACATCGGTGTATTTCGACACGTTTATCCGCGGCGGCGGAATGGAGCTGGGTCTTATGCTGGACGTCCAGAGCGCCGTGCAGACCTCCCCGTGGAGCGGCGAGTACGCCGTGCTCCGCTCGGAGCTGGATAATTACCTCAGCATGAAGTTTGCCTGCATGATATTTTCGGGAACGGAAAAGGGCGCGCGTACGCTTGCTTCCGACCTCGCCGACGACGGCTACAAGGCGGATTTCTCCATGGAGCCTGAAAAGCCGCTTCCCGGAAGGATAATCGTTTCCCCGGGAACTCTCAGCGCGGGTATTGAATACCCCGTGACAAAGTTCGCGGTGTTCACTCATACCGCAGTGCATGCGGACAGGAAGCGTCCTCCCAAAAAGAAAAAGGGCGAGGAGATTCGCTCGCTTTCCGATATTTCGATAGGCGACCTTGTGGTGCATTATTCCTACGGGATCGGAATTTTCGACGGCGTTCACAAGATAGAGACCGACGGAGTAGCCAAGGACTACATCAAGATACGCTACGCCGGCGCGGACGTGCTTCACATTCCTGTCACGCAGCTTGACCTTGTGTCGCGGTATATCGGCTCCGGCGACGCGGGCACTGTTAAGCTAAACAAACTGAACTCCGATCAGTGGCAGAAGTCCAAGGCGAAAGCGAAGGCGGCAGCAAAGGAGATGGCGTCCGAGCTTATCGAGCTTTATTCCCGCCGCATGAAGAGCAAGGGGTACGAATTCCCGCCGGACGATTCGCTTCAGGAGGATTTCGAAGCGCACTTCAACTATATCGAGACTAATTCTCAGCTCCGCTGCGTTGACGAAATAAAGGCGGACATGATGAAGCCGGTCCCGATGGAGCGGCTGCTGTGCGGCGACGTTGGATTCGGCAAAACAGAGGTTGCTCTCAGGGCGGCTTTCAAGTGCGCTGAAAATGGTAAGCAGTGCGCGATACTTGTTCCCACGACCGTGCTTGCATGGCAGCATTTCCAGACCTGCTGCAACCGCATGGAGGGCTTCCCGGTCAATATCGCGCTTCTTTCGCGGCATAAGACCCCGGCGGAACAGCGCGAGATACTCCGCAGGCTGAAGGCTGGCAGCATTGATATCCTGATAGGTACGCACCGTATCATTCAGGACGACATCAAGTTCAAGGACCTCGGGCTTGTAATAATCGACGAGGAGCAGCGTTTCGGCGTGGCTCACAAGGAGAAATTCAAGGAGATGTTCGCCGGAGTCGATGTGCTGACACTCTCGGCGACCCCGATTCCGCGTACGCTCAACATGGCAATGAGCGGGATACGCGATATGTCCGTTATCGACGAGCCTCCGCAGGACAGGCAGCCCATCACCACCTATGTAATGGAGCACGACTGGGGCATCGTCATGCAGGCGATTCAGAAGGAGCTTCGCCGAAGCGGACAGGTATACTATATCCACAACCGGATTGATTCGATATATAGCTGCGCCGAGAAGATACGAGCACTGATTCCGGACGCGCGCGTAGGCGTGGCGCACGGAAGAATGTCAGAGGAACAGATGCTAGAGATATGGCGGCAGCTCCTGGACGGAGACCTCGACGTGCTTGTGTGCACCACCATTATTGAAACGGGAGTGGACGTTCCGAACGTAAACACTCTCATAATTGAGAACGCTGATTATATGGGACTTGCGCAGCTTCATCAGCTCCGCGGGCGCGTCGGAAGAACCAACAAGCGCGCGTATGCTTACTTCACGTTCCAGCGTGGGAAGGTGCTGTCCGAGATTTCTCAGAAGCGGCTCGACGCTATCCGGGAATTCACGCAGTTCGGCAGCGGATTCCGCATAGCCATGCGAGATCTTGAGATACGCGGCGCAGGAAGCATTCTTGGCGCGAGCCAGTCGGGACATCTTGCAAATGTCGGATATGATATGTACCTCCAGCTTCTTGACGAGGCGGTGCGCGAGGAGCGCGGCGAAAAGGACGTCCACAAGGAGGAGTGCCTGGTGGATATCAAGATAGACGCGTATATCCCGGAGGACTATATTTCGAACCAGGCGCAGCGCGTCGACTGCTACCGCAAAATCGCGAAAATACAGAACGACGAGGACAGCACCGATGTAACCGACGAGCTCATCGACCGCTACGGCGACCCGCCAAAGTCGGTTGTCGGACTTATCGAGGTGGCGCGGCTGCGTAATATGGCAAGCGCCTGCAATATCGTGGAGATCAGCCAGATGAAAAATGATCTGATATTCTATCTGTCCAAATTTGACATGGAAAAGATTGCGGCTCTGTCGGACGTTTATTCGAACCGTCTCAGGCTGGAGCCGACCGGCAAGGGGCATATACGCGTTTCGCTCAATAAGGGCGAAAAGCCGCTTGACGTCATGCGTACGGTCATCACAACAATGAATAAGGCGTAAATAAATTATCCCGGTTCTCACGAACCGGGATAATTTATTTGTTTGTTGGGTCGCGCATATCGTCGATCGTCCTGCTGATTTCCGGAACGTTCTTCACACAGAAGTCAACCATTACGCTTGCCACCTTTGCGGCGGTTTCAATGGAGACGTCATT
>OGGZ01002849.1_pt1 | contig 10959 bp, 9 predicted proteins | sample 1571371 | NCBI WGS metagenome assembly OGGZ01 (sample SAMEA2582025, study PRJEB24529) | metagenome | biome: Human gut stool | place: China | collected 2011
AGACCGGTGGACTCGATGCCCATTTCCTGCAGGAACGCAATTTTTTCCTCCTGCGTGGAACCGGCAATGTCCTCCTCGGTCTTGGCGCAGATGGGGATGGCCTGGGCGTTTTCCTCCTTGGCGCGGGCGGCAACGAGCGGGAAGTACGGGTTCTCGTCCAGCCCGCCCAGCAGGTCGTCCTCACCGACGTTGCAGGCGTAGATGACGGGCTTGGCGGACAGCAGGCCCAGCTCCTTGCGGGCGGCTTTCACGGCGTCGTCGCTCTCGTCAAAGTCAAAACTGCGCGCGGGCTTGCCGCCCTCAAGCCAGGCGGCCAGGTCGGCCAGCCAGGCAGCCTCGGCGGCAGCGGCCTTGTTGCCGGTCTTGGCAGCCTTCTGCTGGCGGCCCAGGCGGTTGCTGACGACCTCGAGGTCGGCCAGGATCAGCTCCAAGTCGATGGCATCAATGTCGCGGATGGGGTCAACGCTCTCGGGCTTGTTGACGTCCTCGACCACATGGATGATGTTGTCATCGTCGAAGCAGCGCACAACATGGACGATGGCGTCGCACTCGCGGATGTGGCCCAGAAACTTGTTGCCGAGACCCGCGCCCTGGCTGGCACCCTTGACCAGACCTGCAATGTCAACAAACTCAACGATGGCAGGCGTTTTCTTGTCGGTCTGCCAGATCTCGGCCAGCTTGTCCAGCCGCGGGTCGGGCACGGGCACGATGCCGGAGTTCGGCTCAATCGTGCAGAAGGGGTAGTTGGCCGCCTGCGCGTTCTGGGTGCTGGTCAGCGCATTGAACAGGGTAGACTTGCCCACGTTGGGCAGACCCACGATACCTAATTTCATACTTCTCTATATCTCCTTTATTATCGTTGTTTTTTGTTACCGGATTTGGGGTTTTACCCCCATTTTACCCCCATTTTCGAGGTTTACCCCTTTTTCTCTATATCAGCTGCCTCAAAAAGACGCACGGCGTTCTGCATTGAATCATCAGAAACATGGACGTATTTGTCCATCGTCGTCTTGATACTGGTGTGCCCCAGCAACTGCTGCAAGACCTTGGGCTGCATGCCGCGCTCAATCGCGCGGGTAGCATACGTATGGCGCAGCGCGTGCATCCCAAAGGGAGCAATGCCGGCTTTTTCGCACAGCTTATAGAGGTGGGTGTCATAGGAACTGTTCTTAATCGGTTCACCGGTGCGATAGTTTACAAAGACCAGATCGTGCATGCAGAAGTACATCTGCCTTCCGGTACGGCGGTCCGTGTATTCCAGAATCTGCTGCATGGTGGGCGACTCTTTACGGGTCAAGCGCTCGTCATAGCAGCTCTTCAAAATACGATATGCGGTATCGGTCAAGGGGATAGTGCGGTAGCTTTTCACCGTTTTGGGCGGCCCGGCACGCCAGTACTTGAAGTGATGGCGGTACTCCAAACTTTTATTGACGGTAAGAGTACGCTTCTTCCAGTTGATGGCATCCCAAGTCAAACCAATCAATTCACCCGTGCGCAACCCGGTTTCCAACAGCAGAGCATATTGCCGGTAGTTGTGGGAATCTTTTGCTACGTCGAGGAAACGCTTTTGTTCCTCAACGGAAAGGTAGCGGATATCGTCCACTGCACGGACCGGCTTGTTATAGCGCACGCCATTCATCGGATGTTTGACGATAATATCGTTCATCACAGCAGATTTGAACATGGTACCCATGGCAATGTAAGTCTGGCGGATCGTAGAACCGGCGTAGGTGCTTTCCATGCGGTTCAGAATGATCTGGCAGTGCATCGGCTTTACGTCGCCCATGCACATGGTTCCAATCACCGGCTGAACATTTCTCTTATAGCGTTCTGTGTAGTTGCGGATGCAGTTCGGAGAACGGTTACAGATGATGTTCGTGATCCAGTAGTCAAACCAATTGTCTACGGACATGTCAGAGTTGCAGGTGATGACGCGATGACGCAATTCGTATTTCGTATCGGCAAGCCAATTCTTGGCTTCGGGCAGCGACTTGAAATATTTTTCTCGCCGTTCCCCGTCTTTGGTATAGTATCTTGCGGAATATAACCCGTCCTTTCTTTGGCGTATGCCTTTTCCGCATTCTTTTCGCTTTAGGCTTTTACCCATAGTGGACTCCTTTCCAAAGCGGGAATCCAACGCGATACTGAAATTATAGCACATGAAATCCCTATTTTCAACGGCATTACCTCTCTTAAATAATCAGCTTGCTGCTGATGTAGGCTTCAAATTCCTTGCGCTTGACCAATTTCTTTGACCCTACATACAACACGAAAGGACAGTTGGGCTGTTTGAGCATAGCATCAATTTTGTTGATGCCGATATTGCTGTATTCAGATGCTTCTTTAATGGAAAGCGTCAGCTTCAGATGAATGGGTACACTTTCGGGATCTTGCATAATAAATGCCTCCTATTGCCTTTATAGTGTCAGATTTTCTTCGCGCGCGTGACAGCATCGATTTAAGGAATAAATCTTGCTGTATTCTAATTTTAATAGGAAAAACAACGATGGTATATACAAAAGCTGCGCGGATGTAATGCGGGCACCATGCTTTTATCATGCAAAATCTCACCATCTTGACAGGGCGGACATTCTTGTGCTATACTCCACCTGTAAATGATTTTTGTGCCTTCAGCACACGTTGTTTAAGTTTGTAATTCGTGCCAGCAGCCCTGTCCTGCCCATATCGGGCGGACGCTGCCGGCACTTTTCTTTTTATACGGGGTGAAAACACCCAACCATAGCGAGAATGATCGTGGTTCGCGGTTTGCCGTGAACATCAGGCATTGCCTGCAGTCATTCTCGCTTTTTTATTTTGTTTCAGAGCCGCCAGGCTTTGAGAAATACATTTTATATAGGAAAGGTGGAACACCAAATGAATGAACAGGTAAGACCCAAGGCAATCGCACGGCGCATCACGCGCCCGCGCAAGGCAAGACCCATCCCACGCAATTTGCAGTATCGGCTGTACAATGTGCGCACCCGGCCCAAGCGTCCCTATCTCCGGCGCGAGAGGAGGGGCTGAAGATGCCGGAGCACATACGGCAGGAACCCAAGGTGCTGGTCAGCACCGAAAACCTCACCGAGCAGGAATGGCTGGCATACCGCAGGCGGGGGATAGGCGGCAGCGATGTCGCCGCGATCCTCGGCATTTCTCCGTTCCGAACCGCCCGCGATCTGTACGATGACAAGCTGAACATCGCTTTGGCTGTCGATGATGCAGGCAACTGGGTGGCACTGGAAATGGGGCATCTGCTGGAACCACTGGTTGCCCAGATATTCACCAAGAAAACCGGGTTGGAAGTTTTCCAAATCAAGAAGATGTTCCAGCACCCGCAATATCCCTTTATGCTGGCAGATGTGGACTACTTTGTTCGCCTGCCAAACGGAAAAATTGCGCTGCTGGAAATCAAAACGACCAACTACAACGCAAAAGACCACTGGTGGAAGGACGGCGAGGAATGTGTTCCTGTCTACTACGAGACACAGGGGCGGCACTACATGGCCGTCATGGACATGGACGAAATCTTCTATTGCTGTCTCTACGGCAACAATGAGGACGAAGTCATTATCCGCCACCTGTACCGTGACCGGGAATATGAGCAGGAAATGGTCTATCTGGAACGCGAGTTTTGGCACGACCACATCTTGACCCGCATCCCGCCGCCCTACACCGAGGACGGCAGTCTGATTCTCGAAAGCCTGCGCCGCCGCTTAGGTGCTGCGGATAAGACGATTCCTGCCATCCAGCTGGACAATGACCTGTCTGCTACCATGCTGCGGTATCTCCGCTTACAGGAGCAAAAGCAGCAAGTGGAAACGCAGGCAAAAACGCTGGACACAGAAATGCAGCGGCTGAAAGGTCAGATGGTTGCCAAACTGGACGGCAGCTGCATGGCGATGGGGGAGTACGGCGGTACACAGTACACAATCAGCTACAACCCCGTCAGCCGGACAGGCATCACGAAAGACAACCTCCAAAAGCTGAAGCTGCTGCACCCGGATATTTATGACGAGTACGTCACGGTATCGGAATCGCGGCGGTTCAGCATCAAGGCAAAATCGGCGGACGAAGCCGCCTGACAAAGAAGGGAGCGTGCCTATGCACGACAGTGAACAGGAACACAGCGGCATTACCGGCTGCCGTGTCACCTACGAATCTACGATTTTTTACAACGAAGCAAACAAATTCTCCATCATCGTTGTCAAAACCAATGATCCGCGCATTCCGCTGCAGGCTTGCAGCGACCGCTATTACGGCGACCGTATGCTGCGCTTTACGGCGGTGGGGTACGAACTGCCCCGCACCAAGGCGGTGGAGCTGGAACTGGATGGTGAGTGGGTCGAGAGCAAGTACGGGTATCAGCTGCAGGTCGAGCAGTGGCAGGAAGTCGTTCCGCAGACAGCGGACGGTCTGCTGGCATACTTGGGTTCCGGGCTTATCAAGGGCATCGGTCCCAAGACAGCAGAGGACATTGTTGCCACGTTCGGACCGGACACCCTGAATATCCTTGACAACGAGCCGGAAAAGCTGCTGCAAATCCGCGGCATCACCGAGGGAAAACTCAAGGACATTGAGGAATCCTACGCCGAGAGCCGCGTTCTGCGCAACCTTATGAGCCTTTTGGGGCCGTTCAAGATCACGCCCGCCACAGCACTGAAAATCTATCAGCACTTCGGCCCGGCATGTGTAGATATCCTCAAAAAATGCCCATATGATTTATGCCAGATTTCCGGCTTCGGCTTCAAGCGTGTGGATGGCATCGTCCGCAAGACGGACAATCGTCTGCACAGCACCGAGCGTATCAAAGGCGCAGTGCTCTACACGCTGGAGGATGCCCGCAGCAAATCAGGGCACCTATTCTTGCCATCGGAAGATTTAGTAAAGGAAACGCTGCTCCTGCTCAATGCGCCCATTCCCATCCCGGAACAGCGCGTCCGCACCGAGGAAGTGCAGGAAACCTTGCAGCAGATGATTCTGCATGGCGCAGTGGTTGCCTACAAGCAGTACCTGTACAGCCCGCGCGTGTTCGGGCAGGAGGACGACACCGCCCGCATGATTGCCGAGCGGCTTGCCAACATCAGCGTAGCCGAGAATATCGAGTCTGCGCTGGAATCGGTGCGCGAAAGTCTGGGCATCACGCTTTCCCAAAAGCAGGAACAGGCAGTGCGCACGGCGTTCCAGCATGGGCTGACGATTATCACCGGCTCGCCCGGTACCGGCAAGACCACCGTGTTAAAGGCCATTATCGAGGTGTTCAAGAACCTGCATCCAAAAGGAAAGTTCGCCCTCATGGCCCCCACGGGCCGTGCCAGCCGCCGCATGGCGGAAAGCACCGGCGTGGATGAAGCCCGCACGCTGCACAGCGCACTGGGCCTCGGCACCGGGGAAGAAGTAGGCGATGGCGAGCGCGTTCGCTTTGTGGATGCCGACCTCGTCATTGTGGACGAGTTTTCTATGGTGGATATGTGGCTGGCACAGCAGTTTTTCAAGCGCATCGGTCAGCATACGCGGGTCGTTCTTGTGGGTGACCCGAACCAGCTGCCCAGCGTGGGCGCCGGCAACGTGTTCTACGAGCTGATCCACAGCGGAATGGTGCCTGTCACGGTACTGGATTGGATTTTCCGCCAGTCGAAAGACGGCCTGATTGCCTACAATGCGAAGTTCATCAACGAGGGCAGCACCAAGCTGTACTACGGCAATGACTTTGTGTTCGTGGACAGCCCGACGCAAATCGAGACGGCGCGGCGCATCCAAGACATTTACTGCAAAGAAGCCGCCGAGCGTGGCATCGAGAACGTGCAGATCCTTTCGCCGTTCCGCGAGAAAGGCGAGGCAGCCTCCGAGCAGCTTAACCGTGCCATTCGGGAACGGGTCAACCCGTTCCGCTCGGCCGAGGAAGAAGTGAAGATCGGCAGCCGCATTTTTCGCGTCCATGACCGCGTTATGCAGACAAAGAACACCGAGAAAGTGTCCAACGGTGACCTCGGTTTTATTACCGGGATTACCACGAACAGCAAAGGCGAACGGCTTGTGCAGATGGATTTTGGCGGCGACCGCAAGTTGACTTACACGACGGAACAACTGGCGCACGTTGACCTTGCTTATGCCACAACAATCCACAAGGCCATGGGCAGCGAGTTTGAAACGGTCATTATCCCCATCGTCAAGGCACACACAATCATGCTGTATCGTAATTTATTGTATACAGCCGTGACCCGTGCCAAGAAAAAAGTCATCCTTGTGGGACATAAGCCGATTCTGTTTATGGCGGTTCACCGCGCGGATATCAGCAAGCGCAACACCATGCTGGGCGAGCGCATCCACCTGTACTGCAAGGCATACCACACCGAACGAAACGCACTGCCGGAACTGCAACAGGCCGGCTGAATGTAATAATGAAGGGAGAAATCACCCATGAAAGGGAATCAAGAACCTATGCTGTACACTACCAACGCCGCTGTGGCATCCTTAAACCATGTACCCGGCTTTGACCCGCTGAAATTCCTGCGCCGCACAACTTCCCGCAAAACCGGGGAGGACGTGATGCGTCTCGATTTGCGGTACAAAAAGCTGTGGTTCCGGCTGGCTTGCCCCACGGGGCGGCTGAAGCTCAACGCCCTGCGCATAACCGAGAAAATAGCAATTTTTGAAGCCAAGGTCTACCGTGACCGCGAGGATGCCGAACCGCTGAGCAGCTACGTTGCCAACTGCACGCTGGACGCAACGCCCGGTGGGCTGTATGTGGAAGCTGCGCAGGAGGAAGCGCTGGACACGGCGCTCTCCAATGCGGGCTTCGGCATCCAGTTTACCGATGTGGGCAGCGAATCCGAGGAATACGGCAGTGAGGTGCCGGTGGGAGCAAAAGCAGAGATTGCCAAGCCTGTGCAGACGAAAGTGGAAGTCGCAGAGCCTGTGCAGAAGCAGCCGGAGTCCGTGAAAGCTACCCCGCAGGAGTCTGCCAAGACTGACCCGCTGGATGCCATCATGGCGGACGATATGCCTGTTCCCGAACAGGTCACGGCAGAAGTCGTAGAAAAGCCTAAGACGGTTGTGCTGGAATCCGTGCAGTCTGCACAGACCCCGCCAGAACCGACGCAGAATGTCATTGTGCTGGAACAGGAACCGCCCGCCGCTGCGTATACCCAAAGCAGCCCGGTGGAGGAGATCCGCCGGCAGATGACCTACGAGCAGGCGCAGAACGTCATCGTAGACGGCGGCACCTGCAAGGGCTGGACGCTGGCACAGGTCGCTGACCGCCGCCCTGCCAGCCTGCGCTGGTATGTGAAAGGCTATCAGGGAGAAAACAACATCCTCCGCGCGGCGGCCGCCATTATATGGGACAGCTTGCAGGAGAAACAGGCGGGATAACCGGAAAGGAGGCCGTTTTGCATGACCTCATCTTCCGATACGTTTCCGTTTGGCATTGCCGATGTAGTAGAACTGCTGGGGCTTACTGTCCGTCGCCGTCTGCCGTCGAGCCTGTACTTAAACTGCCCCTTTTGTGGGGACCAGCGCGGGCGGCTCAACGTCAACACAGACAAAAACGTCTGGCGCTGCAACCGCTGCGGCGCGGCGGGCGGAATGCTGGCACTGTATGCCCGCTATAACTGCACCGGCAATGCCGATGCCTACCGCGAGATTTGTGAAGCGCTGGGGCGATACACACCCCGGCCAAGGGTGAATGACTGCATCGGGGTAAAGCCAGAGCAAAATGTCCGCGCAACCCCGCAGGAGATCCATCAGACCTACTCGCTGCTGCTCTCCATGCTACCGCTGACACCCACGCACAAAGCGCATCTGCTGTCACCGCGGCGCGGGCTGACTGAGGAGCAGATCGCAAGGTTCGGGTTCAAATCGACCCCGCCTGCGTTTCTGTGCCGCAGTTATGCCGAGCGTCTGCAGCGGCAGGGCTGCACCTTGCAGGGTGTGCCGGGCTTCTATACGGACAATGCCGGGCGGTGGACGATCAATTTCGGCAGCCGCACGGCGGGCATCCTGCTCCCGGCTGTCGGTATGGATGGTTTAATCTGTGGTATGCAGATACGGCTGGACACGCCGCTGCGCCGTAGGGATGACCCACCGGGTAAAAGCGGAGCAAAATACATCTGGCTGTCTTCTATCGGCAAGCCGCATGGTGTGACCTCCGGCAGTCCGCTGCATTTTGTGGGCGAACCGTTTGCCAAGACCGTGTATGTGACCGAAGGACTGCTTAAAGCTGATATTGCCCACTGCCTGACAGGGCGTTCGTTTGTCGCTGTGGCAGGGGTGAACAGCTTGAACGGTTTGGAATCCGCACTGCGCTGCATGGCACAGAACGGCACCAAGCTGGTCGTGGAAGCCTACGACATGGACAAGTCAGAGAATGAATATGTGGCAGACGCCGCCGAAAAGGTACAGCAGATCGCCCATACAGCCGGGCTGCAAAGCACAAGCCTTGTCTGGAATACTGCCTACAAGGGCATAGATGACTGGCAGCTTGCTTTGCGGCAGGAAGAAACAAAAGAAAAAGCGGCTTGATGCCGCGCAAAGTTATGGCAGAGAGCTAAATTGACGGCTCTCTGCCTTTTTTAGAAAGGACGGAATGATGGGTATACTCTCTGAAATGGATATGATGAACCGCGATGCCGAGGATGATGCTTTTGAGGTGTCCTCGGACAGTGAAACTGTAGATTCTTTCAGCGAAGAATTTGAGCCGGTTGAACCCCCAAAGCCAGACCCGCAAGCGGAGGACGCGGAAGAAGCCCGCAAAAAGGCTGAATTTGATGCTGCCGAAGCCAAGCGCAAAGCCGAATGGGAAGCAAAACAGGCACAGAAGAAACTGCGGGAGCAGCAGGAGCTGGACCGTCTTGCCGCTATGTCGGATGATGACGTGATGCAGGCATCCATGAACCGCGTTTCGCAGGATACCGAGCGCCTGACCCGCCGCAACATGAAGCTATGCGTCATGGAGGACGTGCAGACCGAGTGTCTGGCTGACCCCGCTTTTGCCCGCCTTGTGATGAACCCCAAGAAAAAGATGCTGAATTGCTTCCACTACATCAACCGCAAGGCGCGGGAGTATCTGGAACAGGAAATGAAGGACAATGACGAAAAGCCTATGGGCGGCGGTTTCGGCGGCGATGTGCCGGACGAACTCTGCTACCAGTGGGCGCGGGAATATTTCCGCGATGCCGAAGCCAAGGAGGATGCCGAACCGGAAGAAAAGTTTGTCCCCAAAACTTACAACGGGAAAATGCCCAAGGCAGGCAAAGTCAAAAAAGATAAGCCCAAGAAAGCAGCGCCCAAACCAGCCCCGAAACCCGCGAACGAAGAACAGCTCACCTTTGGTGACTTCGGCACAGAGGAGGCAGCAGGATGAAACTGGACAAACGAGCCTGCCGCCATGCAGCCAATGTTCCGCTGCACATCAGCCTAAATGCCGGTGTGTTGTACACGGAACGGGTGAAATACCTTGTCACCGCTGCCGTCAAACTGCTTGGCGGGCATAGGGTGCTGACAGTTTACTTCTATGACTGTGAACGCCTGAAAACAAATGACCGTATGCCGAAGTGGGTCGTGTTTCAGGGCAAGGATACCTTTGCCACGCTGGAGCGTGATGCCGAGGGGAACGTCAAGTGGCGGGATGCCATGCTGATGAGCCTTGCCGATGAAAGTTTCTATAATTTTAGAGAATCCTGCGTTTTCTATAAAGGGACGGATGGCGCTGCAATCGCGGACTTTATCCATCGCAACGTAAGTGGCATCGCCGTGTTGAAGGAGTTACAGAACTATCAGTATAGCATCCGTAATAAGCAGGCAAAAGCTCGCCGCTGCAAACGTGATGCGGACATAGTCGAGAAAATGAAAAAGGTCCCGGCTGCACCCTCAAACTTGGCACACTGGATTGACCAAAATGTCATGCCGCACTATCTGTTTTATTCGTATGACAGGAACCAGCCAGGTTTTTTGTACCTATTGCGAGAAGTTTTCTGTGATAAAAAAGCCGAAAACCGGAAAAATCTTTGTCTGCCCGCAATGCAAACAAAAGGCAATCGCCAAAGCGCAGGGGAGAAGAGCCGCCTACCATGAGGACAGGGAAACCTGCCAGGTTATTCAAAAAATCAGCGATGAAGAATTGCTGATACGGATCTTCAAGGTACGCTGGGCATATAAGGAAAAAAAGAATACGCCTGCGAAAGAAATTTATGAGAACGCAAGGTTATTTATCCGCGTCGTTGGGAAAGAAGGCACCGACACAGAAGCGTTCTATTATGACAGCGGTTATGATAGCGCAACACACTGGCGGAGAGGAAACCGTCCGAGGTTTTCTCCCTATACAAGCAGTTATGAAGCCGATGATACCGGGGCGGTTTACCTGCCATCACTGAAAAGAGCCTTGCAGGGAACACCGTGGCAGTATTGCGCACTCCGGCAGTTCTATGAACCTACGAAGGAGGCAATGCAGGTCAGGACCTATCTGCGCGTATATCGGCGCTATCCAAAACTCATTGAGCATCTTGTCAAAGTCGGATTCGAGCACATCGTCGCAGACATTGTGTATCGGCACGGTATGGGATCAGAAATTGATGACACGCAAAAACGCACACACCGCATTTTACGGGTCAACAAAGAAGATTTGACCATGCTGCGTGAGTTAAATGCTGGCATCGATACATTGAGAGCATACCAGCAATACACGAAGCTTAATTTGCGCAGTCGGCAGGAACTTTTACAGTGGCAGCTCAAAAATCATGTGCATACGGTTCCAACGCAGTGGTTTGCCTATATGACGGCAAGAAAATTCATGCGCTATATGGACAGCCAGCTGCCAGACTATATGCAGCTGAAGCGGGCTTTCCTCTATCGTTCCCCGATGGAAGAAGCAATCTCGACTTACAGCGACTATCTGCAAATGTGTCAAGAACAGAATTATGATATGAAAAGCAGTCAGGTTTTGTTTCCCAAACACTGCAATGA
>OGGZ01002850.1_pt1 | contig 10957 bp, 9 predicted proteins | sample 1571371 | NCBI WGS metagenome assembly OGGZ01 (sample SAMEA2582025, study PRJEB24529) | metagenome | biome: Human gut stool | place: China | collected 2011
AGTTCATGCAATCATGGGACCGAACGGTGCCGGAAAGAGTACGCTTTCTGCTGTGCTTACCGGTCGTGAACGTTTTGAGGTTACCCAGGGAGAAGTGGAATTCAATGGTAAAAATCTGCTGGAGATGCCGGCAGAAGACCGGGCCCGGGAAGGAATTTTCCTTAGTTTTCAGTATCCGGTAGAAATTCCGGGAGTGAGTACGGTGAATTTTTTGAAGACGGCAGTAAACGAGATTCGTAAATACCATGGACAGCCTCCTTATCCGGCCGGGGATTTCTTAAAGATGATCCGCCAGAAAATGGAATTGGTCGGGATCGACAATAAGTTGCTGAACCGTTCCCTGAATGAAGGTTTTTCCGGGGGAGAAAAGAAGAAAAACGAAATTTTTCAGATGGCGGTTCTCGAACCGAAATTAGCTATTCTGGATGAAACGGATTCCGGTTTGGATATCGATGCGTTACGAACGGTGGCCAATGGCGTGAACAAACTGAAAAAGCCGGAGAATGCTACGATTGTCATTACCCACTACCAGCGTTTGCTGGACTATATCGTACCCGATGTGGTACATGTATTGTATGACGGCCGTATTGTGAAAACCGCCGGCAAAGAGCTGGTAGCCGAACTGGAAGAGAAGGGATATGATTGGATCAAGGAAGAAGTAAAAGGTAAGTAGTCGGATATGAACGATTTTGAAAAAATAAATACCGATTTGGCAACTTTGTTCAGGGAAGGCCGGGCCCTGCTCGATGCAGGAAACAGCGCGGTAATGAACGGTTGCCGGGAGGAAGCATTCCGTAAATTTGTCGATTTGGGAGGAATCCCGAATAAACAGGAAGATTATATTTATCTGAATCTGCTGCCCTTATTCGGCAAAGATTATAACGTCGTGTTGAAATATATCCGGCAGGAGGTGGATATGAACGAAACTTTCCGCTGTGCTGTTACGGATTTGGTTACCACTCCCGTATTGACCGTGAACGGTTGGTGGTTCGATGGGAATCCGGCAGCCGAAATACCGGAGGAAGTGGTTATCTGTGGTTTGCAGGAAGCGAGTGTGAAATACCCTGATCTGTTTGCTAAACATTATAACCACTATGCGCCTGTCGCTCACCGGGATGGCTTAGTGGCACTGAATACGGCATTTGCACAGGACGGTGTATTTGTTTATGTCCCTGACGATGTCGTTTTAGAATGCCCTTTGCAGATTATCAATCTCTTAAGGGCGAAGGCCGATCTGATGGGATTCCAACGTAACCTGATCGTACTGGGGAAAAATGCCAGAGCGACTGTACTGGTTTGCGATCACACGCTTTCAGAGCATGATTTTTTAATCAACAATACGACCGAAGTATATTTGGGCCCCAATGCCCATATGGAATATTATCAGGTACAGAATCAACATCTCGGGGCTTCCCAGATCAATTCTTTATTTGTCTCAGAACACCGTAATTCCACTTTTGAAAGTAATCTGGTGACCTTGTACGGGGGTACTATCCGGAACAATATGTATGTCGCTTTGAATGAAGAAGGGGGAGAATGTCATTTGTACGGGATGTATATCCAGGATAAAAAACAGATTGTCGATAACTTTTCTTACATCGATCATATTGCTCCGCATTGTACGAGTAACGAGCATTTCAAGGGTGTTCTGGATGATGCTGCACTGGCAAATTTCAGCGGATGTATCCGTGTGCGGCCGGATGCACAGAAGACCGAAGCTTATCAGGCCAATAACAACTTATTGCTGACAGATACCGCCCGGATAAATGCCAAACCCCAGCTGATCATCGATGCCGATGATGTGAAATGTAGCCATGGAGCGACGGTCGGACAGATCGATGAAGAAGCTATGTTCTATCTGCGTTCACGGGGAATCAGTCCGGAAGAAGCCCGGATGATGATGATGTTCGGGTTTGCTCACGACATTATCCGGCGGGTAAAACTCGAACCCCTGCGGGTGAAAATCGATGATTTGATCGATAAGCGGCTGAGGGGTGAATTATCGAAATGTTATAATTGCATTATGCAATGTAAAAAATAATCGGATATGTTCGACGTTGCAAAAGTCCGGAAAGATTTCCCGATATTGGAAGAACAGGTATACGGAAAACGCTTGGTATACCTGGATAATGGGGCGACGACTCAGCGGCCGTTGCAAGTCATTGAAAAAATGAACGAATATTACCTGAAGTACAACTCGAATGTACATCGGGGAGTCCATTTTTTGAGTAATAAATGTACCGATGCCAATGAGGAAGCCCGCGAAATTGTCCGGAAATTCATTCATGCCGGTTCGGATAAAGAAATTATTTTTACCCGGGGTACCACGGAAAGCATCAACCTGGTGGCTTTTTCTTTCGGAGAAGCTTTTATCCGGGAAGGTGACGAAATCCTGGTAACTGAAATGGAGCATCATGCCAATATTGTTCCCTGGCAGATGCTCTGTGAACGGAAAGGAGCGGTATTGAAAGTACTTCCGTTTAACGATAAAGGGGAGCTCGATCTGTCACAACTGGATACTTTATTGACTCCGCGGGTGAAATTAGTTGGAGTCGCTTACGTTTCGAATGTGTTGGGGACGGTAAATCCGGTAAAAGAGCTGATCGGCCGGGCTCATCGGATCGGTGCAAAAGTGTTGGTCGACGGCGCACAAGCTGTTCAGCATATACCGATAGATGTGCAGGCGCTCGACTGTGATTTTTTTGTATTTTCAGGACATAAGTTATATGGTCCTACAGGAGTCGGAGTGTTGTACGGTAAGGAGGATTTGCTGAATCGGATGCCTCCCTGGCAAGGTGGGGGAGAGATGATCAAAGAAGTACATTTCGAAAAGACGACTTATAACGAGCTTCCTTTTAAATTCGAAGCAGGAACTCCCGATTTTATCGGGGTGATCGGCTTGGGAGAAGCCATTCGTTATGTTGAATCCCTCGGTTTGCCAGAGATCGCTGTTTACGAACAGCAGTTGTTGGACTATGCGATGGAGCGGATGCGGCAGGTTCCTGCTATGCGGATTTTTGGCGAAGCTATACGGAAATCTTCCGTCCTGTCTTTTGCATTGGGAGAAATACATCATTCCGATACAGGCATATTGTTAGATAAAATGGGGATCGCTGTTCGTACGGGACAGCTCTGTGCCGAACCGGTCATGCAACATTATGGGGTAACGGGTATGGTAAGGGCTTCGATCGGTATGTACAATACCTCTGAAGAAATCGATCTGTTTTGCGAAGGATTACACCGGGTGGCTAAAATGTTTAAGTTGGCCTGATATTTATATTTTTGTAAAGGATAGGATAAAAATTGATAAAAATGACAATCGAGGAAAAAGAACAGGAAATTATAGATGAATTTTCTATATATGATGATTGGATGGATAAATATGCTTATCTGATCGAGTTGGGATCGGGTCTGGAAGGGATGGATGAAGCACATAAGACCGAAGAAAATCTGATTAAGGGATGCCAGTCGAGGGTGTGGTTTCATGCCGATATGCAGGATGGCCTTTTGTATTTTACAGCTGACAGCGATGCAATTATCACCAAAGGCATCGCCGGATTGTTGATCCGGGTCTTTTCCGGACAGAAGCCGGCGGATATCGCTAAAGCCGACCTGCATTTTATCGATGAGATCGGATTGACCCAGCATTTGTCGCCTACCCGTTCCAATGGTCTGCTTGCGATGGTGAAACAGATCAAATTCTATGCAATTGCTGCTGAGGCAGCTTCGCAAAATACGAAGTAAGAAATTTTAAACGATTAAAGACGGATGGATATGACTGCCAGTATAACAAGGGATCTGATTATTGAGAAATTGAGCACGGTTTATGATCCGGAGATTCCGGTGAATATCTGGGAATTGGGGTTGATATACGATATAGAATTTCCAAAGCCTTCCGAAGTGATCATTCACATGACCCTCACGGCTCCCGGATGCCCGATCGCCGATGAGATCGTGCAGCAAGTGCATGATGTGGTAATGGAAGTCGAAGGTATAGAAAGTGCTACCGTAAACCTGGTTTTCGAGCCGGCATGGACGCCCGACCGGATGAGTGAGGTGGCTAAGCTGGAGCTGGGATACGATATTTGAAGCGGAAAAAGAAGGAAGAAGAGAGTAAAATTTATAAAATATAATTGGGAGGATTTATTGAATATCTTGTTTATTTAACATACATTTACATCGTCAAATCTGTGATTAATTGGTGATTGAAATTATTAGAAGTGTATGAAGCGTATTTTGTTGATTGCGTGGGCAATCCTTTCATTAGGTAGTGTTGTTAAAGCTCAGGATGGGAACAATACATCTTATTTCTTATCAAATCTTCCGCAGCAATTTCGGTTAAATCCTGCTTATCAGCCGGAGTATAAAGTCTTTATCGGTCTGCCGGGGCTCAGTGGCGTTTCCGTGAATTATCTGAACTCTTCGTTTACCGTCGAGGACCTGTTGTTCAAACGGGACGATTCGGTTTATATGGATGTGAATAAGTTTTATAAATCATTGCATAAACGGAATTACATCGCTTTTAATAATGAAAATTCTATTCTTTCCATCGGTGTGAAAGCTAAAAGTTGGTACGGGACTTTGGATATCACTCAGAAAAATGATTTCTTATTTCGTTATAACAAGGATTTGTTCACTTTCCTGAAATATGGTAATACGGACCATCCCTCTATGGATTTCGGGAAGCTGGGGGTCAATCTGAATTCCTATATCGAAGTGGCTTTAGGTTTGTCGAAACAGGTGAACAGTAAGCTTACCGTCGGAGGACGTTTGAAATATCTTGCAGGTATTGCGAATGCTCATATGACGGATTCTGAATTGGATGTGGTGACTGAGAAAGATGGAACGATGAAAATACATTCCCGGCAGAATATCAGGATCACCGCTCCGGTGAATATTCGTAACGAACAGACAGGTTTGCCGTTCGAACCCAACAAGCCGATCGATTGGGACGATTTCGACTTCAATACCGACGACATCGGGGTTGCGGATTTTCTGAATACTAAAAATCCCGGTTTTGCTATCGATTTGGGAGGTGAATATCAATTCAACGATAAAATTAAATTGTTCGCCAGTTTGACGGATTTGGGTTTTATTCATTGGGGAAATAAGGATTTTCGGTATAATTTTTATCAGGATGCCCGGTTTACCTGGGAAGGGGCCGATATTTCCAATAGTGTGAATAAAGACAATGTGGGATATATTTCTATCGATAGTGCTTTCACGAAGTTGACAGACCAATTGAAAGATAGTTTGCAGCTGAGAAGCAGAGGTAAAGCTTATACTACGATGGTGAGCCCGAAATTGTATTTAGGAGCTACCTATCAGTTGAACCGTACCTTTTATGTCGGAGGGTTGTTCCGGGCTTCATTAGTTGATAAAATGTTTATTCCTTCGCTGACTGCTTCGGTGAACGGACGCTTGATGCGCAATGTCAGTGCTTCGGTTTCATATAGCATTACCCGGGGGAGTTATGTGAATCTCGGTGCCGGTCTGACCGCAAAACTCGGCCCGTTCCAGCTTTATCTGGAAACCGACAACTTATTGGCTTGCAATTATACCAATACACAGTCCGCTAATGCCCGTTTCGGGATAAATTTACTGTTCGGACATAAAGACCATAAGAAAAAGAAAAAAGCAGCCGAAAAAGAACCGCTGGAAGTGATGATTGCACCTGTTCCGGTGAAAAAAGACACTGTCTATAAAGAGGTGGCTCCTGAGGTCGATCCGGTGGCTCCTATAAAAGAGGAGAAAGTAGTCGATACCGAAAGTGATTCAATCAGGGCTTATTATGTGATTGTCGGGAGTTTCAAGAGTAAACAAAGAGTGGAAAATTTGAGAAAACGCTTGGTATTTATGGGATTTAAAGAAAGTGCTATCCTGAGGAACGAAAATGGCATGTACCGGGTGACTACCGCCCCTTTCAATACCCACACCGATTGTTGGAATGAAGTATTCCTGATCAGGAAGAAGTATCCGCAATTTGCCGATGCCTGGGGATTGGCGGTGAGATAATAGAAATATGAGTCGATATGAACGTGAAAGAATGGTAAACGGAAAAGACTTTATCGATGAAAAATCGATTTTCGGCAATCTTGAAAAATACCGTCAGCCGGATAAACAGCAAGTGCGGGATATTTTACAGAAATCTCTGGATATAAAGTTATTATCTCCGGAAGAAACAGCTGTATTGTTGAATGTAGAAGATCCGGGACTGTTGGAAGAAATGCGTGAAGCCGCATTGCAGGTAAAAAAGAAAGTATATGACAACCGGATCGTCTTTTTCGCTCCGTTATATTGTTCCAACCTCTGCGTAAATAGTTGTGTCTATTGTGGGTTCCGAAGTGATAACTGTGCTGAAAAACGGCATGTATTGACTATGGAAGAGGTGAGACGGGAGACGGAGGCTGTGATCGACGAAGGACATAAACGTTTGATTGCCGTATATGGTGAGCATCCCCAAAGTGATGCCGACTATATTGCCGATAGTATGGCGACGATTTATGCAACCAAACGGGTGACTCCTACCGGGAGTGGCTTTAATAATATCCGTCGCATCAATATCAATGCGGCGCCGATGAGTATAGAGAATCTGCGGAAACTATGGCGTGCCGGAATCGGGACCTATCAGGTGTTCCAGGAAACTTATCATCCGGGACGTTATGCCGAGTTGCATCCGGCCAATACGATTAAAGGAAATTTCCGTTGGCGTTTGTACGCAATGCATCGTGCAATGGATGCAGGGATAGACGATGTGGCTATCGGGGCTCTGTTCGGTTTGTACGACTGGCGTTTTGAGGTGATGGGGTTGGTTCATCATGCTCACGACTTGGAAAGACAGTTCGGTATCGGGCCGCACACCATTTCCTTTCCGCGTATGCAGCCTGCTTTGGGATCGTTTGTGAGCGAAAATTCGCCTTATCTGGTCAGGGACGATGCTTTCCGCCGGCTGGTGACGGTGTTGCGTCTGGCCGTGCCTTATACAGGCTTGATTGTCACGGCCCGGGAGCGTGCTGAATTACGGCGTGAAATTATCAATTATGGTTACACCTTTTTATCGGAATCGGAGCCTATTCCGAGAAAAAGGTGCAGGAAGAAAATCCCGATAAGGTTCAGTTTATGCTAGGCGACGAACGCAGTTTGGACGAAGTGATCCGCGAGTTGGCCGGAGACGGTTACATCACTTCTTTCTGTACTGCCGGCTACCGTTGCGGACGTACCGGGGATAAGATCATGAACTTGCTGGAAAAAGGAGTGGAAGGTAAATTCTGTAAGCTGAATGCCGTACTGACTTTCCGTGAATACCTGAATGATTATGCTTCGGCAGAAACCCGTCGGATCGGCGAGCAACTGATCGAAAAAGAGCTGCGGGAAATCGAGGGAATGTCTTTCTTTACAGATAAGAAATTATTGCCGACTTTCCTGAATTATTATAAGCGAATTGCTTCCGGGGAACGGGATTTGTATATGTGATCGGGGCGGAGAGTCATTCTAATATTTTAGGTAAAGGAATAGTTTTCGCTTTATGAAATTCCGACTATTCCCCGGTATATGTTACTCTATCCCCGGGGTAAATTGGTGATGGGGATGGATACCGTCCTTCGGATCCGCTGCTGAAAAACAATTGGAAGAGATATTGTCATCTGCTTACTGAAAATTTGCAGACCTGAATAAACTATTTGCTGGAAGAGGCTATCCCCGTCTTCCAGTTTTTATTTTTGTTGGGATGTCATTCGTGTAATTTGGCAAATCGGATTATTTCTGTAATTTTGGCAAAATTGGATATCGTAAGTACGGAGAAAATGGAATGACAAAAGAGGAGGATCAAAAAATATGTGACTTATTACGTTCCCGGCATAAGAAGAGGCTGGACTTGTTGTTTCAGGTTTATTTGGTTTTGTGGGCCAATACTTTTTTGAATAGTTTGCCGGCGGCAGAAGATCTGGTGCAGGAATTTTTTATAACTGTATGGAAAGATCGGTTTTATGAGAAATTCCAGGCACATCATCTTTCCTCTTTCCTGCGGATAGTCGTTAAAAATAGGGCACTCAATAAATTGGAAAAAAGAGATGTGTTGCAGTCGGTGACTGGACTGGAGCATATTGAATTGGCTTGGGAGGAATATAATGACCGGCACGATCGGATTGTCAGTGCTGTCCAGAAGGAAATTTTATTGTTACCTCCCCGGAGCCGGGAAATAATGCTTTTGGTATTTCAGCAGGGAATGAAGTATCAGGAAGTTGCGAAGCAGTTGAATATCTCTTTGTCTACGGTAAAAAATCTTGTCGCGAAGTCTGTCGAAAAATTGAGAGAGCGTTTAAATGATGAGGCTCTGATTTATTTTTTTTGTATTTTTCCAAAAAGACTGAAAAATAAATAGACTTTTTCTAATCTTTTCCTGTTATATATATGAAAAAAATATAGATATATGCAGGAAAATAATCCTAACAATGAAATTATTGATTTGATAATCCGTTCCTTACGGAAAGAACTGGATGTGGAAGAAGAAAAAATCCTACAGGATTGGCTGGAGGAAAAAACGGTTCATCGGGAAGAGTATAACCAATATGTCAGGAATTATTTTCATTTTAGATGGGCAGAGGAAGAACAGGCTATTCATCAGGAACAAGCCTGGAATAAGATTTTCAGTACACTGGAACGGAAAAAAAGGATGGGTTGGTATTATGGTGTGGCTGCTTCTATGGTATTGCTGGTTACCTTGGCTGTCACATTATTGTTAAAGAATGATAACGTATCGGTGGAACCACAATTGGCATACTCTTTTATTCCTCAGCATACTCAACCGCATTTGATATTAGCCGATGGAGAGGTGATTAGGCTGGATTCTGTAAAAAAAGCGGTTACAACAAAAGATGGTTCTGTCGTATATGGCAAGAACGGTACAGGAATTTATTATGATTCACTTCCAGCGAAAAACTCGGGGAGGAGAGTATTATATCTGCTTGAGTGATGGGTCGGAAGTATGGTTGAATTCGGAGACAAAAATCAGTTATCCGGTATATTTTACAGGCGATCTCCGGGAGATATCTCTGAGTGGAGAGGCTTATTTCAAAGTAGCTAAGGAAAATACACGTCCCTTTTGTGTCCGCTCCGGGGAATATTGCTTAAAAGTTTATGGTACGGAGTTCAACTTGAATACGTATGATGAAGAAAATATTGAAGCTGTATTGGTGAAAGGAAGTGTCGGTTTTCAGGCGAATGAAGCAGCTCCGGAAAAACGGTTGAAAGTAAATCAGTTGGGGGTAGCCAATAGTAAAGCCGGAACATCCGTAATTCAGGATGTGGATGTTACTTCATATATTGCCTGGAAAAATCATGATCTGATCTTTGTAAATGAAGAGTTGGAATCGATTATGAAAAAAGTATCCCGTTGGTATGATGTGAATATTATTTTTGAAGATGAAGTATCTAAAGCCGTTCGCTTTAATGGTAATATTCCCAAATATGCAGAATTAGAAAAATTATTATATGTGATGGAAAAAACCTCTGATGTCAGATTCCGGATTACGGATAAAACCATCCGAATCACTAAGAGGAAAAAATAAACAAACGGAAAGTCGGCAAACTCTCCGTTTGAAAACAAAAATAATGCTGATACATTATCCGATTATTAATTAAATCATTACAAATCTATGCAAAAAAAGTTGTTTTATTACCTTTTTTATCGGAAGAGGTATGTTAAATTCTTTCAAATCATGAGACTTTGTTTTTTGTTTGTTTTTTTGGGGATGCTTTCAGCTACCGCAAAAACCATTGCTCAGGAGCAGGTGATCAGTCTGAATTTAAAAAATGTCACTTACCTGGAGTTGTTTAACGAATTACACCGCCAAACCGGTGTTCGTTTTCTTTATTCTTCCGATCAGTTAGAAAATCTCTCCCGGATTGATGTGGTTGCTGACCGGAAAAAGATGAGGGAGGTTTTGGAAGATGTTTTGAAAGAAACTTCTCTGACTTGTGTTTTCGAAGAGGATATGGTGATGTTGAGGGAAAGACAACAGCAACAAGTTAGTGAGTTGGTTGTCAAAGGTTTGGTGACAGATACCAAAAAACAACCTTTACCGGGAGTGACGGTGATGATCAAAGGGACCAGTTTGGGTACTGTGACTGATGCGGAAGGACACTATGTTTTGACAATCCCGCAGAGAGACGAACTGGTTTTGGTATTTTCGTTTGTAGGGATGAATTCCCGGGAAGTCACTTACAAGGGGGAGAAAGAATTGAATGTGGAACTGGAAGAAAAGATCGCCGAGATGGACGAGGTGGTAGTGACCGGAATTTTTCAGAAGTCACAGGCTAGTTTTACCGGGTCGGCGACAACAGTTACCGCCAAGGAATTACAGCAATTCGGGAACCGGAATTTATTACAATCCCTGCATAATATCGATCCGTCGATTAATATTATCGAAAACAATGCCTTTGGTTCCAATCCGAATAGATTACCGGAGGTGCAAATCCGGGGAAATTCCAGTATTCCGAATGTAGATGAATTGAAAGATCAGACCCGGGTGGATTTGAATACTCCTTTGATTGTCCTGGATGGTTTTGAGACTACCTTGCAGAAATTGATCGATATCAATGAAAATGAAGTGGAGACACTGACTATTTTAAAAGATGCTTCTGCTACTGCTATTTATGGTTCGCGGGGAGCTAACGGGGTAATTGTCATAACGACCAAAAAACCGGCTATGGGACAGTTGCGGGTCTCTTATAAAGGGGATGTCAACATTGAGATACCTGATTTGACGGGATACGATCTGCTGGAGGCCCGTGAAAAACTGGAATTGGAAAAACGGGTGGGATTGTATTCGAAACCTTCCAATCCCGATCAGGATTGGAGGCTACAGCGTTATTACAGTTATTTGCTCGATGAAGTGAATAGCGGGGTGAATACCTATTGGTTGTCGAAGCCTTTGCAGACTTCAGTGGGACAGCGCGA
>OGGZ01002862.1_pt1 | contig 10915 bp, 9 predicted proteins | sample 1571371 | NCBI WGS metagenome assembly OGGZ01 (sample SAMEA2582025, study PRJEB24529) | metagenome | biome: Human gut stool | place: China | collected 2011
GTTGCATAAGCGCCGCATCCCCGTTTATAGCGTGTCTTCCATCTTTCGCCGCGGGTCAGCTTTTTCATATATGGTTCCCCTTTTCCGAACATAATATAATTAATTATAACATATTCTGCGCGGATTGTAAAGTACTATTTACCGCGCCGCACAGGTATAAACGACCCGGAATACTTACATATACTGGCGGGAATTCCTTATCTTCTCTTGCAAAATACCCAGTAATATGATATAATACATAGTTGTTCAGAATGGAGGCACTACACGACATGGAAAATAACAAGGGCATTATAACGAGGTCGTTCAGGGCGGCGTTTCCCTGCACTATACCGATACTTGCGGGGTTCCTGTTTCTGGGAATGGCTTACGGTATCTACATGAACGTTTCCGGGTTCAGCTTTGTTTACCCGATGATAATGGCGGCGGTGATTTTCGGCGGCAGTCTGGAGTTCCTCGCGGCGCAGATGCTGCTTTCGCCGTTCGCGCCGCTCCAGGTGCTGATGGTGTCGCTGATGATACAGGCGCGGCACCTGTTCTACGGAATTTCCATGCTGGACAAGTTCAAGGACATGGGCTGGAAGAAATTCTACCTCATCTACGGCATGTGCGACGAAACGTTCAGCATAAACTGCACCGCTGAAATCCCCGAGGACTGCGACCGCGGCTGGTTCTACTTCTTCGTAACGCTGCTCAACCAGCTCTACTGGGTCGGCGGAGCCGCACTGGGAGGTCTGCTCGGGAATCTCATCACCTTCGACACGAAGGGTCTGGATTTCGTGATGACAGCAATGTTCATCGTGATATTCCTGGAGCAGTGGCTCAAGGAGAAGCGCCATTTCAGCGAGTGGGCGGGTCTGGCGAGCAGCGCTGCCTGCCTGCTGATATTCGGCAAGGATAACTTCATGATACCCGCGATGATATGCATACTGCTGCTTCTCACCGCGTTCAGGAAGCCCGTCGGGCGGAAGGCAGGTGAGGAAAAGTGACCATCGCCGAACAGATAATCACCATCGCGATGTGCACCCTCGGGACGATGGCAATGCGTTTCCTGCCGTTCCTGGTGTTCCGGCAGGACAAGCCTACCCCGAAATACATACAGTACCTCGGGAAGGTGCTCCCCGGCGCAATTTTCGGAATGCTCATCGTCTACTGCCTGCGCAGCGTTTCCGTGACGGAGTATAGCTGGGGTCTCCCGGAGCTTATCGCAGGAGCCGCCACGGTCGGAATTCACCTGTGGAAGCGCAGCATGCTGCTGTCCATTGCCGCCGGGACGGTTATCTACATGCTGCTGGTGCAGTTCGTGTTTGTATAATTTAAGCGCCTAGATTTATATAGTATCTACAAAAAATCACCAGATTACCGGAAAATGTGTGGAAAACCGCTTGATTTATCATGACTTTTGTGGTATTATTAATTAAAGAAAATTACATCACGGCAGGGCATTTTCTATAAATGTTCGGCTCGCAGTGTGATATGCAGCGCCGTATGATCCGAATGACACCTGCGCGGCGCCGCAAAAAAAGGGAGGGTTTTCTATGAAATCTATCGGTATGAGGATACTGGTAAGCTGTATCCTTACAGTCGCGATATCGCTGTTCACGCTTGGCGGATTTGCCTGCATCATGACCTACAACAGTACCGTAAGTCTGGTAAACAGCAGCATGACCGCTTCGGCGCAGGTCGCGGCGGAGCGCACATACTGGGAGATGCGTTCCTATACCAACATTGCAAGGGAGCTTGGCACAATGTCCCAGCTCTCAGACTCGTCGACCAGCGACAGCGAACTCAGCGAAATAGTTCAGCAGATCATTGAGCGTCACGAACTGCAGAGCTGCAACATCATCAAGTCTAACGGGGACTGCCTCGACGGCAACAACTATTCCGACCGCGAGTACTTCCAGAACGCGATGAAAGGAAATGTCACCGTAACCGAGCCTACCGTTTCCAGACTGACCGGCGAACTGATGCTCATAATCGCGGCTCCTATCTGGAAAAACGGCATTACCGGCGGCGAAGTAGCAGGCTGTGTTATCATCGTTCCTGATCCCGAATTCCTCAACGATATCGTGAGAAGCATAAAGGTCAGCGATAACTGCGGAGCCTACATAATCGACAAGAACGGCAACACCATCGCCGACCTCGACAGCGAGATTGTAAAGCGCGGCGAGAACATCGAACAGCTCGCGGCTGCGGACACCTCCGGTCAGGCCGGATACAAGACGCTTGCAAAGGCGCACGAGAGCATGCGTGCAGGCGAATCCGGCGTTGCGCGGTACACGCTCAACGGCGTAAGCAAGTTCCTTGCCTATGCCCCGATCCAGGATTCAAACGGCTGGTCGCTTGCAGTTTACGCTCCCACCGGCGACTTTATGGACTCTACATCCCGCGCTATTTTGATGACCGTGATCCTGCTTATTGCTGCATGCGTCGTTTCATCGTTCATCTCCATTCGCATCGGCAAGAAGATAGGGTCCTCCGTAAGAGTATGCACCGAGCGTATCGAGAAGCTCGCCGTGGGAGACCTCACAAGCCCGGTTCCCGAGGTTCATTTCAAGGACGAGACCGGACGTCTCTCCGAGGCGACAAAGACGGTCGTCAGCAACCTCAACAACATTATCAGCGATATCGGGCGCATTCTCGAGTCAATGTCAACCGGCAACCTGAACGTACATACTGCTGAGAATGAAAAGTTCTATGTCGGCGACTGCCAGAAGCTGCTCCATTATGTCCGCGACATCAACCACAAGCTCAGCGCAACCATGTCCGAGATAAGCACCGCCGCCGACCAGGTTGCGGCAGGCTCCGAACAGGTTTCCTCAGGCGCGCAGGCGCTGTCACAGGGCGCTACCGAACAGGCTTCCTCCGTTGAGGAGCTGGCTGCGACCATCAACGTGGTATCCGAAATGATACACGAAAATTCTAAGGACGCAGAAGCTGCAAGCAAATACACAAAGGAAGCCGGCGAGAAGCTCGGCGACACCTCTGCGAAGATGGAGAATCTCATCAGCGCAATGGAGGAGATCAAGAATTCCTCCGCAGAGACCAAGAACATTATCAAGACCATCGAGGACATCGCGTTCCAGACGAATATACTCGCGCTGAACGCAGCGATAGAAGCCGCGCGTGCGGGTGAAGCCGGAAAGGGCTTCGCGGTCGTGGCTGACGAGGTGCGCAACCTTGCCGCCAAGTCCGGCGAGGCTGCACAGAACACCACGAACATGATCGAAGGCACCGTTTCCGCAATTGAAAACGGCAGCGCCATCGTGAACGAAGCTGCCGAGATGATGACGGCGGTTGTAGAATCCGCTGCAAAGGTCGAGGAGATCAACAACAAGATCTCCGATTCCACAAAGGAGGCTGCGGATTCCGTCAAGCAGATCTCCATAGGAATCGATCAGATCTCCAACGTAGTCCAGACGAACTCCGCGACTGCGGAGGAATCCGCTGCGGCTTCCGAGGAGCTTTCGGCACAGGCTGCAACGATGAAGGGTCTTATAGGGAACTTCACACTGCGTGATACCGACTCCATCAACCTCTGATAGTTCAACAAATTAAGATCCCGCAGCCGTATGGCTGCGGGATTTTTTCATATTACGGTTATCTCCCAGAGTATCAGGGAACCGTCCATGCCGCTCATATCCACGGCGCAGTACTTTACGTTCCCATCGGCGTCGGTGAAGGAGATCCCATTGTTCGGGATATCTCCCAGGAACACCAGACCCGCTTCCAGCGGACGCTCCGGCGTAAGCTCGGGCTGCGAGTACAGCTCCTCGGCGGAGAACGTGAAGATCCCGTTCTCGTCGATGTCCTGCATTGCTATCGACAGCAGCCTGAAGTCGCTGACCGTGCTTTCTGCGGAGAATACCACCTTTACGGCTGATTCGCTGACCTCGGTTCCGTCGGTCTGACTGAATGTGTCGTGCTCACCAAGCTCCGGCACGTCCTCGAGGTACTGCGCCTTTACGGGAAGGCTCTCAGCCGTTCCGTTTCCGGGAAGCTCCCCGGTCGGCATGGTTTCCGGAGGCTCCGCGGTATTTACGGGCTCGGTGCTCGGCGGTTCGGCGGTGGCTTCCGCCTGTGCGGAGCTTTCCGGCGTGGACTCCTTCGGCGCAGTTCCGGACTGCTCGGACTGGCTGGTTTGGCTGGTTTGGCTGGACTGGCTCGGCTGGCTCACTGGCGATGTGACGTTCCCGGTGCAGCCTGTCATCAGAAGCAGCGCAGATAGTATCGCGATTCTCTTTTTCATATATCACCCTCCTTTGGTCTTTCTATTATACCCGCTTTTCCTGAAAAAGTCAATCCTTATCTCAGAGCGTCAGAATTTCTGAATTTTTCACATTTAGGTGTTGACATAACCCCTAAAAAAGTGTAAAATAAAAATGTATGTGTTAATTGTATTCCGGGAAGGCCTCCCGGGCTTGAAAGGATAGATAAAATGGCATTCTTCGATTATTCACCGGAACTGGTGGAAGCAGGAAAAAAGGCAATGGAGCTGTGCGCTCCGCAGTTTGCCGAGTTCGACCGCATGGCGGAATACAACGGCGAGCGCGTTTTAAAGGCGTTCATCGACAACAGGATAAGCGATATCCACATGAAGGGGACTAACGGCTACGGCTACGGCGACGACGGCAGGGACAAGCTGGACGCGGTCTTCGCGCAGATACTCGGCGCCGAGGACGCCCTGGTGCGCCACAATTTCGTGAACGGCACCCACGCGATAACCACTGCGCTGTTCGGTATCCTCCGCCCCGGGGACGAGCTGCTTTCCGTCACCGGCGACCCCTACGACACCATGCAGGGCGTAATTTCCGGCGATGGGATAGGTTCACTGAAGGATTTCGGCGTGAAGTTCGGCAAGGTAGACCTCCTGCCGGACGGCACCCCGGACTACGACGGCATAAAGCGCCGCGCGGGAACCTGCAGGATGGCTTATATCCAGCGCTCCAGGGGATATTCCCTGCGCCCGTCGCTGAGCATTGAGGTCATCGCGAAGATATGCGAGGCAGTCCGCAGCGTTAATCCGGACTGCGTTATATTCACCGACAACTGCTACGGCGAGCTGGTAGAGGAAAAGGAGCCGGTTTCAGTCGGCGCCGACCTCATCGCGGGCAGCCTTATCAAGAATCTCGGCGGCGGAATCGCGGAGACCGGCGGCTACATCGCGGGCAGGGCAGACCTCGTGGAGCTGTGCGCGTTCAGGCTGACCACCCCGGGCACTGGCAAGGAGGTCGGCGCGAGCCTGAATCAGCTCCGCGGAATGTACCTTGGAATATTCCACGCGCCGGAAGCGGTATGCGCGGCGCTCAAGACTGCGGCGTTTGCGGCGGCTCTGGCGGAGCTTCTCGGCTTCGAGGCGTTCCCGAAGTACAGCGAGAAGCGCACCGACATCATCGAGGCGCTGAAGCTCGGCGGCGAGAAGCAGCTCATCGCGTTCTGCCAGGGCATTCAGGCAGGCTCCCCGGTGGACAGCTTCGCTTCCCCGGAGCCGTGGGACATGCCGGGCTACGACAGCCAGGTCATAATGGCGGCTGGAGCCTTTACGATGGGCGCTTCCATCGAGCTTTCAGCGGACGCTCCGCTGCGTGAGCCTTTTGCAGTGTGGCTCCAGGGCGGGCTTACGTTCCCGACGGGAAAGGCGGGCATCATGCACGCGGCGCAGTACATGCTGGACAAGGGTCTGGCGCACATCTGACAGCAGTAGGGTTCAACAGGTCGAAAGGACAGTAACATGATAAAGAGCATGACAGGCTTCGGCAGAGGTCATCAGGTACTTAACGGCAGGGATATCACCGTAGAGATACGCGCGGTGAATCACCGGTATTACGAGTTCAGCTCGCGGCTCCCGCGAAGCCTGGGCTACATCGAGGAGAAGCTCAAGAGCCTGCTCCAGGGCAGGATAAACCGCGGCAAGGTGGAGATATCCGTGCTGGTGAACAACGTTGAGGCCGCGGACGAGAAGATAACTATAAATAAGGAAATAGTAAAGGAATACGTTGACGCGCTGCGCTCCGTTAAGGAGGAGTATTCGCTGAACGACGGCCTTTCGCTGTCGGATATCCTGCGTATCCCGGACGCGTTCACCGTAGTAAAGACCGAGACCGACGAGGAGCAGCTCTGGGCTGACGTGAAGTCGGCGGCGGAGGAGGCTCTGGAGCACTTCATCGCGATGCGTGAAGCCGAGGGCGAGCGCATGAAGCGGGACGTAATGTCGCGCCTGGATAAAATCGAGGAGTGGGTCGGCGTAGTAGAAACGCGCTCCCCGCAGATGGTGGAGGACTACCGCAGTCGGCTCTACGACAAGATGTGCGAGGTGCTGAGCTCCACGAACATCGACGAAAACCGCATACTCATGGAGGCGGGGATATTCTCCGAAAAGACCGCCGTGGACGAGGAAACGGTACGCCTGCGCAGCCACATCGCGCAGTTCCGCACAATGCTGGAATCCGGCGAGCCTGTGGGCAGGAAGCTTGACTTCCTGGTGCAGGAGATGAACCGCGAGACCAACACCATAGGCTCCAAGGTGCAGGACATCGAGGTAACGCGCATAGTCGTCGACCAGAAGAGCGAGATAGAAAAGATACGCGAGCAGATTCAGAACATCGAATGATACAGACCCCGGGAGGCTCGGCTTCCCGGGGTTTTCCGTACTATTCAGCGGGTGCGGCGCAAACTTGACAAAAACAGCGCGTTGAGCTATAATAGATTCATATTATAAAAATAAATGCCGCGTTCTGCGGCTGTATCAAAGGATACGCAATGGGAAAGGAATAAAAAATGCCAGTAAAAATAGCCGACGGACTGCCCGCGCAGTCGATACTTGAAAACGAGCATATATTCATCATGACGGAGCACCGCGCGCTCCACCAGGACATACGTCCGCTGAAGATAGGCATACTGAACCTCATGCCGACCAAGGTCGCGACTGAAACGCAGATACTCCGCAGCCTGTCTAATACTCCGCTGCAAATCGAGGTGACTCTCGTGCAGACCTCAACCTACACCAGCAAGAACACCTCACATGAGCACCTGCTGAACTTCTACAAGACCTTCGACGAGATAAAGGACATGAACTTTGACGGGTTCATAATCACCGGCGCTCCGGTGGAGCACCTTCCGTTTGAGGAGGTCGACTACTGGGAGGAGATTTGCAAAATAATGGACTGGACGAAAACACATGTGCATTCCACGTTCCACATCTGCTGGGCGGCTCAGGCGGCTCTGTACTACCACTATGGCATTCCGAAGTACCCGCTCCCGGAGAAGCTCTCCGGCGTGTTCAGGCACACTCTGCTCACACCGAAATCAAGACTGTTCCGAGGGTTCGACAGCGAGTTCTGGGCGCCGCATTCACGCCATACCGAGGTTCGCCGCGAGGACATTGAAAAGGTGCCGCAGCTCAAGGTGATGGCGGTTTCCGACGAGGCGGGCGTGTATGCCGTTTGCAGCGAGGACAGCCGCCAGTTCTTCATAACAGGGCATTCCGAGTACGACGCGGACACCCTGGCTCTGGAGTACAAGCGCGACCTTGAAAAGGGTCTGAACCCGAAGATCCCCGCTCACTACTTCCCGGACGACGACCCCGCGAAGCAGCCTGTGCTCAAGTGGAGGGCGCATTCCACGCTCATCTACACCAACTGGCTGAACTACTTCGTTTACCAGACCACTCCGTTTGATATTTCTGAAAAAATATAACAAATATTGTTGCATTTGTCGTATAATTATGTTATAATTCTATTACGGCACACGCCGAAAAATCAAATGAAACGAGGTACACGCTATGTTTGATATCTACGCAGCCCTGAGCGGCGGCATGATCGCGAATCTCCTGCTTACTATACTGGGACTTGTTATTTCAGTCGCGGCGGGGATCCTGCTTTACTGGAAGGTTTTCGGCCCGAAGGCGAAGGATCCGTCCGCGGGCAAATTCATGCAGTACGCGAACGGTCAGCGCTTCCTGCCGCTTTGCATCGTGAAGATAACCTACTACTCCCTGGCGGCGTTCCTTGTGTTTATAGGCATTGCGAAGTGCATCACCACCATCGACGGATTCGGCGCTATATTCAAGTATGTCATCGTTGGAAACGTCGTTCTGCGCATTCTGTTTGAGACCGTTCTCGCGGTGAGAAAGAACGCCGGGATCGATACCGACAACAACACCGCAGACGAGCCGAAGGACAGCCAGTCCGCATTTGAGCCGAAGCTGCCGACTATTCCTTATCAGCAGCCCCGGCAGACTCAGCACCCACAGTATCAGCCGAATGCCCAGGCAGCGCAGCCTGTTCAGAGCGTTCAGCCTGTTCAGCCGGTTCCGGTTCAGCCTGTGAACGCGGTTCCCACTCCTGTTGAGCCTGTGCCCGCTCCTATGCCGATTCCCGAGCCTGTGCCTGCTCCTATGCCTGTTCCCGAGCCTGTGCCTGCTCCCGCGCCGATTCCCGAGCCTGTGCCTGCTCCCACACCGATTCCCGCACCCGCGCCCCAGCCCGTTCCCGCTCAGCCGAAAGCGAACTCCGCTTCTGCGTTCTGTACATACTGCGGAAACGCAGTGAAGCCCGGCGCGAAGTTCTGCCCGTTCTGCGGGAAGCCTCTAGTTTAAATGAATCACGGCGGTTCCGATGAGCCGCCGTTTTTATTTCCGGTTCGCTTGACAAGCCGGGTCGGAGGGGGTATAATAGAAACATCAATTCACTGAGAGGAAATTATGACCGAGATAACAGTAACCAAAAACGACGCCGGGCAGCGCGCCGACAGATTCCTCACCAAAGCCTACCCGAACCTGTCGCTGCCGCTTATCTGCAAGCTGATGCGAAAGAAGCGGATAAAGCTCAACGGAGCCAGAACCGAACCGAACGTGAAGCTCAGCGAGGGGGACGTGTTCCGGTTTTACCTGAGCGACGAGCTGCTTGACACCGGAGGCAGGGAAAAGACTGCGGATTTCCGGGAGGTCCCGCCGGAAATAGACGTGATATACGAGGACGAAAATATACTTCTGTGCGACAAGCCGGTCGGAATGGTGGTACACGAGGACAACGACAACACCTCCGACACGCTGATAAACCGCATAAAATGTTACCTCTGGAAGCAGGGGGAGTACGACCCGGATAGCGAGCAGAGCTTTGTTCCGGCGCTGTGCAACCGTATCGACCGCAACACCGGCGGGATAGTCATAGCCGCGAAGAACGCGGAATCGCTGCGGGTGCTCAACCAGAAAATACGCGACAGGGAGCTTGTAAAGCTGTACCTCTGCGTTGTGCAGGGGGAGCTTCCGAAGCGCGCCGACACGCTGACCGCCTACCTTGAGAAGCTGTCCGACGAGAACCGCGTGATCGTCTCCGACCGCAAGACCCCGCAGAACCGCACGATACTCACGAAGTACCGCGTGCTCGAGACCCGGGGCGGGAACTCGCTGCTGGAGGTCGACCTGCTGACCGGGCGGACTCACCAGATACGCGCGCATTTCGCGCATGTGGGGCATCCGCTCCTCGGCGACGGGAAGTACGGAAGCAACAAGCTCAACAAGGCGCTCGGCTACGACGTGCAGGCGCTGTACTCCTACAAGCTGCGGTTCGAGTTCACCACTCCGGCGGGCTGCCTGGAGTACCTGAACCACCGGGAATTCTCCGTGGCGGATATGAACTCCATCTGGTTCGTGAAGAAGTTCCACGGCTCCGATTGAACGTTTTTGCGGGTGATTTGGTCTGCTGTTTCGGCGAAATGCACAAAAAAACTTGGCATTTTTTTAAGAAAGTCTGCAATTAATTTTCCTCAAACATCTTGATAAAATTACAGATTTTTAGTATAATAAATATGTAATGATATACCCGTCTGGGTGTGTCTGCTGCTTCGCCAGTCGGAGCAAATAATTATTTCTCAGGAGGAATATTCCAATGGCAGATGTTAAAGTTGCAATTAACGGCTTTGGCCGTATCGGACGCCTCGCGTTCAGACAGATGTTCGGTGCTAAGGGCTACGATGTAGTAGCTATCAACGACCTGACCAAGCCCTCTATGCTTGCTCAGCTCCTCAAGTACGATACCGCTCAGGGCGGCTACTGCGGCAAGATCGGTGAGAATCTTCACACCGTTACCGCTGATGATGAGAAGGGTACCATCACTGTTGACGGCAAGACCCTGACCATCTACGCTGAGAAGGACGCTAAGGATCTTCCTTGGGGCAAGATCGGCGTTGACGTTGTTCTCGAGTGCACAGGTTTCTACTGCTCCAAGGACAAGTCCCAGGCTCACATCGACGCAGGCGCTAAGAAGGTAGTTATCTCTGCTCCGGCAGGCAACGACCTCAAGACCATCGTTTTCTCCGTTAACGAGAAGACCCTGTCCGCTGACGACAAGATCATTTCCGCTGCTTCCTGCACCACTAACTGCCTCGCTCCTATGGCTAAGGCACTGAACGATTATGCTCCTATCCAGTCCGGTATCATGAGCACGATCCACGCTTACACCGGCGACCAGATGATCCTCGATGGTCCTCACAGAAAGGGCGACCTGAGAAGAGCAAGAGCTGGCGCAGCTAACATCGTTCCGAACTCCACCGGTGCTGCTAAGGCAATCGGTCTGGTTATCCCCGAGCTCAACGGCAAGCTCATCGGTTCTGCACAGCGTGTTCCTGTTCCCACAGGTTCCACCACTATCCTTACCGCTGTTGTTAAGGGCGCAGACGTTACCAAGGAAGGCATCAACGCTGCTATGAAGGCTGCTGCTTCCGAGTCCTTCGGCTACAACGAGGATCAGATCGTTTCTTCCGATGTTATCGGTATGAGATTCGGTTCCCTGTTCGACGCTACACAGACAATGGTAGCTAAGATCGCTGACGATCTCTATGAGGTTCAGGTTGTTTCTTGGTATGATAACGAGAACTCCTACACCTCTCAGATGGTTAGAACCATCAAGTACTTCGCAGA
>OGGZ01002868.1_pt1 | contig 10906 bp, 7 predicted proteins | sample 1571371 | NCBI WGS metagenome assembly OGGZ01 (sample SAMEA2582025, study PRJEB24529) | metagenome | biome: Human gut stool | place: China | collected 2011
TCACCTTGTAATCTCGTTGCATCTTCTCCCAGATAGCATATCCGTAAGGCTTGATCACCATACAACCACGCACGGCGGAATTCTCCGCCAAATCTGCCTTAATTACCAAATCTTGGTACCACTGCGAATAGTTTACACTTCTCGGTGTAAGTTCTTTCAGCTCTTTTGCCATTTCTTTATATTTCTAAATTATACTGTTTTCCTTAATCTGAATAAGTAATGGGTTGCAAAGGTAAGAAATAATCGTATATCTTTGTAAAAACTATATATAGATAATATCATGAATATACACAAGATCACACGTTACTTACTTATGTTATGTGCATTTACGTTCTTAACTCTCACGGCGAAAGGGCAAGATGGAGAGCCTTTGCGACTGGCCGTGGCAGGAGTATCCCACGGACATCTATGGGAGGTGATAAGCCGTTTGGATAGAGGCGATTTCAAGATTGTAGGAGTCGCCGAGAAAGATGATTACTTACGGGAACATAACGGTCTGCGGGATAAGCTGGATCCTAACCTATTCTATGCGGACCTTGGCGAGATGCTGGATAAGACCCATCCGGAGGCAGTCATCGTATACGAGCCGATCCACGACCATCTTCGTGTGGTAGAGGCTTGCGCACCGAGAGGCATACATGTTATGGTAGAAAAGCCATTGGCCGTCAATAACGAACATGCTACCCGAATGGCATCGCTCGCCCGTGAGAAAAATATCTTGTTGCTTACCAACTACGAGACTACGTGGTATAATACCAACCATGAGGCATTCCGCCTTATCGACAGCGGTGCTATCGGGAAGATCGATCGTATCAACGTATACGACGGGCATCAAGGTCCCTTCGAGATCAACTGCGGAAAAGAGTTCACGGACTGGTTAACCGACCCCGTGCTGAATGGCGGCGGGGCAGTTATCGATTTTGGATGTTACGGAGCCAACTTAGCCACCCGTCTCATGAAAGATGAAAAGCCTCTTAGCGTATACGCCGTACTACGGCAGAATAAACCGAATCTTTATCCCAAGGTAGACGATGACGCAACTATTATCGTGGAATATCCTTCCGCAACCGTCCAGATCATGGGATCATGGTGTTGGCCGATGGGTAGAAAAGATATGCATATCTATGGCGACAAAGGATATATTTACCAAGATACGCCTAAGGAAATGCGAATTTATACCAACGGAAAGGAGCGCCAAGAAATAGCACCTTCCTTGAACGCTCCTTATAATGATTCCTTTTATTTCTTGAAAGCCGCTGTCCGTAAAGAGATTGACGTACCTCCCACGGACCTTTCCTCGTTGGAGAATAACCTAATGGTAGTGCGGATATTGGACGCTGCCATTCAAAGCGCGAAATCTAAAGCGGTTATCCAGCTCTTTTGAGAGTTTAAAACACCTCTTTCCAATGTTTTAGATTCGTATCGATGGTATCCAAGACCTCCTTGCTTCGCCCCTCCATCATTAACTTATACATGGTCTGGGCAAAACCAAGCATTTGGGAGAACTCAATCTTGGGAGGCATCGCTAATGCGTTCGGATCGGTCATGATGTTAACCAAGGCCGGTCCGTCAGCGTTAAACACTTTCTGCAAAGTGGGGAATACATCGTCGGGGTTGATCACGTTGTAGCCCGCCATTCCCATTGAAAGGGCGACCCGGGCGAAATCCGGGTTCAGCATCGTGGTCTGCCAATCCGGCAGTCCGGCCACCTCCATCTCAAGTTTTACCATTCCTAGGGAACGGTTATTAAATACGATTAATTTAATCGGCAAATGGTATTGCACGATCGTAGCAAGGTCGCCCAACAACATTGAGATACCTCCATCACCACACAACGCCACGACTTGCCTGCCGGGATAAGCCAATGCCGCCCCTATCGCTTGCGGCATGGCGTTCGCCATCGAGCCATGATTGAATGATCCCAACATCTTCCGCATACCCGTAGCTTGCAAATAGCGGGCACCCCATACACAAGTCATACCCGTATCCACGGTAAATATGGCGTCGTCCGAGCTAAGCTCGTCTACGACCGAGATCACGTACTCTGGCTGTATCTTCTCTTCTTTCCCCCGGACAGTGGCGGCAGAACGGAGATTTTCCCGAACTTTCTCATATTTAGCCAACTGTTCCCGCAAGAAACTATTATCTTCTTTCTGGTGAATCAACGGAATCAACTCATCCAAAGTATCCTTCACATCGCCACAAAGCCCCATTTGTATCTTGGCACGACGCCCCAGACGATTCGGATTGATATCCACCTGTACGATCGTGTTGCTCTCTGGCATGAATGCCTCGTATGGAAAATCGGTTCCCAACAACACCAACACCTCTGCCTCATGCATACTATAATAGCCGGAAGGCATGCCCAATAGACCGGTCATCCCCACCTCGTTCGGATTATCGTATTGGATCTCCATCTTACCCTTGAAAGAATAGGCTACCGGAGCATTCAGTAATTTAGCCAACTGCACCAATTCCGGATGGGCATCTTTCGCACCTATTCCACAATAAAGTGTCACTTTCTTCGCGTTATTCAACAAATCCGCTAATTCCCGGATTTCCTGTTCGGCGGGACAAACCCGTTGTCGCGTAGGAAAAGAAAAGGTAGAGGACAAACCCGCTGTAGCATTCTCTGCCGCCAAGTCACCGGGAAGTCCGATCACCCCGACCCCACGTGATGAGATCGCCGCTTGCATAGCGCCTTGAAGCATCCGGGGAAATTGTTCCGGCGTAGTGGCTACTTGGTTATAATAGCTACAATCATCGAATAATTTGATCGTATTTGTCTCTTGGAAATATTCCGTACCAAACTCCCGGGAAGGGATCGTGGAAGCGATCGCCAAGACCCGTGCTCCGGATCGTTGGGCATCATACAGCCCATTAATTAAATGTACATGCCCGGGGCCACTACTACCTGCGCAACAAGCCAACTCGCCTGTCAACTGGGCCTCCGCCGCAGCGGCATAAGCCCCCGTTTCCTCATGACGGACATGAATCCACCGCAATCTGCCGTTTTTCCGAACAGCCTCGTTCACCTCATTCAGGCTATCGCCTGTCACGGCGTATATACGTCGTACGCCTGCTTTTTCCAGCGTATCCACTAACTGGTCCGCAACTTTCTTCGCCATAGTTTAAACTCTTCTTTTTATTTTATAAGAAAACTATCAAGGGCTGGAGAAAGTTTTTGGAAAGACTGATTTTTATTTGATGCAATCCGTCAATGTTCGTAAAAAAGCGACAATCGCAGTCTCCTCTTCCTGAGATAAACCTAAGTTCCCCAGTTCATCCTTATTTACGGTCTCGGGATATTCCGCCGGGGGGAAATCCTCTACATCCCTTACGTTATAAAAATGTACGATCTCCTCCAAGGTCTTGAAATATCCATTATGGCCATATGGAGCTGTCAGAGCGATATTGCGGAGCGTAGGCACACGGAACTTCCCGTATTCTTCCGGATCACGCAGTCGTGAGCCCAAGCCAAGATCCATCGTATCCTTACCACACGTATTATAGGGAGCCGAAACCTTAAAGAATGGATTGCCCGGATTTGAGGGAATCCCCAGATTATCATAGGTATGATCGGTGAATAGCACCTTCCCGGCCCGTTCGTCGGGATCCAAGATATGGCACTCGGCACATAGCCCTTTTTCCTTGAAAAGCTCATAGCCTAGTTTCTCCTCTTCTGTTAATTGACATTTGCCGGCTTGCCAAGCATCGAATGGATTCATCTCGGCGGAACGCTCGTAGAGGGCGATCACCTCGTTTATATAGTAAACATATCACCAAATGTACGATTTATTTCTCAAGATATATGAGCGATGGCCTCTATTTATGGAGAGACATCCCCATGTAGATACCGATGCAATAAGGAATTAACCAGATGAACCACACAACAATGCTAAATCTGTTGAAATGCTGTTTGGCTTTTAACGAACCTTTAAAGTAAGTCCAAATCGCCCAGATCGCATGGATCAGCATCAAGCAAATAGCGATAATTCCCGTTACGGTATGTACCGTATCATGTAAATGGGTCAGTTGGGCGATATGCTCCATCAAGCCCGTTCCAATAGCGTCCGCATAAAGTCCTAATACAAAAAACCAAAGATGCCACGCTTTTAACTGTCCTTGGAAACGCTCGCCCCAGACCCCGATCGTATAGCATATCAAGGCGGATGATATGACACAAATGGCCGTAATCAGTAAATGAATATCAAGTTGATTGAATACCATATTTTTCCTTTTTCAAAAAGAACAGAAGCTTCCTAAAAAAGTTCAGGCTATTGGCAAAGAATTCATACATTCGCGTGTCTAAATAAAAACGACAGGGCAATCCCGTTGAAAAATATGAAACAAAATATACTCGCTCTCTATCTGATCAAGTTTTCCAAATGGTTCTCGCTCGTAATGCCTATCATTGTCCTATTCTACGAGGATCATTGTTTAGGACTACAAGACGTGTTTATTTTGAAGAGTGTCTACTCGGTCGCCGCTGTCACTTTGGAGATTCCCTCGGGCTATCTGGCGGACGTATGGGGGCGTAAGAAATGCTTGATTCTAGGTTGTATACTTTTCTTTGGAGGGTACCTATGTTATTCTTTCACCTCCACTTTCACGGCATTTCTCTTCGCCGAGATTTTGTTGGGAACCGGGCAAACCTTGGTAAACGGAGCGGATTCGGCGCTGCTCTACGATACAACCGTACGATATAAAAAAGAAGAACTTTATTTGCGGTATGAGGGACGTATCACGATGATCGGTAATTTCGCCGAGGCCATCGCCGGGATATTCGGTGGATTGCTGGCCGCCTATTCCTTGCGATTGCCGTTTTACGCCCAAGCGTTTGTCGCCTTTATCGGCATTCCAGCGGCGTTCGCCTTGCAGGAATTCAATACTAAGAGCAAGGTGCAGAACCCGGTTTCCGAGATTCTCCGCATCTTGAAATATTCCTTGGTCACGAACCGTAAGCTATGCTATAACATCATGTTCTCCGGTATCATCGGAGCCGCTACATTAACGATGGCATGGTTCGTGCAGCCCGTATTGATGAAGTTGGAAACCCCGACCTCCTATTACGGTGTCATTTGGACCGTGCTCAATCTGACTGTGGGATTGTCCGCCCTCTATTCTGATCAGGTAGAGCGGTATTTCGGGATGCGTAAATCAAACACGTTTATACTACTTATAATCGTAGGTGGATATATATCGCTCGCTTATAACCTTACTTATTGGGGATTAGCGATCTTGTTCATTTTCTATATAGTCCGGGGCTTCGCCACACCGATTTTGAAAGGTTACATTAATCAAATGACCTTCTCGGAGATGCGGGCTACGGTCTTGTCGATCCGTAACTTTGTGATCCGCTTGATATTCGCTGCCATCGCCCCATTTATAGGTTGGCTAAATGATTTCTATTCTTTACGTGTCGCCCTGTTAGTTTCCGCCGGAATTATTGCCATACCCGGAATTTTATTCTTAGTTTTGCAATTCCGTAAAGCAGATTAAAAATATAATAGCATGAAAAGACAACTTATGACCGGACTGTTTGCCGCTTTGGCTTTCACAGCGGTAGCCCAGTCGAATGAGTGGCGAGACCCCGAGGTCAACGCCGTAAACCGTGCCCCGATGCACGCCAATTTCTTCGCCTACGAGACCGCCGAGGTGGCAGCGAAGGACGCCAAGGAACAATCCCAGAACTTCATGACCTTGAACGGTCCTTGGAAATTCTTTTGGGTAAAGAACGCTGACGCTCGTCCTACCGATTTCTGGCGGACCGATTACAACGACAAAGGATGGAACAATATGCCTGTGCCCGGTGTATGGGAACTGAACGGATATGGAGATCCTCTCTACGTAAACGTTGGTTACGCTTGGCGTGAGCAATTCAAGAACAACCCGCCCGAGGTCCCTACCGTTAATAACCATGTGGGTTCCTACCGTCGTGAGATCATGGTTCCTGCCAGCTGGAACGGAAAAGAGATCATCGCCCATTTCGGTTCCGTTACCTCCAATATGTATTTGTGGGTAAACGGGAAGTACGTAGGCTATAGCGAAGACAGCAAGCTGGAAGCGGAGTTTAACTTAACTCCTTACTTGAAACCCGGACAAAAAAACCTGATTGCTTTCCAAGTATTCCGCTGGTGTGATGGCACTTATCTGGAAGACCAAGATTTCTTCCGTTACAGCGGTGTCGGACGTGATTGTTATTTATACGCCCGTAACCCAAAGCAACAGATCGCCGATATACGTGTGACTCCGGATCTGGACGCTCAATACCAAAATGGCTCGTTGGCAGTCAACCTGACCATGAAGGGTAAAGGTACAGTAGAGCTTGAACTATTGGATGCCCAGAATAAAGCTGTCACTACCCAATCCTTGAACGCTTCCGGAAAGGTCAGCACGACGATAGAAGTCTCCTCTCCCCACAAATGGACTGCGGAGACTCCCTATCTATATACTTTACGGGCTACTTTAAAAGAGGGAGGCAAAACAATCGAGGTAATCCCCGTAAAAGTAGGTTTCCGTAAGATCGAATTAAAGAACGCCCAGATACTCGTGAACGGGCAACCGGTTCTTTTCAAGGGTGCCGACCGTCACGAGATGGATCCCGATGGCGGTTATGTCGTTTCACGCGAACGCATGATACAGGACATACAGATCATGAAGAAATTCAATTTGAACGCCGTTCGTACCTGCCACTATCCCGATGACAACTTCTGGTACGATCTTTGCGATAAATACGGTATCTATGTCGTAGCCGAAGCCAATATAGAGTCTCACGGAATGGGATACGGCGAGGAGACGTTAGCCAAGAACCCATCTTATAAGAAAGCGCATCTGGAACGTAACCAACGTAACGTCCAACGTGGCTTCAACCATCCGAGTATCATCTTCTGGTCCTTGGGTAACGAGGCTGGATACGGTCCTAACTTCGAGGCCGCTTACGACTGGATCAAGAACGAAGACCCCAGCCGTGCCGTGCAATACGAACAGGCCGGAAAGAACGGAAAGACCGATATCTTCTGCCCGATGTATTACAACTACGAGGATTGCGCTAAATACAGCGAGGATAACTCCATGCAAAAGCCTTTGATACAATGTGAATACGCTCATGCCATGGGTAACTCTCAAGGAGGTTTCAAGGAATATTGGGATTTGATCCGTAAATACCCGAAATATCAAGGGGGCTTCATCTGGGACTTCGTGGATCAATCCGTGCGCTGGACCGGCAAGAACGGGAAAATGATCTATGCTTATGGCGGCGATTTCAATAAGTTCGACGCTAGCGATAATAACTTCTGCGATAACGGCTTGATCAGCCCGGATCGTGTTCCGAACCCGCATATGTACGAGGTGGGGTATTATTACCAAGATATCTGGACAACCCCCGGCGATCTGTCGAAAGGTGAGATCAAGGTGTACAACGAGAATTTCTTCCGTGACCTTTCCGCTTATTATCTGGAATGGGAAATGCTGAAAGGTGGCAAGGTTGTTCGTAGCGGACGTGTCGATGACCTGAAAGTAGCTCCCCAACAAACATCAACGATCCGATTGGATCTAGGCGAGACTTGCCAATGCACGGAATGGTTGCTGAATGTATCTTATAAACTGAAGAACCGTGAGGGCTTATTACCCGCCGGACATACCGTGGCCAAGGATCAGCTGACGTTGAACCCGTACAAGGCTCCATCTATGGATTTGAAAAACGTGGAAACAACCAATATCGAAACCAAGGCTCCAGCCGTACAAGATAACGACGCCAATTACCTGATCGTGGAAGGTTGTGGTTTCCGTACCGAATTCAACCGTGAGAATGGTTACCTGATCAAATACGAGGTAAACGGCCAAGACATGATCAAGGAAGGAGAGGCTTTGACTCCTAACTTCTGGCGTGCGCCGACAGACAATGATTTCGGAGCTGGCCTACAGAAGAAGTACGCCGCATGGAAGAATCCGGAAATGAAGCTGACTTCTCTTAACCAACGGATGGAGAACAAGCAAGTGATCGTAGAGGCCGTTTACGATATGCCGACCGTATCCGCCAAGTTGAACTTGACGTACGTGATCAATAACAAGGGTGCGATCAAGGTTACCCAGAAAATGACAGCAGACAAGAATGCCAAGGTATCCCCCATGTTCCGCTTCGGTATGCAAATGCCGATGCCGAGATATTTCGAGAATATCGAATACTACGGCCGTGGTCCCGTGGAGAATTATATCGACCGCAAGGGTAACGCGGACTTGGCTATTTACCGCCAGACCGTAGACGAGCAATTCTATTCGTATATCCGTCCGCAAGAGAATGGAACGAAATCGGATATCCGCTGGTGGAAAATGCTGAACGAGGCTGGCAACGGTATCGAGGTCGTAGCCTCTGCCCCATTCTCCGCTTCCGCTTTGCATTATACGATAGAGTCTTTGGACGACGGTGCCCGAAAGGATCAAAGACACTCTCCAGAAGTAGAGGAAGCCGACTTGACAAACCTTTGTCTCGATAAGGTACAGATGGGATTAGGCTGTGTAAATAGCTGGGGAACTATCGCACTCCCGGAATACCAGATTCCTTACGGCGACTATGAGTTCACGTTCATTCTTACTCCGGTAAAACATAGCATCGAGATCGAGTAAAACGAATCTTTTATCTAGTGAGAGATATATGAAAGAAGGGGAAAGCAATAGATGTTTTCCCCTTCTCACGTTTTCTATCATCACTATTCTTTAACAGGCACAGCCTACAAAATCCCTGAACAGCTCCACCCCCTTTATCAGCGAGGAACGTGGACAAGCGATATTCCAACGCATGAAGCCTTCGCCTTCTGCTCCATACATCGTTCCGGCATTGAGCCATAGCTTCGCTTTCTCGATCAGCAAGTGCTCCAATTCTTCCGATGATTTACCTAACTTACGGCAATCCATCCATACAAGATAAGTGCCTTCCAACAAGGTTATCGGAAAGTCCGGCAGATATTTCCCGCAAAAATCTTTCATGTATAAGTAATTCTGCCATAAATAATCGATCAGTTGCGACAGCCATTCCTCTCCCTCATTATAGGCCGCTATGGTAGCTATTACACCAAAAGGATTCACATCGCATACCTCGTTGATATTGATTGCCCGGTCTATCTTCCGACGTAGGTTCTCATCGTAACACACGATATTGGCGATTTGTAATCCAGCGATATTGAAAGCCTTGCTAGGCGACAGGCATGTCACGGAATGCCGTAGGAATTCTTCTGAGATAGATGCAAACGGTGTAAAAGTATATCCCGGAAATACGAGTTCGCAATGTATCTCATCTGATACGACTATTAGGCCATTACGGATACAGATCTTGCCGATACGACTTAGTTCCTCACGTGTCCATACCCTTCCAGCGGGATTATGAGGATTACACAACAGCATGACCTTTACCTTCGGATCAGCGGCTTTTTTCTCCAAATCCTCATAATCAATCGTGAATGTATCATGGGCATAAGACAAAGGGGTGCGGATAATCTCACATCTGTTATTGCGGATGGACGAGAAAAAACAGTTATAAACCGGAGTCTGCACCAGTACTTTATCACCCGGCTCGGTTAGCGCCTTGATAACGGCAGAAATTGCCGGAACAACTCCGGAGGTACAAATCATCCATTCTTTTCGTATTTGCCATCCATGCCGACGTTCAAACCAGCCTGTCACCGCTTCGTAATATGCATCCGGTACTCGAGTATAACCGAAAATACCATGTTCTACACGTTGCCGTAAGGTTTCGATAATAACGGGTGCCGTACGGAAATCCATATCGGCCACCCACATCGGTAGAACATCCGTATCCACAGCGCTATCCCATTTATAGGAGTTCGTACCGGTACGAGGCACTATTTCATCGAAGTTATATCTCATATTCTTTATGCGGAAAAGCAAGTACGTTCATTCCATAGCCTCAGTTGGCAATTACCCGGAGCCTTAATGTTCTCGTCGAGGATTACCTCACCATAGCTTCCGGCGGTGATGCTTCCCGTACGGGGATTCTTCACGCTACGGATCGGGCTATTGATAGTCGCCTGCACGGAACTGTATTCAAAGGCTAGATCGCAATCATCTGCCATCGTACAGTTCTCCATCATAAGATCGTGGGCGTAACAAAGCGGCTGTGTACCCGAGATTTTGCAATTTACCAAACGCAGGTTCTTCGAGTGCCATCCCAAGTACTCGCCGTTAATCTCGGAATCGTATACGGTAACATTCTCCGTATCCCAGAAAGCGTCTTTCGAGTTGATGACCGCATTACGGATTTCCACGTTCTTACAATACTGGAACGAGTAGTTTCCATTTTGAGCGTAGTTCCGGATTTTAATGTTCTCGCCGTGCATAAATAAATAATCAGCATGATCTATTTGCACATTTATCAATTCCACGTTCCGGCAATGCCAAAGGGTTTCTTGAGCATTGGGTAGTTGTACGTTTTCCAGTCTGATACCGTCCATCTCCCGAAACATCTTTGGGGCTTCCACCCGTGTATCCGTCATCACTAGATTTTGGGAGTACCATAACGCAGCACGTCCACCTTCGGTAAACAGGCTATTCTTGATGGTGAAGCCATCCACGTGCCAGAACGGATATTTACCCTCAAAACGACAGCCTATGGCTATGATATTGCTACACTCTTTCAATGCCGACTCCCCGGCATGAATAACGACATTGTCTAATTGTAAATCGTGAGAGGCGAACAAAGGACGCTCACCACTAAATTCCATATCCTTTATCTGTTGCATAATGAATCTTATTTAAAGTTTTCTACAAAGAACCGTTCAATCTTATCGAAGGGAATGACACTCATCTGATCGTATAAATCGACATGATTCGCTCCGGGTATAATTAGCAATTCCTTATTGTCACCTTTCAGTTTCTTGAAAGCATCCTCGCT
>OGGZ01002869.1_pt1 | contig 10905 bp, 10 predicted proteins | sample 1571371 | NCBI WGS metagenome assembly OGGZ01 (sample SAMEA2582025, study PRJEB24529) | metagenome | biome: Human gut stool | place: China | collected 2011
CGTCAACGCTTTGAGGGGCGTATCGGTTATCAAATACTCATCTTTCGACATTATCATATTCCTCCATGGTATCTTGTATCGTGGTATCCCATTCACTTACCTTCTCAAATTTCGATTTCTCAGTTTCAAAAACTTGAATTTGTACTCTTATCTAATATACGATATCACTCCAAATACTAGCAATACAACAATACAAAAGAAACCTAAAAATAATACTATTGTTTTCCTTCCTTCTTTTTTTACATTGTCAAGTGTAATACTTATTGCTTTTGTATTTAAAAAGGCAATAAGTAAAAAAGTCACCCATATATAAGGGCTTCCATATTGCAAAACGATCATAGCAATTGCAAAGATAAATAAACAAATGGAGCTTATCCCTCCAATCAATGCACTTTCTTCACCATATTTTATTTTTTTGTTCAAATCTTCTGTCACAGCATTATTCTCCTTTAACATAACATCAAGTGAACAATCAAATTCGTCACTGATTCTTACCAAGGTTAACAAATCTGGATAACTTTTTTCATTTTCCCAGTTTGAAACTGTTTGCCTTGTTACATTGAATTTTTGTGCAAAATCATCTTGTGTCAATCCATAATCTTTTCTTATTTTTACAATCATTTGACCTAATTGCATATTGTCTACCTCCTTATAGGCTCACTTTATCATAATCGTAATTTTTATCAAGCAATGTTTCTTTTACATCGTCATTTTGGGTGCGCAAATATTCTTTGCATTGCTTATTTTACGCTATTTTGTGATTATTAACTAATGTGAAAATTCAAAGTTATCTATTTCTTTTCACCTAATTTTGTAAAATGCTTATGTAGAAAAAATTCTGTTGGAATAATTGTAAGCATCATAATTCCTAATTGTAAAAACACTAAATAGACAGAAATCATTTCAAAGTTTGTATCATCTTTCATTAAAATCAAAACAAAAATTGATAGTATCGCTAGGATAATTCCTAAAACAAAATTTATGCTCCCCCAACATTTGTGTGCATATTTCCACGTTTCATCATTTATTCTTGACATAGTAGTTCGATACCCCGAAATGCCTTGCCTATCTTTAGGTGGATTATCTTTCCATGTATATCCCAAGAAAGTCATAGATAATGGTACTAACAGTGAACAAAGAAATAAAAATATAAACATTGTAGCGACCTCCTCTCAACTTCCGATTTGTAAAACACATTCTTTTTTACATAGGCACAGTATACCACATTTCCTGTGCCTATGCTATATCATTTAATGCTTCTTCCGATATGAACTTATCCTCTCCACAGAAACCTCCGGATAGAAATAAGTAAGAATCGTTGCTTTCGGAACTTCTGCAACTAATGCTTTCTTCACTTCTTCTTTCTGCTCCGGTGTATACGACCAGTGCAGCATTCGATTTGTGATGGTATCCTCCCACTTAGGCTTTTCCCTCTCAGGATTCCTTACAGGCTTAGCACCAGCACTTCCATTAGAAGCTTTAGCACTTTCTGCAGCATCTGACTTCTGTGATTCATCAACATACTCAAGCTCATTTGCCTGTTTCCTGTCTATCTTTACTTTCTGCTCTGCTTCATCCTGCATTGAGAATCTTCTGCTTAATTTCGCATCACCAAGCATCATAAACTGCTCATAGGTAAGAGTGTCTATATACACATTCTCGCCCTTATCTTTCAGCTTTTCATAATACTTAACTGCCTTGTCTGAAAGAATCTCAAATGGTGGACCGATAAGATTATCTGCTCACCTTATAACGAGCCTTAACGCTTGTCTTCCATTCGTGACCACAAGCACCTTTCCACCATACTTTTTTATTTGAACCGAAAGTAATGTCATCAGGTGTAAGCGGTAAGTTCTTCTCCGACCACTCCGAAACAAGCTCCGGGTGTACTTCTGCTAAACTGTTGTTCATAGCCAAACCTCAACCTCCTTGTGCTTAGAGTATATGAAGTTTTGGCTTTATCTTGTAGTTTGCGAATATCCGTATAAATAGAAAAAGCCCTTTGAGAAAAGGATTTCTCCTCTCTCAAAGGGCAAGTTGGCAAACTGGAATTTGCACTTCCTCACTCGTCTTCTTTTTTATTGTTTCTACTAATATTCGAACTTAACAATAAAATTCCAGAGCATAAAAATAATACCCAAATTATAATATTTTCTTGATTTATCGCATTATAAATCAAGCATATTATGCTTAATATAATCTGTACAATTGAACAAATTACTCCTATTTTTTGTGTCTTTTTATCCATCATTGTCTCCTCCATAAATTCCGATTTCTCAGTTTCAAAAACTTGAATTTATCTTTTCTTATATGTCACCACAACTCCAACCACCGAAGTCAAAAAAACAATCGGTGCGAGTCTTACAAACAAGAATTCAAACCCATGCAGTATTGTTCCTGCCACTGCCAACTCAGGATCATTGTAATTCCAATTCAAATAAAAATTATTCGTAGATGCAAGTGCGATAAATATTACCACTATAACCGCACACAATGAAATAAGAATCCATCGAATCGTTTTTACCTTTGTTATACTTCTTTTTGCAAGCTGCAAATTAATAACTTCTAATTTTTCAGAAAGAATCTTTAAATCATCGGTAGTCGGTTCTGCTACAGGTTCTCCAAGTAATTCACTTACAGTAGTATCCAGTTCATTCGCCAAAATAATCAGCATACTGGAATCTGGAACTGACAAACCATTCTCCCATTTTGATACTGTCTGTCTTACTACGTTCAGTTTAATTGCCAGTTCTTCTTGCGACAGCCCTTTTGACTTTCTAATTCTTTTGATATTTTCATTTAGCATAATCTCTGCCTCCTTGTTTTTGATAGCTCAATTCTATATTCAATAGAGCCGTTGCCACAAGCAATACATATTAACATCCGCTTATTCACGGGCTTTTCACAGACAAATCTCGATTTGTAAAACACATTCTTTTTTACATAGGCACAGTATACCACATTTCCTGTGCCTATGCTATATCATTTAATGCTTCTTCCGATATGAACTTATCCTCTCCACAGAAACCTCCGGATAGAAATAAGTAAGAATCGTTGCTTTCGGAACTTCTGCAACTAATGCTTTCTTCACTTCTTCTTTCTGCTCCGGTGTATACGACCAGTGCAGCATTCGATTTGTGATTGTATCCTCCCACTTAGGCTTTTCCCTCTCAGGATTCCTTACAGGCTTAGCATCAGCTCAGGCAATGCCTGTTGTAATGATTAAATGTAACCACCCAACCTCAGTTCGGACCTTCGTTAGTACCACCAAATACCGCATCAGGGAAAATCATCCAGATGCCACAACGAAAGATCATATAGTAAAAATCCCGCAGTCATCAGGATTTCTTGCTATTAAAGTTAAAGCCAACATATGAAAACGATAAAAAAAGAGTAGTTGCTATTAGTAGCAGTGCAAAAGAAAAAGTCTCGGAATCCGCTTGTTTAGCGGGTTCCAAGACTTGTGGCTTCTATTCAAACTCGCAGAGTTTGGTTTGATTTAGGTTATTTTAATATAGTTATCTATACTGTTTTGTATTGATAATTCATATCTTTTCCACACATTATTTTTCGTTTCACATATTTTTAGTACCAATCCAGTACCATTGCATTTTTTCATTATTGTGTGTAGTTCCGGTGGTTTGCAGGTTCGTTTACTATTCACAGAATAAATTTCTGCTGGCTTGCTTGTCCACCTATGAAAATTATAATCTCCAGTCAATATTTCTGCAAGAAAAAGTTTTGTGGTACTAATGCGTATATGCAAATGTCGATTAAAATATTTCAGTTTATAAATTCAATAAACTTTTCAATCTTCTTTCCTCAATTTCAACAAGCATCTTGGAAACAGAAAAAGCATTTTCTTCATTAATCTTGTAAATATGTTTTTCTAGCATTATACTAAAAGAGTTTATATATTCTACTCTTTTCTTGCTTAAAAACCTGAAAATAATACCTCCAGATACTCCTCTATATTACCATACTTCTCTCTATCATTAACCATCTCAAATATTTTCGAAAGAAGATTATCTTGCGTAGCAAAAAATAATGTATATTTGTCACTAGGATATCTCCGTGGATCTATTTCTTGGATATATAGTAAATCAAAAGCTTCATTTATACAGCCATTAATAGTCTCTTCATCATTTAAATAGTTATGTGGTGGTGCCCCTTTATTCTCTAAATATAGTAATACATACGCCAATACATATTCAGAAATAATACATTCTTACATGTACCACTCAAAAAAATTATAAACCCGCTTCTCTTGCGTAGTCTCTGTCCTTATAACATATACAAAATGTAATATAGCCGCATATATAAAATTGAAACTAGCATTATCACTGTTAAAATCTAATAATTCTTCTGATGATATTTCTTCAAATGTCTTTCCTTCAAACATTATTCCATCGTTATAAAATGATTTTATTACAACATCTGGTGCGACATTATCATAAAAATAATTAAACAGTTCAATCTCCTTATTGCAAGAAATATTCCCATTTCTATAAACACCTTCACGAACAGAATCATATGGATTAACTTCAAAATCGTTTCTTATTGTCCACATTAAAAAGCCCGTGATTTTCTTCTTATTTGCGCCATCAAATGTTCCTTTTTTTACTGCTGTATTAAGCAATGAAATAATATTCCTATCTGGGGTAACTATTATTTTAGTTCCATCTCTTTTTAATTGTTTCATTGAATCCTGCTCGATTTTACCATGTACAGCATACAATGGATGTAAAATGCGAATCTGTGTAAATAATTCTTCCTCAATATATTTTCGCAAACCATTGCCTAGCTTCTTGTCTAATACCGTTTCCAAATAATCTCTCATTAATAAAATAAATCTTCATCCTTTCTGGTTATTTTAACTTCTTGTTCAAACTTCTTCAGACTAAGTAATCTATAGCACACTCATCCTGTTTCCCCCAAAAACATAGGAAAAACGACTTTGCCATCTGGAACTAATTCTAATTCATCTCAAACACTAATATAAAACCAACTCTGACTGCGATATCTGTATTCATTGTAATATGCAGAAATCCTCCCATATTTTTATTTTAGCCACGCTATAACTTCATCAAAATTGTTTACATATAACTTCTCGAAACTCTTACCATTTTCATCAGACAGAAAATCCAGAAACTCACTCATATCTTTACGGAATATCTGCCCTATTATTTTTAAATCCACGGAAGCTCTACTAACCGCCTCAAGATCATTGATTTCTTTCATTCTCCTTTCTAAATTATCATAGCGTCTCTTCCAATAATCCACATATTCCAATCGTTCTTCTGCTCCTTTATAAATAGCTGGTCCTATCTTTTCTGGTGCATCCTCAACATAATATTTTCGATCTTTTTCGCTTAGCACAACAAATAGCAACCTTTCTTTATAATGATGATCCTTAATAATCTCTCCAACTTCGTACATACATGCTTGACGTCTCAAATATGTATCACTAACAACAGTCAATACAAAATCATGATCCTGTATCGTATTCATAAATGCCATAAAACTGTCTTTGTACTGCAACTCTGTATATCTAGATATCTTAATCCTATCTTTCAGCCTCTCCTTTATTTTATCTTCAATAATATCCACAATTGGTGCATCACACTCCGTATAAGAGATAAATAATGTTATAGGCTCATCATTCTGATTGACAACCCTTTCCTCAACATCATTGTTTTCATATACAAAGTACTTTCCTTCCAGCCAAATCTTTTTATCACTTTGCACAACTTCAATAGCAAATATATCAGCACCACCTACCGATACAAAGCCATAATTCATAGATATTTCATTATCCAGCTGAGCTTTTACCATTTCTATTACACCAGCCACATTAAAAGTTTTTTGACACCCAACCTTCTTCATGCATCCATTTTGTTTTTCAACTCCAAGAAATATGTATCCTCCAGTATTATTGGCTAGACCACAAATATATTTTGCAAGCTCTGTCGGGCGAAGCTCCAAAGCTCTGCATATCACATTATCCAGCACATTATTCTCAACTATATAGGATACTCTATTCTCATTAACACTCATATTTATCACATTCCTTTCAATGGTATTCTGTTAAGACCAGTAAGTTTAATCATTTTACCGAAAGTAATCTTTTGTGGTTCCTTTTTTCCATCTTCTACCCAAAGTTCCCAGTCCATAGAATAGTCTAAAATATCCATTTCTGTTCGGTAATAAATTCTGACTTCTCCACCATCGGATGGTCTCGCCAAAACATATATCTGCTTTCCATTCTTTTTAACAACATATATTGTGTCCGCAATCTTCTGTTTATCCGAAAGATCATATTCCTCCTGTTCGTCCAAGTATGAAAGAACATTTTTCTGAGCTCTATCTAGAATTTTCTTTACATACTCATATGTGCTTATTTCATGTCCAGATTCCCTAATAAAAAGGCTCGAAAATTCCGAATCAGAAAATGCCCTATCTAATGCTTCTTTCGAATCGATTCCATATTGCAACAGAACTTCCTCCGTGACAACTTCCTTTGGCAAATCCATATCGACCACAGCCCCCTTAGTGCCTTGCCAGATAATTGCTTCCAACTGTTCAGGTGAATCAATATCATACTTACTCATTATATTTGTAAATGTTTCTGCTTGCCTAATATTATTAGCAATGTCGTCGTCATCATACAAATAGTGTTTATTTGCATAAAGAATTGGTAAAATATTCTCCGCCTCACTTTGATAATCCTTTATCCAAAGCAAAAGTTCATGGAAAGCACTACGTATTTCCGGTTCCTTTGTATTTCTATTATCTTGGACAAACTCAGTAATATAGCCGGCTATATCCTTATTTGTTTTCTGACGATTTTCTGGTAGTTCCAAATATATCTCTTTCATCAATAATTCTTCTCTGATATCATGCCCTGCAATACAAGCTATATCCTTTAAAGTTTCATCCATTTCATTATCAAGAAAAATATTTTCTTTAATTGTAAAATTACCATTCTGATTTGGAAGTATTGGTTTCTTAATCTTATTAATTAGGTTATCCCATCCTTGCTTGACTACAAATTCTATAAAACCAGTCAAATACTCAGCCGCCTCTTCCTTGGAAGTATCCATATATTCAGCCAATCCTTCTAGAGAGCTACATTCGCTTATTCTATCTGCAACCTTTGTTGTCATATATTTTAAAGATTCACTCAACAATTTTTCTGATATTACTTTAACCCCATGCAACTCCAACCCTAATTTTAATATACTATTCACATAATGACATGTCTTTTTCTGTGAATCTATATCATCAAAAGATTCATTATACATAAAAGTTATTTTTTGATAAACAGTTTCTTTTTCTTCTTTTCCCCTTTGTTCTAACTGCGTTTCAATCAATTCTAGGATTTTACCATTATTAATCTCCTCGCAGCAAAACCATTCACCACATTCAAAATCCAAATGTAATAACCTTGCTTTTATATCATTTCCTAAATCCGTTAGTATCTCTTTATATTCTTCCAAAATGTCAATGTCATAATACAAACTATCTATACAGCAGAATTCTCCTCTTTGATTTGGCAAAATATTCAGCTGATTATGTTGTACAAATGTCTGCCATTTTTCGTTTTTATCTATAATTTCATAATATTTATTTAGCCAGTCCTTCCAGTCAATTTGATTCAACTTAGCATCTAATGTATCTACCGTTACAAAACTGCTTACTTGTTCCGATAATCTTTCAAATGTATAACTGTTGTAATCATACCATAAGGACTGATACCATTCATGAATATCTTCTTTTCGTGGAATCATATCTGGAATCATATAACTTAATAATGTCCATATTTTTTCACGTGTATTTGCATTTCTATCGGAAATAATATACAACTCTTGCTCATCACAAATATCAAGCAATGCTTTCATATCTCCACATGCATTGCGAACAATAGGGGTATGCAATATTACATCTTTACACTTAGTAATTATTTCTTCCACCCATTCTTCGTCATACCATTCTTTCTTACCATAAGTATTTACTTTGGTAATATTATAAATGCCATCCCACTTTTTCTCCGCTACATATCCCAACAAATGCTCATATAATCCACATGCCTTTTCTATAATACTACGATTAACTTCTATTTCTTCATCAATTCTCGCCGTATTTTTACATGTCAAAAAAACTCCATCCCTTGGTTCCGTTGGATTAAAATCTTGAGAACTAATTAATACAGGAAATGGGAAATCCTCCGTTCCAATCAAAGGAAAATCACAAAACAGTTTAGATTGATTTTTAGAAAATGGAAGAATCTTCATATTTCCATCCATATATTTCAATGCTATATAAATAGAAACATTGTCCTCTGTCATTCCCAACACATATTTATTACAAAGATGACCTTTTTGTTCCACTTCAATTTCAGATACTGTTGCATTTTCTAATCCGCACTTCACTTCTCTCTTATACCGAAACATCTCTCCAGTATTTTCAACAATAATTTTCTCAATATTAGGAAGCATAGCAAGAACATATGGTGCTGATACTCTCAAACTCTCCAATCCATCTCTTGCCGTCTTCATCCCGTACTCGTCTAGCTCATATTCGAATACAGTATTATATTCATCTTCATCAAAATCCGTGAAATCTACAGTGGTACAATTTTCCAGATCACCAACAGCCTTCTTCATAGCTGCTATAATTTCATTTTTATCCTTTCCTGTACGGTCTAAAGAAATAGTGAACTTAGAATATTCGTCACCAATTTCTAGAAATCCGGAAATAGTAACTACTTCTGATAACAAATGTGTAGTTATAAATCCCGTTCCAAACTTTCCACTTTTTCTCTCACTACCATCATTACAATCCTTAGAAGAAGCCTGATTGATAAGTGATAATATATTATCCATTGAAAAAGCTTTACCATTGTGTCGAAAAAACACTTTTCTCTGTACTTCATCAAAATTAATACTTATTTTTACTTTTCCAGTAGAGTTACATACATCTTTTGCATTCTGGCATAACTCCCATATCCATCTTTTCGCACTATTCTCATTATTACTGTAGCGAAGCTTCTGTAAAAGCTGTAGAATTCTGTTTGCAGCTCCAATTCTCAAAGAATTATTTTCTGCATCTTGTATATTCATATCAAATTGTTGCTTATTCATCCGTATCTTCTCCTCCATTCTTCTTATCAAATTTCTTTAATAATTATGTTGGCATATTAACATGTGTTTTTATATAATCAGCAACATCATCTATTTCCGGATAAATCTTTGATTTATTTATCCCTAAACATTCCAATTCATTTAGTAACTCTACCTTTTTATCAATAATACAGATTGTTGTCTTTTTATTCTTCAACTTTAGTCGCATATTTGATAATGTATTATACTTTTTATCACCATATATTTCCTCAAGTAGTCCACAAACAATAAATGCACCTTCTTGATTATCAATTCTTCTATTCTTTCTTGCTGGAATACAAACAACGGAAGCTCTTATATCCTCTGCTCTTATTTCAGATTTAAAACCTGGACGTTCCATTCTTATCTCATGAACAAGGCGTTCAATCTTATCATTAAAATCATTCATACCCAGAGACTTGTTAAAGCTTGAATGATAGAATTGCATCTGCTCAGCTTTAGTAAACAACGGAAGAGATGCCAACATTGCAACGGTATCACTTTGAAAATATTTTATAGAGTCCAAGTTCTGTGAAAAGATTATTATTTCACCATAATATGAGTATTGAGATTCACAAGCAAAATAGAGTGCAACCAATGGATTTTGCGTTACATCCAACAATCTTGTTGGTAGTCCATAGTGTTGCATTTCTGCTAATTTTTCTATGTGTGATTCTAATCGTTCAAATTCAAAAGGGCATTTCGCCATTAATTCTAAATACATTTTTCTTTCATTTGATAACCACTCTTCTTTACGAAATAAAGATGGTCTCAAATAATAAGAAACCTTGCTATGCCCTCGAAAAAAAAGTTTACTATCTTTTTTCCTTATTTGTCCCAAAAAGTCCACATACTGATTGATTGAAGATATGAAGTTTACCTCAACTGTAGCAGCATCAAAAACAATTCCATTAGACATTCTGATATCATACTCATTTTCATGCTCACTCCAATTTCTATATAACTCTTTTACACAATCAAGTTTCTTATCAACAGATTTATACATTTGAAAAATAAAATATATAATAGCAAAATAATTGTATTCTTCAAATTTTTTTTTATTTTTTGATGCTTTTTCTTCCAATTCATTAAGTACTGGTAACATTATCTTTTCAAGTTCTTCCGTATTTGTTGCATATTTTCCCGCAAAAATTTTAGCCAATGGAGAATTTAATCTTTTTAAATTATTTTCTATTTCGAATTTAGTAATTCTAGGTCTCCCTATTAGAGGATTAATATCGCAATATCCTTCTGACTGTAATTTTTCAAACATCATCTTCTCAAAAGCATTTTTAACAATAGCATTATATTCCAATTCTCCTATATCACTATAATAAAAGAAAAACATTTTATATTCCTCCTTTGTATATGTCGTAGTTTATTATTGTTACATTACATACAACGCACTTTTTTCTTACCTTTTTCTAATACTTAAAGTCATCGCCTCAATTAAATATGAAACCTAAATTTGTCTTTATAATAATAAATTTTCAATTTTCTTAACTAATTACCTTTCATATTTCAAGATTTTCAGTTGTAATAACATCAATAGTATGTTTTTGACAATTGACACCATAATGAACATAACCATTTAGTACTGCTATATTGATTTCTACCATATTTACTACTATAACTGCGATATATTTTTTAGAAATGAACAATATTTCTTCAACATCCCTCCACATTATCTCTCCTCGTATAATATTTTTTAGATACACAAAAATATGTATCTTGGTTAATAAGT
>OGGZ01002872.1_pt1 | contig 10902 bp, 9 predicted proteins | sample 1571371 | NCBI WGS metagenome assembly OGGZ01 (sample SAMEA2582025, study PRJEB24529) | metagenome | biome: Human gut stool | place: China | collected 2011
TAATTTCTGAAATACCTTTCCTCAAATATAAAAATAACCAGTTAAAGGTGGCGTATTACTTAATGATAATTAAATAGACATATTGCTGTTATTATGCAATATGATTACAATTATGAGTAACATATATATTCTCGTAAGCGTTCGATATGGAGAAGTATTTTTAATTCCTTGCATTTTTATTCTATATCCTGTACTTATACCAAAATATTTGCAAACAGAAGGAAGCAGAATATCATTTTGACAGTTATGTTTTAAGTGATTTTATTGACAATTATTCCCGAAATTGTAAAATACAGATGCTACAATATTAAGTTCTGCTAGAACTTTGAAAATCAGCTACATCGGGATGAAAGCGCAAGAAGTATCCATTAAACCGGGGACGATGAAAATCGTTATGCAGCCGGATGCCGAAGTACTGGACGAAGTCGTGGTTACAGGTATGACAAAAGTAGACAAGCGTCTTTTTACTGGTGCGGCCGATCGTTTGACAGCGGCAAGTGTAAAGCTGGATGGTCTGCCTGATATTAGCCGTGGACTGGAAGGCCGGTCTGCCGGCGTATCTGTTCAAAACGTATCCGGTACCTTTGGTACAGCTCCTAAAATCAGGGTTCGTGGTGCCACGTCAATTTATGGTAATTCCAAACCATTGTGGGTAGTAGATGGCGTTATTATGGACGATGTCGTAGAAGTCAGTGCCGATCAATTATCTTCGGGAGATGCGGTTACTTTGATAAGTTCGGCTATTGCGGGGTTGAATGCAGATGACATTGAGAGTTTTCAAATATTGAAAGACGGTTCGGCAACTTCTATTTACGGAGCGCGTGCAATGTCGGGTGTGATTGTTGTTACTACTAAGCAGGGTAAGGCAGGTACAAGTAGGTTGAGTTACACGGGTGAGTTTACTATGCGGATGAAGCCGTCTTACCGTAACTTTAACCTGATGAATTCTCAAGACCAAATGGGGATTTATAAAGAAATGCGTGATAAAGGTGATTTGAACTTTGCCAGCGTGTATCGTGCTTCCAATAGTGGGGTGTATGGGAAAATGTATCAGTTGAATAACTGGTATGACAAAACCAACGGAATGTATGGTCTTCCTCAAACTCCTGAAGCTCAGAATGCTTATCTGCGCGAAGCCGAATATAGAAATACCGATTGGTTCGACTTGCTTTTCAGTAATGCCATTATGATGAATCACTCCGTCAGTTATGCTACCGGTACGGAGAAATCCACTTCTTATGTCTCAGTAAGTGCCATGGTCGATCCCGGCTGGATGTTGCAAAATAAGGTGCAACGATACACGGCTAATTTGAATAATAGTTATAAGATAGTCAAAGACTTGTCGCTCAACGTGATTGCCAATGCTTCTTATCGTCAGCAGAAAGCTCCGGGAACATTGGGACAGAGTTCTGATGCAGCTTCCGGCACAGTGAGCCGTGGATTTGATATCAATCCTTATAGTTATGCTCTGAACACTTCCAGAACCCTTGATCCGAACGAGTATTATATGCGTAACTATTCTGATTTTAATATTTTCAACGAACTGAATGCCAACAATATCTCTTTGGACGTTATCGATTTGAAGTTTCAGGCGGAATTGAAATGGAAACTTTTCCGCAAACTGGAACTGAGCGCTTTAGGCGCCTTGAAGTATTCCGCCACATCACAAGAACACAAAATACGCGAAAACTCAAACCAGGCATTGGCATACCGGGCTATGGGAGATGGCACGATTATCAACCGTAACTCATGGCTGTATAAAGATCCGGATGATCCTTATGCACTTCCGGTGTCTATCTTGCCTAAGGGAGGTTTTTATAATACAGCGCAATATAAGATGCTGAGTTATGACTTCCGTGCTGCTGCTTCATATAATGATGTGTTTAATGATACGCATATTGTCAACGTTTATGCAGGTATGGAATCGAATGCTCAAAATCGTACGGCAAATAGCTTTGACGGCTGGGGGATGCAGTATGAAAACGGTGAAATTCCTTTCTTTGATTACCTTGCTTTCAAGAAACTGCGCGAGGGTAATACAAACTATTATGACCTTACTAATACCAAGAAACGTAACGTAGCTTTCTTCGGAACTGCCACTTACTCATATAAGGGACGGTATATCATTACAGGCACAGGTCGTTATGAAGGCTCCAACCGTTTGGGAAAGTCACGCTCTGCCCGCTGGTTGCCTACTTGGAATATTGCCGGTGCATGGAATATGCATGAAGAGGAGTTTTTCAAGAAACTAGAACCTGCTTTATCTCATTTTACATTGAAAGCCTCGTATAGTTTGACGGCTGATGTAGGTCCGAGTAATGTGTCAAACTCCAAGATTATTATTAACAGCTATACCCCTTGGCGTCCGTCGGCAGGTGTTTCTGAATCGGGATTACAGATTGTAGATCTTGAAAACAGTGATTTGACCTACGAAAAGAAGCATGAGATGAATATCGGTTTGGATATGGGATTTCTTGACAACCGTATCAATCTTGAAGCTGCGTGGTACAAACGTGATAATTATGATTTGATCGGTGCAATTACAACTCAAGGTGTCGGTGGTTCGGTAGAACGTATGGCAAACGTAGCTTCTATGAAGTCCCATGGCTTTGAATTTACTCTCTCTACCCGCAATATCGAAAGCCGTAACTTCCAATGGTCTACCGATTTCATATTCGGATATAATAAGACGGAAGTAACCGATTTCAAGTCACGTTCGCGTGTATTCGACTTGATCTCCGGCGTTGGGTTTGCCCGTGAAGGTTATCCGGTACGCGGTTTGTTTTCTATTCCGTTCGAAGGATTGGATTCGGATGGCTTTCCGATATTCAGTTTTAACGGAAAAACCGTAACGAAAGCAAACTATGGCAGTCTGAACCTGCAACAATCGACAGATGTGGATTTCCTTAAATATGAAGGTCCTACCGATCCGACTATAACAGGAAGTATTGGTAATATCTTTACCTATAAGAATTTCCGCTTAAATGTATTTGTCACTTACTCCGGTGGTAACAAAGTCCGCTTGGACCCGATGTTCCGTTCGTCGTATAGTGACTTGGATGCCACTCCGAAAGATTTCAAGAACCGTTGGGTGTTGCCGGGTGATGAAAAGGTGACGGACATCCCTGTAATGGCCAGTTCTTTTGAACGCAATCAATATGCGAACCTGAGTATTGCCTACAATTCGTATAACTATTCTACTGCACGCATTGCCAGTGGTGCTTTCGTCCGCTTGAAAGAGGTTTCTCTTTCTTATGATTTTCCGAAAGAATGGCTGAAGTCTACCCCTATCAGTAGTGTCGGATTGAAAATACAGGGTACGAACCTTGCCCTGCTTTATGCAGACTCGAAATTGAATGGGCAGGACCCCGAATTCTTCCGTTCCGGTGGTGTGTCGGCACCTGTGCCCAAGCAGTTTACTTTGACATTGAAAGTTGGATTTTAAATAGTTGAAAGCGTATGAAAACAAGAAATAAAATAATATTATTGCTGGCACTCGCATTGACGTGCATGATTACTTCATGTGAAAGTTATCTGGATACCATGCCCGATCAGCGTACGGAATTGAACTCTGTGAGAAAAGTGAAAGATTTGCTGATGTCTGCCTATTCTACAGCTTCATCCATACAAATGGAAGAATTTATGTCGGACAACCGTATGGACAATGGAGAAAAATATGGTTTTCCTTCCAATATACTGATGCAGGGTTACTATTGGGAAGAAATGACCGATATCAATCAAGATACGCCAAGATATTTATGGAATGGATGTTATAGTGCGATTGCTGCTGCTAACCAGGCATTGCAGGCGATTGAAGAACTGGGAGATCCGGAGGAGGCGCAGCCTTATAAGGGGGAAGCGCTGATGTGTCGTGCCTATGGGCATTTTGCTTTAGCCAAAATATTCTGTATGGCTTATGGGGATGATGCAGATACTAATCTGGGAATACCCTATATCACTGCTCCCGAAACAAATGTCGGTGTACAATATGAGCGTGGTACATTGGCAGAGACGTATGCCATGATTGATAAAGATATTGAAGAAGGATTACCGCTGATTAGTTCCGAGGCCTATGATATTCCCTTATATCACTTCAATCAGAATGCAGCCTATGCTTTTGCCGCACAATTCAATTTGTTTTATAATAAGTTCGACAAGGCGATTCGTTATGCTACGGAGGCTATTGGTGAGGACCCGTCATCTGTGTTGAGAAATATGGGAGGATATGCTCAATTTCCCAGTTCTATGGAATATACGCTGGCATACATTAGTAGCGACGAACCGGCTAATCTGATGTTACAGCAAACGATGTCATGGTGGGGGAGTAACTATAAATCGGCTTATCGCTACGGTCATAGCCGTGAGATTTGTGAGAAACAGACTATCTGGTCGAAGGGTCCTTATGGTAGTTTGAAAGTATATGAAACAGTCTTGGGATATGGTGACCAGTCTATTTTTGTTCCTAAAATGGACCAGTTTAAAGAGATTGCCAATGCCATTACAGGTAGTTATTATGGACGTCAGGTTGCGTTTGCTTTTACCACTGATAAGACATTGTTGAATCGTGCTGAGGCTTATGTGCTCTCTAAGCAATATGATAAGGCAGTGAACGATTTACAGTATTGGTATCGTATTAAAGCGGCTACTAAAGTACCCGACAAAGATGAACTGAATCTTTTTTATGAGACAGTAGATCCTACGACTAACGGTAAACCACTTGATCCCAAGTTTGCTCTGGAAGCAGGATTACAGACAAATTTGCTGAAAGCAGTCATTCATGCCCGTCGTATTGAGACGGTGCACGAAGGGGAAAGGTGGCAGGATATTAAGCGTTTCGGTATTGAGATTTCCCATAATATAGAGAACGAATCTCCTATTGTGCTGAAAGCTCACGACCTCCGTAAAGCTGTTCAAATTCCGGCGTCTGTCGTAGAGGCTGGTATGCAGCCTAATCCAAGATAGTTTAATGTTAGATAATAAAGAATTGATTATGAAAAATTGGTATATATATTTGCTTTGTATTCTGGTGAGCAGCAACTTCTTCGCCTGCCAGGACGATGACTTGGAAGACCAGAGTATTTTTGATGCATCAGAGAAAGAAAAGAGTGAGTTTGACCGCTGGTTACTCGAAAACTACGTCAATCCCTATAACATCGACTTTAAATACAGAATGGAACATATTGAATCCGATTATACGCACAATCTTGTACCTACGGACTTTTGGTTGAGTGTGAAATTGGCGAAGATAGTGAAACATTGCTGGCTGGAGGCCTATGATGAAGTGGGAGGTCTTGATTTTACACGTGCTTGTGCTCCGAAAGTTATTCATCTTATAGGTTCTGCTTCGTGGGATAAGGGGACGTATACACTGGGAACTGCCGAAGGCGGACTGAAAGTGACTTTGTATATGGGTAACTGGCTGGATTTGACGAATGTTGACCGCATGAATGAATATTACTTCAAGGTGATGCATCATGAGTTTGCCCACATTCTGCATCAGAAAAAAAATTATCCGGTAGATTATGATAAGATTAGTGCAGGTAATTATACACCTACCGGTTGGCAGAACCGTAAATTGGCAGAGGTCGCTCCTTTGGGATTTGTCACACCGTATGCCGGTAGTAAACCGAGTGAGGATATTGCTGAAGTGACAGCCTGTTTCCTGACTTATCCGGAAGCACAGTGGGAAAATGTTATGACTCTGGCTGGAGAAAAAGGTAAACCGATCATTGACCAAAAGCTGGCAATGGTGAAGAAGTATATGAAAGATTCCTGGCAAGTGGATCTTGATCTGCTTCGCAAAGTGATTGCACGTCGTACTAATGAGATTAGTGAACTGGATTTGGATCATATTTATTAAAACAAACGCTGAGAATATGAAAAAACTGATTTATACTTTACTGGCATTTGCCACTGTCTGCTTTTCGTGTGTGCAGGATGTAGATGATGTATACGATAAACCTGTTGCCCAGCGGGTAGAAGAAGCCGTTCAAGAATATCATGATTTGCTGGTAAGTTCCGAGCACGGGTGGTTAATGGAGTATTATCCGCATTCTTCGCAGATATATGGTGGTTTCAACTACATTATGAAGTTTAAAGGAGGGGATAAAGTGACTATTTCTACTGACGCTTTTGGGAAACCGGAGGAAACGGAAGAGAGCCTTTTTTCTATTAAGAAGGATATCGGACCGACCCTTAACTTTGACACTTATAATAGCTTGTTCCATTATTTCTCTGATTCGGATATATCCGGAGGAGCAGGAACGGGCAAAGGGTATGAGGGTGATTATGAATTTCTTTTGCGCTCGCATACTGAGAATGAGATTGTCCTTCGAGGGAAGAAAACGAAAAATATAATTCGTATGACCCGTCTGGCGGAAGATGCTACACCTTATCTGGCTGCTGCTATCCGAGTGGATGAAGAAATGAACCGTTTGGAAGGGGTATTGGGGTTCAGTGGCATGATGAATGGGAAAGAACTGGCTCTGCTTTATACGGATTCCCATACATTTAATGTGGTATATGACGGACAGGAAACGTCTACTTCTTTCATGCCGACGGCAACAGGAATACAGTTTTATCTTCCGGTGGAAGTTGGTGGTAAAGAGCTGCACCGCTTTACTTGGTCGGCTGCAAATGAAACACTGGTAGCTGAAAATGCTCCGGATGTTGTGTTGAAAGTGGATTATGATCCGGAATATATCATTTACGCACAATATTTGGGCAAGTATACGATGAATTACCGACGTGGTGAGAATACTCCTGTATTGTCTCTGGAAATCGAGTTAGTGAAGAAAGAGGATATGAAAAGTTATACAATTAAAGGTATGTTGCCGATTGATCTGACAATGATTTATAATAAGGCAGAACGGCGTATGGAGCTCCTGAATCAGAAGTTGACGGACGGTAGTGAAGCTTATTTGAGCATTTGGATGGTGAATCCCGGAAGCCTGACGTATGGAGGAACTGATTTTGTGAATGGTATGTACGGCAAACTGAAAGAAGGTTCTGACAACGAATATGAGTTTGTAGACGACGGAAGGAAAGCTGATTTTGTAACTCGCGGTATGATTCTGTGGAGCAAGGCGGGTGAATATAAGGCTTATGCCGAATCTCGTTTTGCATTTATCACTCTTGTTAAACATGAATAAAAAAAGGAATGACTATGAGAAAAATATATTCTATATTACTTTGTGTGCTATGCTTGTCGGCTGTTGGTTGTAGTGATGATAAGGATACGGCGGATGTAGCATTAAAGGCGATAAGGTCGGATGTTAAGTTTTCTGCGGATGGTGGCACAGGAACTATTGAACTGTCAGGCGGTAAACAGGTAAGTGCCACCTCGGATGTCGCTTGGTGTAAGGTAGCCAGTGTGTCCGATCAGGAAGTCAGTTTGGTTGTTGAGGCTAATCTTTCTATATCCAGTCGTACCACAATGGTGGTCATACAATCCGGGGAAGATATATTGCAAGTTCCCGTTACCCAGTTGGGCGATACTTTTATTTGTGATGTAGAAGGTACAAAGGATTTTTTTATGCAAGGGGGTGAAGCTGTTTTCACTTTGCATACCCGGCGCGAATATAGTATTCAATCTACTGCCGAATGGCTGACTTATGAATTGAAAGGCGATCAGCTTCATGTGGTGGTTTCTCCTATGTTGGACGGTACGGATTATCGGGAAGGGACGTTGACCGTTCAGAGTGGGAAAAATGAATGGTCGGCGACTTGTGTTCAGCGAGGATTGTCCGGTACATATACTATGATGCATACCCGTAATGACGGAAAACGTTATACGGGTAGTTGTACCTTTACGGCAACAGATGAGAAGGGAGTGTATGATTTGATAGCAAAAGATGTTCCGCTCAATAATGGTGTACCTTTTAAAGCTGTATTGACTGACGGACGGCTGGTTATCAACTTTGATAATCAGTATTTGGGATTTATCTCTCCTAATTACATTTATCTCTGTGCGTATGATAAAGCGGCTAATGTATTAACTTGGGGAGGAAATATCACGTATGTTGCTGATTTGCAGTTTACAAAAGCAGGATTACCATTCTTTGAGTTTAAAGATGATGGAACATGGAAAGATCATAAAGTAGACGGATTTATGTATGGCATTTTTGATAAGAAATGGGAAAACGGAGGCCCGTTTGCTGGAAAAAGTTACGGGTATGCGGTTGATATTGTAATGGAACACCAATGAAACAAGTTATATGCTGGAATGTAGAATGACTTGATACTAAAGATACAGCGACATGAAAGATACTAGAATAAATAACATGTTTTGAATATATGTAAGCAAGCGAGCTTAGAGTAAGTCGGATCATAAATTCTTTGAAAGATGATTTAGCTTACATTAATTATGTAGAATAGCTGTCTTGTGATAAAGCAGCTATTCTTTTTTGTATATAGGCGTACGTAGTGAATATTCAATTGATGCTTCTTTTTCTTATAGATTATCTATATGTTTCTAAACTTATTTGATAATTGTTTCCACACGTCCGTTCTTGAAGAAAACATAAAAGGAGCTGGAGTACATCCACTGCACTTCTCCGTTTGATTCCAGAACCGTTTGCGGTTTGCCGAAAGCCAGGCGGCATTCATCCTCGGTCATACCTTTCACCGGTTTACCGATACTGATCTCGTTCCAATGGGTGATCGGTGAAAGTTGATGTGTGGCGATGAAGTCGAACATCCGGTTGAGCATTTGCGATTCCACCTGTACGAAATCATCCATTATCTCCTTGTGCGACGCTTTCTTCTCCGGTTGCAGTTTCTCCATGGCGGTGACTTTCTTCATTACAAGTACCGACGATTCTATCAGGACATCAGAGAGATAGTAGACCAGCTTGCCTTCCGCTACCCGGAAAATGGCTTTGCAATAATAGGTGTTGTTCTGCTTTGAATCTGCTTGCGAGGCGAGTACCAGGTCGCAACTGAAACTTTTGGCCGGTACGTTGGCTTCCGTTATTCCTTCACGTAGCTTCGGACAGACGTTCTCCACCGTCCACAATAGCGCGTTGGCGTAGATATGCTCATCGCTTGCCGGGCTGAAAGAAGTAAACCCGCTGACTACGTATTTGCTGCCGTCGGCACTGACAGGATAAGTTTTCTTCTGTTCCGTAAACGTCTGCGCCATGGCGGGCAGTATTATCCCTATCAGTAGATAGATTATTGCAAGGAATCGTTGTTTGGTCATCATACTCCGTTGTTTTTAAGAAAAACAGCATTCACCCCTTCTCCCTGTTGAGAGAGAAAGACGTGAACGCTGGATATATGTGTAATTGAGGTTTGATTGTACTTCACTTAGAAAGCTACACCCAGACGAATCAGGACATTGCTGGTGTTACACTCCCATGTTTTGATAAAGCCGCGCTGATAAGTGAAATCCAGGTTGAAACGGTCGTACCATATACCGACACCGATATTCATGCCTGCATCCACCCGCTTCCAGTCTTCCCAGTCGCCCATGTTGACGCTTGTTTCTTCACTGTCTCCCTGATAGGATTCTTTTTCTTTAATCTTACCTACATAGTCGCAACTTACGTAAGCGCCGAGATGTGCGTCGACTGCCAGAGCATCCGTAATGTTGTATTTATATCCGAAAGTAAACGGAGAAACCTGTACGTTGTGAGCCATTAAGCTTAGGCTGTATTCGTAGTCGCTTTCGTTTTCTTCGACCTTCCAGCCGCGGGAACCGAGTCCGAACTCCATTCCCTAGTACGTACCTACACTCCCTAATGGCTTCTGGAAACCGTAAACAAAGTTGTAACCGAGTTTGCTGCCGGTGTCTTCCGCTCCGTCTCCGGTCATTTTCATGACATTCAATCCGCCACGCAGGAACCATTGTGTTTCAGAAGGCTGTTTCTGAGCGGATTTGATGCTGACACTTCTGGATGATACAATCTGTGCTTGCACGCCTGCACACAGTAAGAATGCGGCTGCCAATGATAATAGTTTTTTCATGTTGAAATTCTATTTGATTATTAATACTTGTTGTCTGTTTATTTGATAACGGTTGTTATTTGATGACGGCGGCTATCTTGTCTTTGTCGGCTGTTGTGAGAGTTTTTTCCATGCGGATCCATTCGTAGTCCGAGGCTTCTGCCGTCTTCCAGTTGATAAAGGTGGCCGGATAGCCGATGACGGTCACTTTATACCCGTTCCCGTCGTCATTGGTTTTGACGTTGAATGTGGCTGCCACTATCACGTCTGCATTATGTTTTTGCGAAGACATATAGATTGCATAGCTGCGGATGTTGACCAGGTCGCCATTCATCTCTTGTTCGGCTTGTTCTCTGGTGAGCGTCCATTCGTCTTTGATGCGTCCTTTCGATTTGTCTATCTGCAACTCCACGGTTAGCGGCTTTACATAAGCGTTTGAGGTGACATCCAGCAGACGTGCCTGTGTTTCCTGCATTCTTACATTTGTTTTCTGTGCGTACGCTCCGATTGCACCGATAAAGGTGAGGAAAATAACTAAAATCAGTTTTTTCGTTTTCATATCCCTTTGTGATTATATGTTAATATGCTTGCAAAGGTATGCGAAAGGACTATACCAGCAGGAGAAAACATAGTTCCAAGGAGGATACGGAATTGTATCCTATTTGGATACACCGGAGGAGCTGCCCGTACTGATGCTGTCGGATAAATCGTGGAAGAAGTCGTGGTCGAGGATGCAGGAGATGCGCCAGAGCAGGTGGATGTCGATATTCTCTTTCCGGAAGATCTTGTAGACGTTGGGACGTGTGCAGCATAGCTGACTGGCGAACCAGGTAACAGTACGTCCTTGTTCGTGAAGCGTGCATTCGATAAGTTGTCCCGCATGAATCATGTCATTCTGCAAGTGTGCGTCCCCCGGATTCCCGTTGGAGGAACGGATTATTGTAATACCGGCGA
>OGGZ01002890.1_pt1 | contig 10836 bp, 10 predicted proteins | sample 1571371 | NCBI WGS metagenome assembly OGGZ01 (sample SAMEA2582025, study PRJEB24529) | metagenome | biome: Human gut stool | place: China | collected 2011
ACCGCCGTTAAATTCATAACTTGCTGACTGCTAGCAATTTATTACAGATTCTTTAAATGAATCACCTGTTGTATTTTTTACAACATGAATAAATGTTGCCAAAATAAAAACCATTGCAGCCTGAAATCATCGCCTCTTGTTGAGTGTGAATGATGACAGGCAGATAAGGCAAAGATGTCGCGGCATTCTCTTGTAGGGCGGTACTAAAACGTGAAGATGAAAAGATACATAACTTTGGTGGCCCTGATAGCGCAGGCCAGCGGGTGTAACTGACAATACCGGAAACCATCATACGCACGTTTTTCGCAACGTCAGAAGGCTCCTGAGCGAGTATTGGTGCTCCCGTCAGCAGGAGAATCAGAAGTAAGAACAGTCGGTGAGAAAAACGCATTCAGGGATCCCCACCATCTTCGCTCGAAATGCATCGATATTTTTTCAGAATGCTCATTAAAATATCATTTTTTCATGCGATCGTCATCAATGTGAGAAATAAAACACAATGAGTAAAATCTTATGTTTAATTTATTTGTGGGGTTTTAATTAATTTAATCGTATTGTGCTGGCATTTTCATCAGCCCCTTTTTGCCATACTTCATGCAGTTGGCTGGCATTTTCAACATTGTTGCAGCTGGCAGGAAAGCTTTTACCGGAAAGTCCCCGGGCATAAGTAAAATCGGTCTGGCAAGTTTTCTTTTGTCCTTCGGCATATCCTTTAAGGTATAGACCGCGATCCGCCTGTGAATCGCTAAATGCATCGTCATCTTTTATGGCGCTGCCCGATATCGCATCTTCCATACCAACATCATACCAGTCGGTGCTGGTCAAGGTTGGCGCGTGAGTATAAGGATCAATCTGACATCCGCTAACCAGTAAAGCCAACAAGGGGGCGATAAACTTTTTCATCATTTCTTTCTCCTTTTTCAAAGCATAGCGGATTGTTTTCAAAGGGAGTGTAAATTTATCTATACAGAAGTAAGGGTTGAAATCGCGACTAAATTGCCTGTGTAAATAAAAATGTACGAAATATGGATTGAAAACTTTACTTTATGTGTTATCGTTACGTCATCCTCGCTGAGGATCAACTATCGCAAACGAGCATAAACAGGATCGCCATCATGCAAAAAGACGCGCTGAATAACGTACATATTACCGACGAACAGGTTTTAATGACTCCGGAACAACTGAAGGCCGCTTTTCCATTGAGCCTGCAACAAGAAGCCCAGATTGCTGACTCGCGTAGAACCATTTCAGATATTATCGCCGGGCGCGATCCTCGTCTGCTGGTAGTATGTGGTCCTTGTTCCATTCATGATCCGGAAACTGCTCTGGAATATGCTCGTCGATTTAAAGCCCTTGCCGCAGAGGTCAGCGATAGCCTCTATCTGGTAATGCGCGTCTATTTTGAAAAACCCCGTACCACTGTCGGCTGGAAAGGGTTAATTAACGATCCCCATATGGATGGCTCTTTTGATGTAGAAGCCGGGCTGCAGATCGCGCGTAAATTGCTGCTTGAGCTGGTGAATATGGGACTGCCACTGGCGACGGAAGCGTTAGATCCGAATAGCCCGCAATACCTGGGCGATCTGTTTAGCTGGTCAGCAATTGGTGCTCGTACAACGGAATCGCAAACTCACCGTGAAATGGCCTCCGGGCTTTCCATGCCGGTTGGTTTTAAAAACGGCACCGACGGCAGTCTGGCAACAGCAATTAACGCTATGCGCGCCGCCGCCCAGCCGCACCGTTTTGTTGGCATTAACCAGGCAGGGCAGGTTGCGTTGCTACAAACTCAGGGGAATCCGGACGGCCATGTGATCCTGCGCGGTGGTAAAGCGCCGAACTATAGCCCTGCGGATGTTGCGCAATGTGAAAAAGAGATGGAACAGGCGGGACTGCGCCCGTCTCTGATGGTAGATTGCAGCCACGGTAATTCCAATAAAGATTATCGCCGTCAGCCTGCGGTGGCAGAATCCGTGGTTGCTCAAATCAAAGATGGCAATCGCTCAATTATTGGTCTGATGATCGAAAGTAATATCCACGAGGGCAATCAGTCTTCCGAGCAACCGCGCAGTGAAATGAAATACGGTGTATCCGTAACCGATGCCTGCATTAGCTGGGAAATGACCGATGCCTTGCTGCGTGAAATTCATCAGGATCTGAACGGGCAGCTGACGGCTCGCGTGGCTTAAGAGGTTTATTATGGTTGCTGAATTGACCGCATTACGCGATCAAATTGATGAAGTCGATAAAGCGCTGCTGAATTTATTAGCGAAGCGTCTGGAACTGGTTGCTGAAGTGGGCGAGGTGAAAAGCCGCTTTGGACTGCCTATTTATGTTCCGGAGCGCGAGGCATCTATGTTGGCCTCGCGGCGCGCAGAGGCGGAAGCTCTGGGTGTACCGCCAGATCTGATTGAGGATGTTTTGCGTCGGGTGATGCGTGAATCTTACTCCAGTGAAAACGACAAAGGATTTAAAACACTTTGTCCGTCACTGCGTCCGGTGGTTATCGTCGGCGGTGGCGGTCAGATGGGACGCCTGTTCGAGAAGATGCTGACACTATCGGGTTATCAGGTGCGGATTCTGGAGCAACATGACTGGGATCGAGCGGCTGATATTGTTGCCGATGCCGGAATGGTGATTGTTAGTGTGCCAATCCACGTTACTGAGCAAGTTATCGGCAAATTACCGCCTTTACCGAAAGATTGTATTCTGGTTGATCTGGCATCAGTGAAAAATGGACCATTACAGGCCATGCTGGCGGCGCACGATGGCCCGGTACTGGGGTTACACCCGATGTTCGGCCCGGACAGCGGTAGCCTGGCAAAGCAAGTTGTGGTCTGGTGTGATGGACGTAAGCCGGAAGCATACCAATGGTTTCTGGAGCAAATTCAGGTCTGGGGCGCTCGGCTGCATCGTATTAGCGCTGTCGAGCACGATCAGAATATGGCGTTTATTCAGGCTCTGCGCCACTTTGCTACTTTTGCTTATGGGCTGCATCTGGCAGAAGAAAATGTTCAGCTTGAGCAACTTCTGGCGCTCTCTTCGCCGATTTACCGCCTTGAGCTGGCGATGGTCGGGCGACTGTTTGCTCAGGATCCGCAGCTTTATGCCGACATTATTATGTCGTCAGAGCGTAATCTGGCGTTAATCAAACGTTACTATAAGCGTTTCGGCGAGGCGATTGAGTTGCTGGAGCAGGGCGATAAGCAGGCGTTTATTGACAGTTTCCGCAAGGTGGAGCACTGGTTCGGCGATTACGCACAGCGTTTTCAGAGTGAAAGCCGCGTGTTATTGCGTCAGGCGAATGACAACCGCCAGTAATAATCCAGTGCCGGATGATTCACATCATCCGGCACCTTTTCATCAGGTTGGATCAACAGGCACTACGTTCTCACTTGGGTAACAGCCCAATACCTTCATTGAACGGGTAATTTCCCCTAACTCTTTCAATGCTTTTTGCATTTCCGCTGATTCAAGATTGGCCTGAATATCCAGATAAAACATCTCTTCCCATGGATTACCGTGAATCGGGCGTGATTCCAGACGGGTCATAATCAGATTGTGGTTGCGCAGCACCAGCAACGCTTCAACCAGCGCACCGGCTTGTTGCCCGGTCGCCATTAACAACGTCGTTTTCGCCGGAACCTGGTCAGACACGTTAATGGCTTTACGTGCCAACACCACAAATCGGGTGAAGTTTTGTTGCTGATTCGCTTCAATACGCTCCAGTACCTGCAAACCGTACAAAGTGCCGCCAGCTTCGCTTCCCAACGCAGCAACATGCGGTGATTTTGCCTGTGCAACCTTTTCCATTGCCGCAGACGTACTTTCGGTATATTCAATCTTCCAGTGAGGATAACGATTAAGGAATTTGCTGCATTGCTGGAATGGCTGCGGATGGCTGTAGACCGTATTAATGGTGGATAAATCAGTCGTGCCGGAGACCAACAAACAATGGTCGATAGTTAACGTCATCTCGCCAACAATCGACAAGCTGGTATGTTGCAGCAGATCGTAAACGTCGTTTATGGCACCGGAGCTGGTATTTTCAATCGGTACGACGGCATAGTCGGCCTGGCCGGTTTCCACCTGATTAAAAATATCGGCAAATTTGGCGCAGCCACTTTCAATGAATTGCTCAAAGTGACGGGCAGCATACTGGCGCGCCGCAAGATGGGAATAAGAACCTTTGGGGCCGAGAAAAGCGATGCGTGCTGAGTGCGGATTAATTTTATTGAGATGTTGCTGGAGCAAAGCCTGCTGAGTTAATACGGAATCTTCAATGATGAGCTGGAACAGGCGAGTAATGTAATGGGCGTCCAGATGGTGCGCTTTACCGAGCGTAATTAATCTTTCCAGTAAATCGCGTTCACGATCAATATCTCGTACCGGGCGATGCGAGAGCAGTTTGGCTTTTCCCACCTCGACGGCCAGTTCGCGCCGCTCTGCCAGTAATGCTAATAATTTTTCATCCAGCGCGCTGATTTTCTCTCGCAGCGCCAGTAATGGATTTTCCGATGTCATAGTGTTGCCTTTTTTGTTATCAATAAAAAAGGCCCCCCGGTTTGGGAGGCCTTATTGTTCGTCTTCGCATTCTGTTTCACACGACGAAACGCCTCCCATTCAGGGGAAGGTAAAAAAGAATGCGAAGAAAAACGGTGTGTGTTTCATGTTTGTTTCCTTAAGTGACTTTAGTACAGTACCCGTACTGTTTTCACGCTGTCAACAAAAAACGCGCCCGAAGGCGCGTTGGCGATACACTCAATATAAAGGACTACTCTTCTTCAACTTCTTCGACGAAGTTGGCGTCTTTCACCGATGTTGCGGCACGACGTGCTTCGCCTTTGTGCTGCAGTTTATTGAGCTGCCGTTCCAGCTTGTTGATCAATTCGTTAATTGCAGTGTACATATCTTCATGTTTACCACTGGCAACCAGAACGCCGTTAGGTGTATTGATTGTGGCGTCAGCAACAAACCCTTGTGGCTCTTTGGACAGAATGATATGTGGATTAATCAGATGTGTTTGCCATTTTTCCAGTTTGGCGAGACGGTCTGCGACATGTTGGCGGATGGCCGGAGTAATTTCCATTTGTTTGCTGGTAATGTTCATTGTCATAAATTTTACCTCTTGTCTTCCCGTCTTGGTGAATTCAGCATACCGTTCCTGATGTCAAAATGTGTGATGGGAATCTCATAATTTTGTCACTTTTTGTCAACGAATCTTTTTTGTGAGAAATCGCAGGAAGAGGTGTTTTTTTACTTGAGGAATATCTCAAAGCGAGCCATATTTGATGAGATCGATAGTGACTAAATCGCTTCAGTTTCACAACTAACAGAATAAAAAAACGGCAGCTCAAGGGCTGCCGTTTTGTGTTTCAGGTTTCTGTTATGTATTGCTGCTGTTTGCGGCGATGATTTTCGCTACTTTTTCAGCTTGCGCATTCATCTGCATCTGACGGTATGCATTTTCCATCAGTGGCAGCGCATCACGCGTAGCCTGGGTATCCGGGTAGTCGCGCAACATGCCTTCTACGCGGTTAACGACGGCAACCCATGCACCACGTTCTGTATAGTACTCGGCAACGGAGTATTCATATTTCGCCAGACGATCTTTCAGGAATACCAGACGTTTGGTGGCATCGGTAGTGTACTGACTGTTCGGATAGCCGCGCACCAGTTTGGAAAAGTCACTAAACGCAGCTCGTGCATGTTGAGGATCGCGATCGCTACGGTCAACGCCAAAGAACCCTTGCAGCGCACTGTCATCCAGCGCCATATTGGTCAGGCCACGCATGTACATGACATAATCGATATTCGGATGGGTCGGGTTAAGGCGAATAAAACGATCGATGGCAGCCTGTGCTAACGGCAAATCGGCGTTTTTATAGTAGGCGTAGATGAGATCCAGCTGCACCTGCTGCGAATACGGACCAAACGGATAGCGATTATCTAACGCTTCCAGTTGCGTTATTGCCTGTCTCCAGTTACCGTCCTGCAGCTTTTGTTGTGCAGTCGCGTAAATTTCATTTGGCGGATTATCAGGTACTTCTTCCTTTGACCCCGAGCAACCCGCCAAAAACAGGCTTAGTGTGGCGGCTGCCACCAGATATTTCATGCGCGTCATGACGTTTTGACTTTCCTCAAAATGTAATACGGGAGATTCTCTGTTCCTGCTCCCGGTTAAGACCAGCTACAATAGCACACTATATTAAACGGCAAAGCCGTAAAACCCCAACGATAAACGAAGAAGCAGTATATATGGCACAACGAGTACAGCTCACTGCAACGGTGTCCGAAAACCAACTCGGTCAACGCTTAGATCAGGCTTTGGCCGAAATGTTCCCGGATTATTCACGTTCGCGGATAAAAGAATGGATCCTCGACCAGCGCGTGCTGGTTAACGGCAAAGTTTGTGATAAGCCGAAAGAAAAAGTATTGGGTGGCGAGCAGGTTGCCATCAACGCTGAGATTGAAGAAGAAGCGCGTTTTGAACCGCAGGATATCCCGCTGGATATCGTCTATGAAGATGAAGATATCATTGTCATTAATAAACCGCGCGACCTGGTAGTACATCCTGGCGCGGGTAACCCGGATGGCACGGTACTGAATGCGTTGCTTCATTATTATCCGCCCATTGCCGATGTACCGCGTGCGGGCATCGTCCATCGTCTGGATAAAGACACCACCGGCCTGATGGTTGTGGCAAAAACCGTTCCGGCTCAGACGCGTTTAGTCGAATCTTTGCAACGGCGTGAAATTACTCGTGAGTATGAAGCGGTGGCGATTGGTCATATGACCGCTGGCGGTACAGTAGATGAACCCATCAGCCGCCACCCGACCAAACGTACTCACATGGCGGTGCATCCGATGGGCAAACCGGCGGTGACTCACTATCGCATCATGGAACACTTCCGTGTGCACACGCGTCTGCGGTTGCGTCTGGAAACTGGACGTACGCACCAGATCCGCGTGCATATGGCCCATATCACTCATCCGCTGGTGGGCGATCCGGTTTATGGTGGCCGTCCGCGTCCGCCAAAAGGTGCTTCGGAAGCATTTATCTCCACGCTGCGTAAGTTTGACCGCCAGGCGCTTCATGCAACCATGCTGCGTCTTTATCACCCGATCTCCGGCATCGAAATGGAATGGCATGCGCCTATTCCACAAGATATGGTGGAGCTGATTGAGGTGATGCGCGCCGATTTCGAAGAGCATAAGGATGAAGTGGACTGGTTATGAGTAAGCTGATTGTCCCGCAGTGGCCGCTGCCAAAAGGTGTTGCGGCCTGTAGCTCCACTCGTATCGGCGGCGTGAGCTTGCCCCCGTATGACTCACTCAACCTCGGTGCCCATTGTGGCGATAACCCGGATCACGTTGAGGAGAATCGCAAGCGACTTTTTGCTGCGGGCAATTTGCCTTCTAAACCGGTCTGGCTTGAGCAGGTACACGGCAAAGATGTGCTTAAGCTTACTGGCGAACCTTATGCCTCAAAACGAGCAGATGCCTCTTATAGCAATACGCCTGGCACGGTTTGCGCAGTGATGACTGCCGACTGCCTCCCTGTGCTGTTTTGCAATCGAGCGGGAACGGAAGTCGCCGCCGTTCATGCTGGCTGGCGTGGACTGTGCGCAGGCGTGCTGGAAGAGACGGTTTCCTGTTTTGCTGATAAACCTGAAAACATTCTCGCCTGGTTAGGGCCGGCAATTGGTCCACGCGCGTTCGAAGTGGGGGCGGAGGTTCGCGAGGCGTTTATGGCAGTAGACGCTAAAGCAAGTGCAGCTTTCATTCAGCATGGTGATAAGTATCTGGCGGATATTTATCAGCTTGCCCGGCAGCGTCTGGCGAACGTGGGTGTTGAGCAAATTTTCGGCGGCGACCGTTGTACATATACGGAAAATGAGACTTTCTTCTCTTATCGTCGCGACAAGACCACCGGTCGTATGGCAAGTTTCATTTGGCTGATATAACCTAAAGAATCAAGACGATCCGGTACGCGTGATTTTCTTTTCACATTAATCTGGTCAATAACCTTGAATAATTGAGGGATGACCTCATTTAATCTCCAGTAGCAACTTTGATCCGTTATGGGAGGAGTTATGCGTCTGGATCGTCTTACTAATAAATTCCAGCTTGCTCTTGCCGATGCCCAATCACTTGCACTCGGGCACGACAACCAATTTATCGAACCACTTCATTTAATGAGCGCCCTGCTGAATCAGGAAGGGGGTTCGGTTAGTCCTTTATTAACATCCGCTGGCATAAATGCTGGCCAGTTGCGCACAGATATCAATCAGGCATTAAATCGTTTACCGCAGGTTGAAGGTACTGGTGGTGATGTCCAGCCATCACAGGATCTGGTGCGCGTTCTTAATCTTTGCGACAAGCTGGCGCAAAAACGTGGTGATAACTTTATCTCGTCAGAACTGTTCGTTCTGGCGGCACTTGAGTCTCGCGGCACGCTGGCCGACATCCTGAAAGCAGCAGGGGCGACCACCGCCAACATTACTCAAGCGATTGAACAAATGCGTGGAGGTGAAAGCGTGAACGATCAAGGTGCTGAAGACCAACGTCAGGCTTTGAAAAAATATACCATCGACCTTACCGAACGAGCCGAACAGGGCAAACTTGATCCGGTGATTGGTCGTGATGAAGAAATTCGCCGTACCATTCAGGTGCTGCAACGTCGTACTAAAAATAACCCGGTACTGATTGGTGAACCCGGCGTCGGTAAAACTGCCATCGTTGAAGGTCTGGCGCAGCGTATTATCAACGGCGAAGTGCCGGAAGGATTGAAAGGCCGCCGCGTACTGGCGCTGGATATGGGCGCGCTGGTGGCTGGGGCGAAATATCGCGGTGAGTTTGAAGAACGTTTAAAAGGCGTGCTTAACGATCTTGCCAAACAGGAAGGCAACGTCATCCTGTTTATCGACGAATTACATACCATGGTCGGCGCGGGTAAAGCCGATGGCGCAATGGACGCCGGAAACATGCTGAAACCGGCGCTGGCGCGTGGTGAATTGCACTGCGTAGGTGCCACGACGCTTGACGAATATCGCCAGTACATCGAAAAAGATGCTGCGCTGGAACGTCGTTTCCAGAAAGTGTTTGTTGCCGAGCCTTCTGTTGAAGATACCATTGCGATTCTGCGTGGCCTGAAAGAACGTTACGAATTGCACCACCATGTGCAAATTACTGACCCGGCAATTGTTGCAGCAGCGACGTTGTCTCATCGCTACATTGCTGACCGTCAGCTGCCGGATAAAGCCATCGACCTGATCGATGAAGCAGCATCCAGCATTCGTATGCAGATTGACTCAAAACCAGAAGAACTCGACCGACTCGATCGTCGTATCATCCAGCTCAAACTGGAACAACAGGCGTTAATGAAAGAGTCTGATGAAGCCAGTAAAAAACGCCTGGATATGCTCAACGAAGAACTGAGCGACAAAGAACGTCAGTACTCCGAGTTAGAAGAAGAGTGGAAAGCAGAGAAGGCATCGCTTTCTGGTACGCAGACCATTAAAGCGGAACTGGAACAGGCGAAAATCGCTATTGAACAGGCTCGCCGTGTGGGGGACCTGGCGCGGATGTCTGAACTGCAATACGGCAAAATCCCGGAACTGGAAAAGCAACTGGAAGCCGCAACGCAGCTCGAAGGCAAAACTATGCGTCTGTTGCGTAATAAAGTGACCGATGCCGAAATTGCTGAAGTGCTGGCTCGTTGGACTGGGATTCCGGTTTCTCGCATGATGGAAAGCGAGCGCGAAAAACTGCTGCGTATGGAGCAAGAACTGCACCATCGCGTTATTGGTCAGAACGAAGCGGTTGATGCGGTATCTAACGCTATTCGTCGTAGCCGTGCGGGGCTGGCGGATCCAAATCGCCCGATTGGTTCATTCCTGTTCCTCGGCCCAACTGGTGTGGGGAAAACAGAGCTTTGTAAGGCGCTGGCGAACTTTATGTTTGATAGCGACGAGGCGATGGTCCGTATAGATATGTCCGAGTTTATGGAGAAACACTCGGTGTCTCGTTTGGTTGGCGCGCCTCCGGGATATGTCGGTTATGAAGAAGGTGGCTACCTGACCGAAGCGGTGCGTCGTCGTCCGTATTCCGTCATCCTGCTGGATGAAGTGGAAAAAGCGCATCCGGATGTCTTCAACATTCTGTTGCAGGTACTGGATGATGGGCGTCTGACTGACGGGCAAGGGAGAACGGTCGACTTCCGTAATACGGTCGTAATTATGACCTCTAACCTCGGTTCCGATCTGATTCAGGAACGCTTCGGTGAACTGGATTATGCGCACATGAAAGAGCTGGTGCTCGGTGTGGTAAGCCATAACTTCCGTCCGGAATTCATTAACCGTATCGATGAAGTGGTGGTCTTCCATCCGCTGGGTGAACAGCACATTGCCTCGATTGCGCAGATTCAGTTGAAACGTCTGTACAAACGTCTGGAAGAACGTGGTTATGAAATCCACATTTCTGACGAGGCGCTGAAACTGCTGAGCGAGAACGGTTACGATCCGGTCTATGGTGCACGTCCTCTGAAACGTGCAATTCAGCAGCAGATCGAAAACCCGCTGGCACAGCAAATACTGTCTGGTGAATTGGTTCCGGGTAAAGTGATTCGCCTGGAAGTTAATGAAGACCGGATTGTCGCCGTCCAGTAAATGATAAAACGAGCCCTTCGGGGCTCGTTTTTGTCTATAAGTTAGACGGAAAAGACTATATTTAAGATGTTTTGCCTGAAAAATGAGCGAACGATAAAGTTTTTATATTTTTCGCTTGTCAGGCCGGAATAACTCCCTATAATGCGCCACCACTGACACGGAACAACGG
>OGGZ01002891.1_pt1 | contig 10835 bp, 8 predicted proteins | sample 1571371 | NCBI WGS metagenome assembly OGGZ01 (sample SAMEA2582025, study PRJEB24529) | metagenome | biome: Human gut stool | place: China | collected 2011
AGCGTGAAGTGTTGAGCTGCAACGATATATACGATATCTTGCTTACACACGACGGACGTCTGTTTTTTGCTACTTTCGGTGGAGGACTGAATGAGCTTAAGAGCCTTGATAAGAATGGTAACGGCCTGTTTACTTCGTATTCGGCAAAAGACGGACTTCCTACCGATGTACTTTCTTCACTTGCCGAAGATACGAAAGGAGATATATGGATTGGTTCGGAAAGCGGTCTGAGCAAGATGGATATTGTCAACCATCATTTCGATAATTATCTGAAGCAGGAGATAGGAGAGGAGCTTTCGTTTGAAGAAAGTACGGCAATACGTGCCGAAGACGGACGCTTGCTGTTCGGAACAAACAGAGGACTTTTGTGCTTTACTCCCGAACTGATACGGAAAAACTCCTATGTGCCTGGCATTGTATTGTCGGGCTTGAAGATAGCCAATAAAGATGTTGTTCCCAGACCGGAATCCGTATTGCCTGAGTCTTTGAACAGTTTGTCGCATTTGTATTTGTCGCATAAGGAAAACACCGTAACGCTTTCTTTTGCTGCTCTGGATATGAGTTTCCCGGAAAATGTAAAGTATGCCTATATGCTCGACGGGTTCGATAAGGAGTGGAATTATGTGGGTAAACAGCGTACGGCTACTTATACAAACCTGCCGAAAGGTAATTATGTCTTTCGTGTGAAGTCGACCAACGGAGCCGGTATCTGGGTGGAGAACGAACGTGCCTTGCGGATAACCGTCAAGCCTTCGTTTTGGGAGACTCCTTATGCCTATGTGATTTACACATTAGGCTTTATGCTGATTCTGCTGGTTGGAGCCTATACACTTTTCGTTATTTACCGGTTGAAACATGAGGTGTCTGTCGAACAGCAGGTAACGGACATGAAGCTCCGCTTCTTTACCAATATCTCTCATGAACTCCGTACACCGCTTACCTTGATAGAGGGGCCGCTGGAATATATCTTGAAACGTTCGGATTTAAGTAAGGACGTACGCGAACAGTTGCAGGTGGTAGAACGTAATACACATCGGATGCTGAGACTTGTCAATCAGATTCTGGATTTCCGTAAGATACAGAATCACAAGATGAAACTATGCATCGAACAGATTGATATCGTCGCGTTTGTACATAAGATTATGGAGAATTTTGAATCCATAGCCGAATCGAACAAGATTGATTTTATTTTCGAAACCGAACAGCCTAAGCTCAAGTTGTGGGTAGACGCTGACAAGGTAGAGAAAATAGTCTTCAATTTGCTGTCGAATGCATTCAAGTATACGCAGCCCGGAAAAAACATTACCGTATTTATCCTTGAAAATGAAGATACGGTTACCGTAGGAGTGCAGGATCAGGGTAGAGGTATTTCTGAAAATAAGAAGGCTTCACTGTTTGTACGTTTTGAAACCCTGCTCGATAAGAACCTGTTCAATCCGAACAGTTCTGGCATCGGACTTTCGCTTGTGAAAGAACTGGTGGAAATGCACCATGCCAGCATACATGTAGACAGTAAGGAAGGAGAAGGCAGTTGCTTTAGCGTAGACTTCCTGAAGGGAAAAGACCATTACGGTGAGAATGCCGAATTTGTCTTGTCGGATAACGTGGAAATAATCGGTGAAGCATCCAAGCATTCCTTGCCTGTGGATGTCGAAACTCCTGCCGTTGCTGTACCGGAGGATAAGCCGGAAGCTGTTCCTGCTGCTGATGAGGCAGACAAGGCATCGGTTTCTGAAACAAAGACAATGCTGCTCATAGAAGACAATCTGGAGTTGCGCTTCTTCTTGCGGAGTATTTTCAGCCAGCGTTTCCGCATTATAGAAGCTGCCAACGGAGTGGAAGGACTGGAGAAAGCCATTAAGTATGTGCCCGATATCATAATCAGTGATATTATGATGCCCGAGAAGGACGGAATAACTCTGGTGAAGGAGCTGAGGGAGGAACTGACTACCAGCCATATTCCAATCGTATTGCTTACTGCAAAGACCGATATGGACACCAAGTTGCAGAGTCTGGAACTGGGGGCCGACAGTTATATCACCAAACCGTTCAGTGCCACTTACCTCGAAGCACGTGTTGATAATTTGCTGGCACGCCGTCAGAAGTTGCGTCAGCTCTATTGCGACCACCTGATGGATATCAATCCTCCGAAAGTGGAAAATGAGGAAGAAGAGGTAGATGTCATGTCGCAGCAGGACCGTCGTTTCCTGGAGCAGCTGACAAACTTTATGGAACGGAATATCGACAATGGAGAACTTGTTGTAGACGATCTGGTGCATGAAATGGCTGTGAGCCGTTCAGTCTTCTTCAAGAAGCTGAAATCATTGACCGGACTTGCTCCGATAGAATTTATCAAGGAAATGCGTGTGAAACGTGCTGCCCAGCTTATCGAGACTGGAGAGTTTAACATGACACAGATTTCGTATATGGTGGGAATCAACGATCCGCGTTACTTCAGCAAGTGCTTCAAGCAACGCTTTGGCATGACTCCTACCGAATACCGTGAAAAGCAGAAAAACAAATAATTGAGATTTTTTTATCGGGGAACCTTTCCGGAAATTTGTACAAAAGCAAAAGGATATTGTACAAATTTCCGGATTTTTTGTTGATAAGTTTTGGCTATTTAGCCTGTTTTTACTTATTGATTTTAGCATATTTTCATTAGAGAAAGATTAGTTTAATTCACGGCTCTTTCATTTAAGCTTAGATAAAGGCACATAATTCCCCCACCCACTTCTTATGGGAAGTAGGGATTTTGTTATGATTGATACCCAAAACGTTACGAATCCTCTGAAATTACAAATTATCTCATTTTTGATCCAGCATATGTATCATTGCGGTAAAGTCCAAAGAAAGTTCTCTAATAAGTTCGGCCGTTCCCTTAGCCTTGTCGGAGAGCTTTTTCCTTTTACCTTTCCATATAGAAAGTATTGCCAGTACTATCCTCTGTATCGTGTCAAGGTTTCTGGCGGACCTTGCACTATTCCGCCTGATGAAGTCCTGCCTCAGGTTGCGGTCAAGGTCCCAGTGCATGCTTTCTATTGCCCAATGCATTCTGGCTATTGTACTCAGCCGCCTGGCACTTCCGTGAAAACTGGAGACATAGAACCTCCTCTCGGAAGATTTCTGACCATCAGATTTTCTCTCCGTTGCAGTCCGTATTTCGACAACCGTCAGATTTCCATTCCACTTTTTCCTGTCCGTAATCAGGTCATTTCCACGAAAGATACGGCATACTCTGGTCTCTATTCTGCCATGTTCAAGAAAAGGGCCTTCCGAATATACATCCACAGGCTCTGCAAGTTCGACATTGTCCTCAACCCCATATCGCAGAGTTCTCTGGTTTGCCTTCAGCTCGATAAGGAAATCACCGCCTTTTTCCCGGATTTTATCTATGATGGCTTTCTGGAAGGACATGGCGTCTGCCGTAACTATGCATCCTGACACATCCACCTTGTCCAACAGTTTGGGTACGGAAGTTATCTCGTTGCTTTTTTCTTCACACATGTCCGTGGCAAGGGTGAAACCTCCTTCAAGGGAATAGGCGGATACGATGTCGGGGGTGCGTCCGTTTTCAAGTACCGTCCCTCTCATTGCCTTGCCGTCAATACAGAGGATGTCTCCGGCACAACCGACAAGCTCATCATGGAAGGTGGAGGTAAATTCAGACATCCGCTCAGACATGGCTTCATCATCAATATGTTTGAATATACGGCAGAGCGTAGGTTCAGAAGGCACACCGTCCAACAAAATTCCTAAAGAGCGGAAGCGTTTCAGATTACGCTCGCCGAATCTGATTATATCCGGTCTTGTCATACACTTGCCCAGCCGTCCGAGTATTACAAGGAGAAGAATATCTTCCAGCTTGTATTTGTAGTTTCCCTTGTCTGTCCTGCGGTAATCCGGCACTGATTTCACAAATTCTTTCAGATGTTTCATTATGCTGCCACGACGGCAGAATGCATGTTTCTTTTTTATATATTAGATATGCAAAATGTTGCATATCAGCAAAATAAATCTTATTTTCGCATAGCGAAAATTAAGGCGGAAATCAAAAAACGACCTCTGTCGCATTTGATTTCCGCCTACAAAAATAATTTTATATGAACGATAAAAAGAAACACCGGAAGCGGTGCTTCCTGCATCGCTGTGCGCAAAAATAATGGTTTTTCGGAGAATAACAAGGATTATAGAGGTTGTTTTAAATGAAAGAGCCGTGGGGAAAGGGCTGTATGGCCCTTACAAATTAGCAGTAAAAATGAATTTACATTATAACAGAGCAAACGATTTAACCCAAGGTAGCATCATGGGAACGATGTTGCGCTTTGCCGTTCCGATGATTCTGGGCAATCTGCTGCAGCAGTGCTACAACATAGCCGACACACTGATAGTAGGTCATTATCTGGGGGCAGATGCACTGGCTGCCGTAGGATCGGCTTATACGCTTATGGTATTTATCACATCGGTGTTTATCGGTCTGTGCATGGGCAGCGGCGCTGTCTTTTCGATACAATACGGAGCTAAAGATTATGAAGGTATGAAGCAAAGTCTGGTTTCATCGCTGGTGCTGACAGGAGGTGTCACACTGGTGTTGAACATAATTGCACTGGCTGGTATCCATCCTATCATCCGCCTGCTTCAGACTCCCGCAGAAATAAAAGGCCTGATGTTCGACTATCTGTTCATCATATTCCCGGGCATAGCAAGTACATTCATTTATAATTATTACGCATACCTGCTGCGCGCACTGGGTAATTCAATAGTACCTCTCTATTTTCTGGCAGTTTCTGTAGTATTGAATATTGTGCTCGACTTACTTTTTATTCCGATATTTCATTGGGGAGTATCAGGAGCAGCAGCGGCTACTGTCATTTCGCAAACCATAGCAGCGGGACTTTGTATCTATGCATTGTATCGTTTTCCGATATTCAGACTGAAGCGTAACCAAATCCGCCTGCACCGGAAATCGGTAAAAGAAATTGCTACTTATTCGTCGCTGACGTGTATGCAACAATCCGTTATGAATTTCGGTATTCTGATGGTACAGGGACTGGTTAACAGCTTCGGGACAAGCGTCATGGCAGCTTTTGCTGTTGCGGTAAAAATTGATTCGCTTGCCTACATGCCGGTACAGGATTTCGGAAATGCCTTTTCTACATTTGTAGCACAGAACTTCGGTGCCAGACAAAAAGAACGTATCCGGCGAGGTATCCGCAGTGCTGTCAGTGTTACAACGTGGTTTTGCCTGATAATCTCAGCAGTGGTGTTCATCTTTGCCCGCCCGCTGATGCAGTTCTTTATCGATAACACGGAAGCTGAAATTATCAATATTGGAGTCGAATATCTGCGGGTAGAAGGCAGCTTCTACGTAGGTATAGGTTATCTGTTTCTTTTATACGGGTTTTACCGAGCTGTACGCATGCCGGGCATGTCGGTTGTACTGACTGTTTTTTCACTGGGTACACGTGTCGTTCTGGCATATGCACTGGCAGCAATACCAGCCATAGGTGTTCACGGCATCTGGTGGTCGATTCCTATAGGATGGATATTAGCCGACTGCTTTGGTGTTTGGTATTACCATAATGTCAGGCACGGTCTTTGGAGTTCAGGATATGGCTCTGTGCAAGATACTCGGGAGTAGCAGCATAGATATACATCACACTTCCTCCTTTGATGGTATCGATAAGCGGCCGGGAAAGTTTTTGCGGAACGGCAGGACATCCGAAACTTCTTCCTAGCCTACCCCCTGCACGAATGACGGAAGGATCGGCATAGGCAGCTCCATGTACTACGATGGCACGTTCGCGGGCGCGGTCGTTTATACCTTTCTCCAGTCCGTCGAGTATCAACGAATAACCGTTCTTTCCCTGATAGGTAGAAGCCGTAAGATAGAATCCCAATGAACTTTTGTACGAGCCATATTCATTGGAGAAAGACGTTGCATATACTCCTCCGCTATTCTTTCCATGAGCTACTACCGAAGAAAAAAGCATTTTCTTTTCTTTCATATCAAATACATACAGACGCTTTTCGGTAGAAGGTTTGGAAAAATCTATCAGAGTCAGTATTTCTTTTTTGCGCTGAGCAATCCGGTAATATCCTGTTACCGCCTGACGAAAAGCGGTGTAATTCACTTCACCCTCCAATTGCATTTCTCTAAAAAGTTCAGCACACCGGTCGGGTTTTGCCATACTTTTAACTTCAAGTACGGCAGATGCTCCCTCACCTAGTCCGGTAAAGGAATACAAAAAAGAAACAAACAGGAAAAATACAGTTAATGATATACGCAGCATGGTCTTTCTTAAAAATAACGGCTGCAAAATTACTCATTTTATCTGTAACTATTTATTATCAGATAGTTAAAAGCAACAAGTTTTATTATTTATTCACTCTATTACGACTATCAGCGTAGCTTCGGCAGGCATATTGTCGAATATAAACTTGGAATGTGAAGTAGCATTACGCACACACATGTGCGAACGGGGAATGGTTCCCAGCGACCAGCTGTATTCTATCATTGCTGTACGGGGTACATTAACGGGCACTCCATGTATATATGCCCCGTTGGTAAACCGTGAGGCATAAGGAGCATATCCGCCCGTAGCTGAACCTCCGTCTTTCAGGAACACCATTTTTGTTTTCTTTTCCTGAAGCAGAAACATTCCCAATGGCGTTTCTTGAGCATAAGGCGGACGATGCACGCCTGTAGTAGCCGGATTCATGCTTCGTATCACCCACTCACCTTCTGACAGACGTTCTAAAGTTGCTATATTCTGATCGCCCCGGTCGACAAAAACGACATAGTGAAAAACAGTGCTGTCGGGCAAGACACGAAGATAGCGCGGCGGTACAAGATATTCTTCATCTTCCACCACCGGAGCTATACGCAGGAAACTGCCAGCCTTTCCACGGAGATATGCCAGCGAGCCGTCACGTCCATAACGTTCCGGGACAGAAGAATCTGTCGTTAGATACAGGGGAACAGACTGATATCGCTCCACACCAAGCGTATCGGCAATCCGTCCGTAAGCATTGCGTATATAACGTCGTACCAGAGGAGCCTCACTGTTTAGGTTTTTATAGTTTCGCAACACTACCCATTGTGACGTATCACGATGCATGTTTTCGATAAAGGCAAGACACTTCCGTATCGTTTCCCATTTGAAACTGCGCACGGTATCACCATAGGGATAAGTATCCTCAAGTGTATATTTATCGTAGAGCAAATCTTTGGTCAGATTGATATCAGACGCAACGAGAAGTTCCGGAGTATGAGCCGGAAGAAGAAGACTGTCGGGAGTTAGTTCTGTTTCTTCTGACAGACGGGGCATACCGGTTTGTTGTTCGCCGCAGGCAAATAAAAACAAGCAAACGGTCAACAGCAATATGGAGAAGCCCTTTTTCATAGCAAGGAGGTTAATGTTCATTGTAAAAGTAATAAAAAAATTTCAAAAAAAGAATCTTTTACCTAATAAACAAACCACTTTGCCTGTTTGTTGCAATTCCTTAAAAAAACACTCCGGAGCAAACGGAAAAACATTCATTTTTCCCGTCTGTTCCGGAGTACCCAGAATAGTTACAAGTATGACCTTATCCCATTTTTCCTGTCAGATAAGCACGTGTACGCTCGTCTGTCGGGTTATCAAACATCTTGTCTGTACGGTCATACTCTATCAGTTCACCCATATACATAAACATCGAATAGTCGGATATACGCATAGCCTGCGACATGTTGTGGGTAACGATCAAGATAGTAACATCTTTCTTCAGACCGTCCATCAGTTCTTCTATATACTTGGTTGCAATAGGGTCCAAGGCAGAAGTAGGCTCGTCCATCAACAGCACATCCGGTTTCAACGCAAGCGAACGGGCGATACACAAACGCTGCTGCTGTCCTCCGGAAAGGAATGTACCACGTTTGGTAAGTGAGTCTTTCACTTCATCCCACAGAGCAACACTACGCAAATTACGCTCTACGATTTCATCTTTTTCCGATTTGGAAAGGCGGATTCCATTCAATAAATAGCCAGCCAGTACATTATCGTAAATATTCATGGTCGGGAACGGATTCGGACGCTGAAATACCATACCAATACGGCGACGTTCTTCCATCGGTTGCATCTGAAGCACGTTTTCGCCATTCAACAGAATTTCACCTGTCACACGAATATTTTTATAGAGTTCGTGCATACGGTTTACGGCACGCAGTAAAGTACTCTTTCCACAACCCGAAGGTCCCATGATAGCCGTAATTGTATTTTTCTGAATGTCTGCCGACACATGCTTCACAGCCATCGTACTGGATGTATATGAAATACAGACATCCTTTATTTGTAATATCGGTTCTTTTATATTTTCCATTTCTTCGCGATTCGTTTTGCTAATAAGTTCAGACATAGTACAAAAGTAAGCAGGAACAGTGAGGCTCCCCAAATCAGGCTCTGCAAGTTAGGATCATTGAAGAATTCCCAGATAAGCAAGGGAACGGCCGACATCGGCTTAGTCATATTCCAGCTGATAGCAGCTCCTCCCAGTGCAGTAAACATCAGCGGAGCTGTTTCACCTACTACACGCGATATAGCCAGCAAAATACCAGTAAAGATACTTCCCAAAGCAGAAGGCAGCATTACCTGCAGCATAACACGCCAGTAACTACCTCCCAGCGCCAGACCGGCCTCTTTCAATGTTTTCGGAATCAGGAAGTTTTGAGCCGGTTAAAGAATTAAACTTTACAAAATGCTTGCATTTGAATGTCTAAATTTTACGTTGGGGGGTAGCCTAATACGCGGTTTGGTCAGAAAACTCGCAATTAGGCATCCCCAAAAACAGTGCAAAATTTTCACACTGGGGGGAAGCCTAATTCCAAGTTTTTGCCAAACTCGCCCCATCAACTCGGAAACCGAGGACTAACGTGCGGCAAGCCGTTGATGGGTTAGGCGAAAGGGATTCTCCCTCTCGACTCCCTCTTGAACCGCCTTATTTTTTCTTTGACATAGCATCCGCTATCTTGCCTTTGATGTAGGCAACGATAAATGCTTGTGTGGTCTTCTTTGCTTCTCTGGCTTTTGCCTTGAGCATCGCAATTTCGAGAAGAGGATCCTCGAAAACGTCTTGGGCTTGCAGCCAGATCTCTTTGGTGTTGTTCAGATCTGAAGCACTGAAGCCGCACTGCTGACGCAGGTAGTTGTAAATCTCTGGACGGATGGCGAAGGATGCCGATACTTTCGCCTGCAGAACCTTGCTTTCGAGCGATTCGTCTCTGAACTGTGGTTGGTACTTTGCTGTGAAGGTAAAACCTGTTACTCTACTTCTCTTGTTGAGAGGGTTTAGCTTTATTTTTGAGTACGTAAACGTGTATGGGCAGGATTCGTCTAAAGCCTTTTGGGCAGGCTTTATAACTCTCATTTCAAGGTTGTCGATTCGGTCTTTCCCATCCTTGTCTTTGTATGCGTCTTTGTCTATTCCGAGCCATTCCTTAAACTGCTCGATGGTGAACGATATCGGCTTTTCGCTACCACTCATCAGCATGTAGAATTGGACAGCGTACGTTGTAGGTAAGGCTAAAGCCTTATTTAATTCAAATCGTCTGTAACCTTTAGAGAAGTTTAGCCAGATATCCCAAATTTTATTATCAACTCGAAACTTCATAATGCCTGACCCTTTGATGTATTCAGGACTTGATATGAAGGAGCACATCCACCATCGCTTGTCGTCCTCGTACTTGAAGTATCGTCTTGACAACGCCTCTAACGTTTCCGTTATAGTGTCCGCTTCTAAATTCTTGAAGATTGCAAGAGATGCTGGCATCTCGATAGTTACGTCATACTTGTTGTGTTCAAGCTTGCACAGGTTGTCTTTGATTTTCAACCCCTTCAGCTCGTCTTGACAGAACTCTAAAATGCGAAGGATGATGCGCTGCTCGTGTATGCTCATCTCCTGCTGCCGTGCCCAGGTATAAATCCAGGAAACGACAACGTCTTTGTTCTGCGTGTTTATTGGGAGCTTCTTCATATGCTTGTAGTCATTAAGTGTTCCATACCTGCTGCCTTCATCCACTCGTTATAGTGCTTGATGGCAGCTTCTCCTTCGGGGTGCTTTGCTTGTCTGTCACGAAGCTCTGCATCCCAGACTTCACTTTCACTATGCAGGTCTCGGTTGATGCGTTCGAGGTGGTCTGCAATCTGTTGTAGTTCTTGTTTCATACTCTTTGAGTTTTATTGATTTCGGGTGCAAAGATAACGAAAATCCTACAAAAAACAAATGTTAGTAGGTTAAAGTTCCCTAATTGTAGGTTAAACCCCGAAAAACAAGTTCCCAATCTGTAGGGAAAGCGTTCCCAATCTGTAGGGAAACTATTCTGCAAAGTTTTGAATTTCAGCAAGTTACAGAATATAGATAGAGCATTAACAGACGATGCTAATAAAACAGGCATAGCAAGCTGGCGAAAACAAATGCCTTTTTGGGGCGTTTTCGGGGTGTTTTTTTTGTTTTTTAGGGGGTCGGGGTCTGAACGCCCCTCCGTCCTCATTCTTGCTTGTTCGTGGGTACAGCTTGCTTGCTCGTTGATGAGTGTGCGCTGACTTTGTGGCAACGTACAAAAAAACAGCAGTTTTGTGCGCTGTCAAAACTTTTTACTTTGACGCAAAATAAAGCGATTTAAGGCACTTTCTCCGCTTCGTGCGTAAAATTCCACGTGAAGAAGGGAAAAACGGCTTAGATGGGCGGAAAATGCCCTTTTGGCTATTCGTGGGGCTGCTTTCGAGCGACGAAAGCGTACAAAGTCCCTCTGGAAGATTATCGACGAGCAGTACTGCTTTCTGGAATACAAACAGATA
>OGGZ01002901.1_pt1 | contig 10812 bp, 10 predicted proteins | sample 1571371 | NCBI WGS metagenome assembly OGGZ01 (sample SAMEA2582025, study PRJEB24529) | metagenome | biome: Human gut stool | place: China | collected 2011
GGCTCCTGATGGGGATAGACCTTCTTGATATTCTTTAAAATGACTTCTGCCATGGTGTGTTCCTCCTATTCGTTTTCGGATGCCGGAAGATACCGGACGTCCAAGGCGCCGTTGGGGCCGACGGTAAACCGCAGAGCCTCATGGGGCGGGATCTGCATACCGGGGACCGGGGGACAGTCGGAAAAATACAGGGCTGCCCCATGATCTGCCAGCAGCTTCATGGTGTCCGGATGGGCGCTGTTGTAGCGGCGGTCGCTGGACGCGCAGCAGACCACAGCGGTGGGACGGATCAATTCGGCCAGCGCTTCGTCGGCGCCGTCTTTTTGTCCGTGGTGTCCCACTTTGAACAGGTCCGCCCGCAGGTCCGCGGGATCAATGCCGTCATAGCCCGTCACATTGGTGTCACCCGGCAGCAAAATCCGGGTACCCCGGTAATTCAGCCGCAGAATGAGACTGTAGTTGTTCATGCGGGCATCCAGCGCGTCCAACCGTTGGAGGAACGTACCGCAAACGTTTGCACTATTATACAACGCATTTATTTCGTCCGCAAGGGCCAACTGTTTTTTTGTAGAGGGTGACAGGATCTGAACGGTCAAATCTGGCGCAATCACCAATTCCTGACCACTTTTCGGCGCAAGAATGGTTCCGCCGTGGTCCTCTACCAGAGCGCAAAGGGTGCCGTAGTCATTCAGGGCCTGCATGAATTTGCTTTCAGAGAGGTTTCTCGCCACGGAGCCGTCCAGAGGCCGGAGGGATCGGTAAAGATCCGGCGGCAGCGTTTGCCACAGCACCGCCGGGGGGGTAATCCGGGCTGCCCGCAGGAGACCGCAGAGATGATCCTCATGGATGTGGGTGCTGACGGCCAGATCCAGACGGCGGGTCCCCCGTTTTTTCAGATATTCCTCAATGCGGACCCGACCGGAGGAGCGGTCCGCGAATTCGCTGTCCTCAGCGCTGCCGCCGTCGATCAGGGCGGTGAATACGCCGTCAGGCTTGGAGGGGTCCGGGCTTTCCAGAAGAATGGCCTCGCCGTAGCCCACATTTACAAAAGTAACTGTTAACTTCTTCTCTTCCATAAGCACTTACGAAATCGCACGTTTGATGTACACACTGGAAAGCAGCAGGACCAGAACGGTCATCACGATGGCGCCCGCGCTGCCGAAGCCGAAGTCCAGGGACTTGATACCGTAGTTGTAGAGGTACTGGGTGATGGTGGAGGTGCTGTTGGCGGGACCGCCGCCGGTCAGCAGGTTCACCTTGTCGAACAGACGGAAGCTGTCGATGGTACGCAGCAGGGCGCACAGGGCCAGGCTGTTCTTGATGTTGGGAAGGGTCACATAAAAGAGGATCTTGAAGCGGTTTGCGCCGTCGATCCGTGCAGCCTCGTACTGGCTCTGCGGCACGGATTGCAGGGCAGCGTACAGCAGCAGGAAGACAAAGGGAGCACTTTGCCACACGTCGATGAGCACTAACATGCCAAAGGCGGTGTGGATATCGGAAAACCAGTTGTAGACCGGCAGGTGCAGAGCCTGCAAAACCTGGTTGACAATGCCGTAGTTAGGAGAGAGCATCATGCGCCAGCTCAGAGCCACAGTGACGGTAGGCAGCAGATACGGCAGGAGCAGCAGGGTGCGCATGGTTTTCTGGCCCCGTTTCAGACTGTTGACAAACAGCGCCATCACAAGACCGATGAACATCTCAAAAATCACAGCAAGAATAGTGAACTTGACGGTGTTGAGAATGGATTGCTGGAAATACGGGTCGCTCAGCAGCTTTGTATAGTTTTGAAGGGCGATAAAATGGGACCCTTTCTTCAGGCTGCGGAGAAGGTTGTAGTCGGTAAAGCTGTAAACCAGCGTAAAGAACAAAGGATACGCCGTCATGATCAGCAGGATCACAACGGTAGGGGACAGCATTCCCAAACCAAACCGTTTGGTCTGGGCATCTGCGGAGCGGAGTTTGGTATTTACGTTTCTTTTCATGACAGCGGCCTCACATTTCAGAAGCGTTACGGATCGTAATCATTAAAAGGAATGGGGGAAACATTCTTTTTTGTTGTGCGGCCGGGCTTTTCGCCCGGCCGCACGTTTCATTACATGCAAAATGGGGATGTAAGCGGAATGCTTACTTCATCAGAGCTTCCAGCTGAGACTGGGCATCGGCCAGGCCCTGATCGACCGTCTTGACACCGTTGACGATGTTGTCCATCTCAGCGCCCAGGATGGTGTAGAACTGAGTCCACTCAGCAATCACGGGACGATACATACCGCCTTCCAGAGCCTTGCAGACAACCTCATACTGAGGATAGGTCTTGAGGATCTCGGCATCCTGCAGGCTGGAGTAACGGCAGGGCACACCGCCGGAGGGAACAGTGGATTTCTGGACATCCTTGTCCATCAGGTAGCTCAGCAGCTCGGTAGCCAGTTCCTTGTTCTGGCTGTTGCTGGGGATACCAATGGTCCAGACGCCATAGACGTTAGCGTTGTGGGTCTCGCCGCCCTTGGCGACAGCACCGGTGATGGCGCAGTAATCAGCAGCGGTATCAGCAGTGGGAGTGTACCAGCCGGGCCAGCCCACACCCATGGTGCCGGCGCCAGTATCGCAGGAAGCGATCAGGTCATCCTTGACCTGGGCGGAACCGGTAGCGATGAGCTTCAGATAGAAGTTCATAGCATCCTTGAACTCGGGAGTATTGACGGTGGGCTGATTGTTGCTGTCGATGACCCAGCCGCCGTAGGACAGCAGGATGGGCAGGAAGTCGACGACCAGGTTGTTCTGGCTGTCGCCACGATAGATGAAGCCCAGCTTGCCGTCAGCCTTGGCCTTTTCGCAGATCGCCAGCATATCCTCCAGAGACAGGATGGTGTCACCGGTGTAACCGGCGGCTTCCACGTTGGCCTTGTTGTACAGCAGGACGGTCACGTTGCCGTAGTAGGGAGCCAGATACAGGTCATCGCCCACATAGCAGATGGCGGTGGTAGCGGGGATCACGTCCTCATCCAGAGAGTAGCCCAGCTCGGTGAGGTTGGCCAGAACGCCGTTCTCGGTGAACTCAGCCATCCAGGAGCCGTCCACCATGCACAGGTCATAGGAGCCCTTGTCATTGATGGCGTCCAGAGCGATGCCGGAGTACAGGTCGCCCTCAGAGAGCTCCTGCACCTCGCAGACAACATTGTGCTCAGCCTCGAAAGCGGGCAGGCACTCCTTGATCACGTCGGCATAGGTGCCGCCGCGCAGGATCAGGGACAGCTTGGTGGGTTCTGCGGAGGTATTATCAGCGGGAGTATTGCTGTCAGAGGGAGTCTCGGTCTTACCGCCGCCGCAGGCGGCCAGAGACAGGGCCATAACCAGCGCCAGAATCAGGGACAACGCTTTTTTCATCTTGTTTTCCTCCTAATCTGAAATTGTTGGATTTTATTTTGTTACTCTTTGACAGCACCGCTTGAAAGTCCGGAGATCAAGTAGTTCTGCGCAAAGATCACAAACAGGGTGATGGGGATGACGGAGACCACGCCGCCTGCGGCCACCAGGCCGAAGTTGGTGAGGTTATCCTCCGTGTTCAGCAGGGCCAGCGCCAGAGGAACGGTGTTGTTGGCGGCGGTCCGGGTGAAAATGACGGTGTAGGTGTACTCGTTCCAGGCATACATAAAGGAGAGCATGGCCACTGCCGCGATGCCGGGGGCCACCAGCGGCAGCACGATCCGGCAGAACAGCTGCCACTCGGTCGCGCCGTCCACCTTGGCACTTTCCTCCACCTCTTCCGGCAGATCCTGGAAGAAGCTGATCAGGAACCAGATGATCAGCGGCACGTTGATCAGCACGCAGGCCAGCAGTACCGGCAGCTTGGTGTTCAGAATACCGAGCTTATTGAACATAATGTACAGCGGGATGGTGAAGGCCACCGGCGGCAGCACGCGCACCAGCAGGACCCAGTATGTCATGGGCTTTTTCAGGCCGAACCGGAACCGGCGGCGGGCAATGATATAGGCCGCGCAGATACCGACAACCAGCGAGACAAACAGAGAACCGAACGTAGTCTGCAAGCTGTTGATGATGGCGGTGCCGAAATTCTTGGCCGAAAACAGCTCCGCGAAATGGATGCCTGTCAGACTTTGGGGAATCAAAGCGATATGTCCCCTCATTTCATCCGTAGGCCGGATCGCCATTGCCACCAGCCAGTAGATGGGAAACAGCGAGACCATCAGAAAAAACAGACAGCCTATGGCCTTTCCAACCGTTCCAATTCTCTTTTTCCGTTTCACAAGAACGCCTCCTTATTGAGTGAAAAACGTTTTCCACCGAAGAGTATACATTTTATATAGTGCTGAAACAATCAAACCCAGGTGAAGCCTGTGTAAAATTTCTGTCAGATCGCGGCGCGGGAGGATGCCCGGATCTTGAGATTCACCGGCACCACCGTCAGCCGGGGAACATCCTGCGCACCGTCCAGCAATGCAGCCATGTGCTCCATGCACAGCTCGCCCATCCGTCGGCAATCCACATGGATGGAGCTGAGCTCCGGCTCCATCATGGGGCAGACAGAGGAATCGTCGAAGCCCACCACCGCCAGATCCTCCGGCAGGCGGAGCCCCAAACGCCGGGCGGCTTTCATGACGCCGGCGGCCAGCACATCGTTAAAGGCGAATACGGCGGAGGGCCGATCCGGGCGGCTCAGCAGACGGAGGGCTGCCTCTGTGGCGCTCTGGATATCCCGGTCGCACATCAACGCGCCGGATTCATCCACCGAAAGGCCGTTTTCCCGCATAACGGAGAGAAACGCATTGTAACGGGCACTGGTGACATAAGGGGAGAAGCGGCCCATCAGCATGGCGATTCGCTGATGTCCGGCAGAGATCAGATGGCTGACTACCTGACGCACACCGCCGGCTTCATCCGCCACAATGCAGGGCAGATTGAAGCCCGCCGCCCGGTTGTTTACCAGGACCACGGGGATGTTCTGCCGCTGAAATTCGGAAATCAGGTCGGCCTGGGCATTGCCTGCCAGGATGACACCCTCGATCTGCTTGCTCTGGGCCGTGCGGGTCCATTCCTCCGCTGTGGAGATCAGAAGCTGGTAGTTGGTGCCGTTGGCGCGGCGCATGACGCCCTCGCAGATGCTGGCGTAAAATTCATCCAGGATGGTCGCGCCCTCTTTACAGATCAGGAAGGCGATCTTGTCGGTCTGCTGCCGGGCCATGGCCCGGGCTATTGCGCTGGGTTGGTAATGCAGTGCCTCCGCCGCGGCGTAGACCCGGCGGCGGGTGGATTCCCGCACCCGGTCCGGTGTCGTAAAGGTCCGGGAGACCGTGGCGGTGGAGACGCCGGACAGGCGGGATACATCATAAATCGTTGGGGTATCCATAAAACCGGTTCTCCTTTCCAGTGCAAGAAAGCGCTTACATTCATGCACAATAAAGATAAAGCGCCAAGTGCTGTGATTTGTGCATATGATATCATGGCAAAATTTGGATTGCAATAGAAAATCTCCATTTTCTACAGATATCAAAAACAACGTCTTTCTGTATTGTGCAACATTCACAAATCCAGATATTTTTCTTTGAATGCAGTGCTCCTTGCGTCACCGGTTCTATTCGATAATTCACAAAGCTGCCTATGTAAGCGATTGCATTTTGGAAAAATGCAGCAGCCTCGCCCAGTAATCGCCCGCTTTCAAGAGCCAATATAGCAGGCGGCCATGGATCAACCCATGGCCGCCCGCCGCTGTCGGTCTCTTCAGTTTTCCATGTGCCGGCCCAAAAAGGCAGCGACGGTCTGGGCCAGCTTGTACTCCGCGTCCCCGGCAGCAGCGGGGCTGTCGCTGATGAACAGCACCAGTCCCAGCAGATCTCCCTCCGAAAGGATCGGCGCGGCCACAATGGCCATCAGGCGGTCACTGCTGTCGGATACCGGGATCTGGGGCCCTTGACCGTCATATTGGTAGATGCGGCGGTTCTCCATAACCTGCTCCAGTTGGGCGGTAATGCCCTTGCCCAGCAGCTCCCGCTTGGCGCCGCCGGCCACGGCAATGACGCTGTCCCGGTCTGTCACGGCACAGATGGCCCCGGTGGAACGGCTCATAGTCTCGCAAAGCTGGGCCGCAAAATCATCCAACCCGCCCATGAGGGAATACTTTTTGAAGATGACCTCGCCATCCCGGCTGGTATAGATCTCCAACGGATCACCGTCACTGATAACATTGGCATGAAAGACCTTGTCCGGACGCATTTTTGCGCTCTGGACGATGGTAATGGTTGAGATATCTCCCGTGCCGTCAGGAAAATTTACGGTGTCCCCCTGACGGGCCATGGCAGCAACGGAGCCCTCCTCACGGGGCAGCTCTCCGCAGCGGAGCAGGCAGTCAATGTCGGCTTTCAGCCGAATTTCCAGATGATCCTCATAGACCTTGATTTTCTTAATGATAAGCTGTAGATCCTTGCGGTCAAGATGTTCCTTGCTTAGCAGGTCATCAAAGACCTCCATGGCGGTTTTCGCCGCGCGGTTCACCTGAATAATGGTGTTGCGTTTGTCCGCCGTCATTTGCAGCTGATTCTGCAAGCCGTTGATGCGCTGGATCAGGTCATGCTCCAGCTCGTCGTAGGTCTCCTCCAAAATGGCCTCCTGCTCCGGGTGCCGCGCCATATCCCGAATACGCTGGCGCTTGGTGGCTTTCAGTTCCTCCTGTGCGTCCAGCAGCAGGGTTTCCAGATTCTCCGCAGTGCGTTCCGTTTCGCTTATGTCCTCCTGCTCGTGGGCAAGGTCGGCGTTGAGACGCTCCAGCATATTGGCGGAGTTGTCCTTTACCTTTTTGAGATACAGCTTCATCAACTCGTCCAGCCTGTCCACCCGGATGTGGTGACTGGTGCAGCCGGACAGTCCCCGGCGGTGATAGGTTCCACAGGTGTAGGCGGGGCGCAGATCCCGGCGGCTCATAGCAAACATGGGACTGCCGCAGTCGCCGCATTCCAGAAAACCTGAATACACATTGTCATTGATTTTCTTCCCGCGGTAGTGGTTGGTAGAGCGCTGTTCCCGCAGGGCGCGGACGGTGGCAAAGGTGCGGTAGTCGATGATGGCTTGATGGTGGTGTTCAATGACGATATGTTCCAACTCGTCCCGCTTGACATCCTTACCGTTGATTTTGGCACGGGTGTACTTGCCCTGCCGGAGCGTACCGATATAAAAATCATTGTCGAGAATGCCCTGCACCGTGACAATAGCCCAGTCCTTTTTCGCTGTGCGGCGGGATTCCTCTCCCTCCGCCTCTTTGCGAAGCTGCTCTGACATCCGAGGGGTGGGCACACCAGTATCTGTCAGGTGGTTGGCGATTTTCTTATATCCCCAGCCGTCCAGATAGAGCTGGAAGATTTCCCGCACGATCTCTGCCTCCGTAGGGACGATCTCAAACTGCTTTTGTTTATTGAGAATGTAGCCATAGGGCGCGGCGCACAGCCACGCGCCGTCTGCCTGACGGCGGCGGATGACGGACTTTACCTTCTTGCTGGTGTCCGTCACTGGCATTTCGTTGATGAGAAACTGGAACTGGATTTTCAGCCAGTCATCGTCGTTTGGGAAGTCAATGTTGTCTCCGATGGAGATGATACGCACACCGGCGTCCCGCAGGTCTTCCAACTCCACCAAACCGCGGGAATTGCGGCGGGAGAAACGGGAGAAGTCTTTGACAATAAGAATGTCGTACTTGTGGCTCATCAGCCCGCGCCGCATTTCCTGATAACCCTCACGCTGCTCGAAGGTGTAGCCGGAGCGGTCACGATCCTCGTAAAAGGTCAGCGTACTGTCGGGGAAGCGGTGCTTCACAAAATCTTCGATGATAGCCTTTTGGTTCTCAATGGATACATTGTCGCGGTCCAGTTCCTCGTCCACCGAAATGCGCGCGTAGCCCGCGATGGCAAAGCGTTCGATCATAGCTTGTCACCTTTCAGATATACAGCGATCTGCCGGTCAAATTCAGAGATGTAGTCGGCATCCTGCTTTTGGCGGAATTCCTCATAAATAGTACCTACTTTTTTTACCGCCGCCTCGTGGGAGATGTGGCCCTTGCCCTCCAGCACCTTGCGGCGGTTGTTGGTGAGGAAGCGGTCGGTCTCACTGAGCCAATCCTGCATGCTCATGAGCTGCTCGTCCTCCGCCATCAGTTCGGCATAGTCGATGAACATGGTCACAAGACGATTCAAGCGGCTCAATTCTTTTTCGTTCAGGTAGTTTTTGGCCACCAGCGTGTCGCTTTTCAGAATTTTTCCGTCCGGCGCGCCCTTCCATGTGGTAAGCCCCATCGTGGGACTGTCCAGCGTCGCCCGCTCGGAAATCAGCTCCGCGGCTGTCTTGCCGGTGACGGCGTAATGCAGCTTGTTCTGCACGAAGGCGTAGAATGCTTTCGTGGTCTCGCTGTTTTTGTCATAGTCGTAGCTGCACTGCTCAAACACATCGGCAATTTTCTGGTAAGCCCGGCGCTCGCTGGCCCGGATCTCCCGGATGCGCTCCAGCAGTTCATCAAAGTAATCTTTGCCAAATGGCCGACCATTCTTCATCAGTTCATCGTTGAGGACAAAGCCCTTCTGGATGTACTCTTTCAGGGTCTTGGTGGCCCATTGGCGGAAGTGGGTTGCCTTTTTGGAGTTGACCCGGTAGCCTACGGCGATGATGGCGTCGAGATCGTAATGGTCAATGCTGCGCCGCACTTCGCGGCTGCCCTCCTTGCGAACTACCGAGAATTTCTCGGTAGTTGCCGCCTGCTCCAATTCACCGTCCGCATAGATGTTTTTCAAGTGCAGAGAGATGTTGTCAGCGGAGCAGTCGAATAATTCTGCCATGCCGCTCTGTGTCAGCCAAAAGGTTTCGTCCTTGAACACCACGCTGACGAACTGCTTGTCAGTACCGTTGTCGTACAGTAGAATTTCGCCGTGTTGTGGAAAGAGTCCACTCATAGGCACACCGCCTTTCTATCAAGATTGTTCTGTCTGTTGATTTCACTTTGCAGATAATATTGTATCACGGTTTTTTTATAAAAGCAACCGCAAATCGCATTTCGTATCATCGGTTTGACTAAGCGGCATCGGTCAGTACCGATACCGCTTGCGCTTTTTATTCCATCACCGGTGCCTGCTGTTTCGCTTCCAGCTCTGCCGCACGGTTTCGATTGTAGAGCAGGAGCTGATGGGTCTGCTCATACAGATCTTCCGTGCCGGACTGAAAGACTACTACGGTGTATTTTTTGCCGTTGTATTCCTGATAGATTGGACGGATCTGTTCACGCAAAGCGGCATCTGCCTGTTCCGAATGGCTGAGCCATATCTCTACGATCTTACGATCATCATGGACATTGATTTCCAAACGCATCACGCTCCTTTTCCAATAGTTTCCTCTGCTTTCAAGACTTTATACCCGATGTCTGCCGTCATAGTCCTCCCATCGTTTGCTCATGCTGTTGCTTTTTCTGTTCTTCCCGCGCGGCGTGTTCATCCAATTTTTCTTTCACAGCCAGAGCCGCGCCTGCGGCGAAGCCAATCGCCGCACCGAAGTTTTCGGCGGCGATTTTCGCCTCTATGCGCCGCCGCTTTTCCTCGGCATCCTCATCCAATAGCGATCCCGCGGCAGCCAGCCCGGCCACGGCGGGGATCAGAGAAACAGGCCGCGGATCGCCGCCGCGCCATACCAACCCGCCAGTGCCGCCGTGCCAAGGATCAGCACCAGCATGATCCACTTGAGGGCCACCAGCAGGCTGAAATCCGGGAGCCAGTCGATCCACTTGGAGGAATATTTCTCGCTCAGGTTCCCAACCCGTTCCAGCAGTTTGTTCATCTCTGTCAGCAATCTCTGCATCTCCGTCAGAGACTGCTGCACCGGCGTCAGGTCGATGTGTGGTTTCAGCTCCGGCAGGGTCTTCCGAATTTCCTCCAGCTCCCAGTTTATTCCGTCTGCCTGCTCCGTCAGCTTGTTCATCGCCTGCGGCAGGTCGCATCGGATCACAATGGGCTGGATTGGCTGTGGCGCAGCCGGCGGTGCGCTGCTCGGCTGATTCATCCGCTTCAATTCCTCCATCGGTTTCCTCTGCTCGATGGAATTTTCTCTTGACGAGCTCTGCGCGTATTCTGAATTCATGTTCCATGGCCTCCTTGCAATACTTTTCTTCGTGTAATTTGTTGTCGCGGCACCTCATGCCGTCTGGCGTGGTGTAGGTGATGTACTTGCGGGTACCCTCCCAGCGGACGGCGTAGCCCTCGGATTCCATCAGGGAAACGAAGGCGTCCCTATCGGCGGCGTATTTCATGCACTCGTCGATGGTATTCATGAGCCGCAGCTTCCAGCTTTGGCCTTTCAGCGCCGTGTGGTATTCCGCACCGCCCATGCCGCGGGCCTGCTGCGCGGTCACTTCAAAGACAGGAAGACCCATTTCCTGACAGATCGCGTCGTTGCGCCGCATCAACTCTTGCAGTTGTTCCTTCGCCATGTGCAGCTTCTTGCCAGTCTCGAAGTTGACGGAGTTGATGACGCAGTGGGAGTGGATGTGCTCGCGGTCTACATGGGTGCAGACCAGTACCTCGCAGCCGTCGAAGTATTCCGCCAGCCGCCGCGCGGCTTCGTGAGCCTGCCGGGGATCGACAGCCGCGCCTTTTGGAAAGCTCTGTACCATGTGGTAGAACATCACGCCGCTGTCCTTGTGGTAAAGCAGTTTCGTGTTCAGGAAATCGTCATAGACGCTCTGCGGCTGGCAGTTGATGCCGCTGACGAGCGGCACGCCATCCCATGCGGTTTTCTTCTCCTGCATGACGTAGAGCATCACGCCGCGCATGGCGG
>OGGZ01002907.1_pt1 | contig 10799 bp, 10 predicted proteins | sample 1571371 | NCBI WGS metagenome assembly OGGZ01 (sample SAMEA2582025, study PRJEB24529) | metagenome | biome: Human gut stool | place: China | collected 2011
GTGGTGAGTAATCACAAATCTGTCTCAATGGGAGTCAGGTCTCCGACTGAGATAGACAGGTTTGAAGCCTGCCTGCCGGAGCCTGTTCCCGGGATGATCCGTGGGAGACCTGGCACAGGACTTTGACTCCTGCATTCAGTCATTCAGTGCCGCCAATTTTTCAAAATACGGCGCAAACAGCTCCTTTTCATATGCATATCCCGCCATGAACACGCAGTCCATAAAGAGTCGTGTGATCTCCGGAACTTCCTGATCCGCGAGAATGCGCTTCCATTCTGCTTTCGCGTGGAGGCTGAGTTCTGCGAGCAGCCGGTTCCGCTCCTCAAAGAGGCCGTCGTCGGTGCAGTTTAAGTCTTCCGGGAGAAAATCCGCGGTCCGTCCGCAGGGGGACGGGCAGGCGGCGCAGTCCGGGGCAATGATGGCTTTCTGCTTATGGATCTGCTCCACAAGGTCTCTGGCGGCAGAGGTGGAGAGCGGATCCCCTGGTGTCACGGCTGAGAGGGCCGCGAAAAGGACCGGCGCGGTTCCGGCCGGAAGCTCCTTTGCCTCCGCGGCGCGGGCGAGCCCGATGAGGGCGCAGATGACAGCGTCCTGCTCCGGAGTGCGGCCGGAGATGTTTATAGTAGTTGATAGAGACATATAAGTTCCCTTCTTAAATATAAAAATGTCTATTCGGTAGCTTCATAGTTACAGGCAAAAATCCCTTCCAGATCGGCTATGCTGATGGGATTTCCAAAAAGAACTGGCAGGGGCGGGATCTTATTTTAAGATCCGTCCATCGGTGCTGATCGTGTACACCTGCCACGGAATAAACTTCCCGCTTGCCATCAGCGCGTTCTTCACAGCCGCCTCGATTCCTCCGCAGCACGGAACCTCCATGCGAACAACTGTCACGCTCTGGATATCATTATTGCGGATGATCTCCGTGAGCTTCTCGGAATAGTCTACGGAATCCAGCTTCGGACATCCGATCAGTGTCACATGTCCGTCAATGAAATCGTTGTGGAAGTTTCCGTATGCGTAAGCGGTGCAATCCGCGGCAACGAGAAGCTTCGCACCGTCAAAGTACGGGGCGCGGACCGGGACGAGCTTGATCTGAACCGGCCACTGGGATAGTCTGCTCTCCATGGAGACAGGTGCAGTGTGTCCCGGAATCGCTGCGTTGTTAGATGCAGGCGCGGAGGCATGTGTGATCGTGCGGCTCATGCTTCCCGGGCATCCTGTAAATTCCGGCTTCGGGGACGGTGCCTCTGTCGGCATGAGGGAAGCAGCTTTTCTTGCCGCCATGTGTGCCAGAACCGCCTCATGGTCATAAGCGGCAGCCTCGCGCTCCTCAAAGCTGATGGCGTCCGCCGGACAGGCCGGAAGACAGTTTCCAAGGCCGTCACAGTAATCGTCGCGGATCAGCTTCGCCTTTCCGTCGATCATCGCGATTGCGCCTTCCTGACAGGCCGCTGCGCATGCTCCGCAGCCGTTGCATTTTTCTTCATCAATTTTTACGATCGTTCTTTTCAATTTAAGTTCCCCTTTCAAAGCGTGTAAATATTGTCTCAGTGATTTTCATTGCGGTGTATTTGCTGCCATGCATCCGGAAAAAGCGGATCGTGGCAGATTTTGTAAGTGTCATGTATTGACTTTTGTATCGTCAATATACTACAATGATGACAAAAAGTATGTTGTATTTCCAACGAAAAATCCGCAATGTGGTACATTCAGATATGAAAACAGGAAAGTGCAAAAGACTGCCCGTTATGGATGAAGGAAACAGGAAAGTGTAAATGGCCGCCCGTGTCAGGTGAAAGAAAGGAAAACTATGATCCACAAAGAAGAAATTCCGGATTCCATGCTCTTTGCCGGAATCCACCCTGAAGAAAAGGAAAGTATCTTAAAATGTCTCTCCGCAGTAGAAAAGAAATACGAAAAAGGGGATATTATTTTCCTCGCCGGAACGGAGATCCGCTCTATGGGATTCATCCTCTCAGGAAGAGTCGAGATCTCCCGGGACGATTTCTGGGGAAACCGGCAGGTTCTGGGACATGGGGAAACCGGTGAGCTTTTCGGTGAAGCTTACGCCTGTATGCCGGGTGAAGTTTTGATGGTCAATGTAGTGGCGGCAGAAAAGAGCCGGATCTTATTTTTAGACCTCGGAAGGATCTTAAATGTCTGCACACCGGCATGTTCGCATCACAATCGCCTGATCCACAACCTTCTCTATATCATGGCGAAGAAAAATCTTATGCTGACGCGAAAGATCGACCACATGGGGCAGAGGTCCATCCGGGAAAAGGTGATGGCGTACCTATCCTTTGAGTCTGAAAAACAGAAGAAAAAGACCTTCGGAATCCCCTTTAACCGCCAGCAGCTCGCGGATTATCTCGCGGTGGACAGGAGCGCATTGTCTGCGGAGCTCTCCAGGATGAAAAAAGACGGGCTGATTGAATTTGAGAAGAATATTTTTACGCTTTTATAATGTAACGGTTCAGTGTCCTCACGGTTACGCGCAAAAATCCATTCCAAATCGGCTGTGCCGATGGGATTTTTGACTTCCGGCATAGGTTTTCTTACGGTCAGCCCAGTAAGTGCATAGACCTGCGGAATAGACATCACAATTCTATATATAGAAGAAAGGAAAGAACAATGCCATACAGAGATGAGATCGAAGAGCGAAGGATCCGGCGGGAGGAAAACCGGAGAAGACGAAGAAAGCAGGAGCGGACCCGCCGCATGATCGTAGGCGGACTGGCCGCCGTGATCGTGATCGCCGTGATCGTCACGGCTGTGCTCGTGACAAAGAAGCTTACGGGGAGGAAACAGGTAAATCCGGCGGATGTGGCGGTTCCGGAGTATGTGAATGTGAATTTACTGACCCCGAATGAGTACTCACGGCCGCAGATCCCACTTGAGAAAGTAAACGGCATCGTGGTACACTATGTCGCAAATCCCTGCAGCACCGCTCTGGAAAACCGGAATTATTTTGAGGGATTAAAGGACCAGACAGGTTCGAAGACCACCTCTGTCAGCAGCCATTTTGTGATCGGTCTGGAAGGTGAGGTCGTCCAGTGCGTCCCGTTAAATGAGGTGGCCTACGCATCCAACAACCGCAACAGTGACACGATCTCCATCGAGTGCTGCCACCCGGATGAGACCGGAAAATTTTATGACAGTACATATCAGACGCTTGTAAACTTATGCGCGTACCTCTGTGTGGAATTTGATCTGAAGCCGGATGACGTGATCCGCCACTACGACGTGACGGGAAAGATCTGCCCGAAATATTTTGTGGATTATCCGGAGAAATGGGAGGACTTCCATAAGGATGTAAAGAAAGCGATAAAGATTCTGAAGAAGTAACGGGACATTCACTAAAAATTCGAAATTCATTTTGTATTCTTTACCTAAAATTTACAAATATTATATTTATAATTGAAAAAAGCGTGTGCTCTATGATATGATGGAACACGAAGGCAAATTTTGCAGAATCGGATCGAAACTGCGCTTTTGCCACGCCGCCGTGTTAAGACAACAGGCAGCGACAAAAGAGAATGGAGAAGGCATTATGAATATCGGATATCTGGAAAGTATCTTCAGCTTCCTCGGCGGTCTGGGCATGTTCCTTTACGGTATGAGCATCATGGGTGACGGCATGCAGAAGTCGGCGGGAAGTAAGCTGAACAAGTTCCTGAGAATGGTGACGGACAACAGACTTCTGGCAGTCGGTCTTGGCGCTCTGATCACCGCGATCCTGCACAGCAGCGGAGCCACAACCGTCATGGTGGTTGGTTTCGTAAACGCCGGAATTTTGAATCTGACCCAGGCAGTCGGGGTCATCATGGGCGCGAACATCGGTACAACGATCACCGCATGGATGGTTTCCTTAAACTCTCTGGGGGATGCGATGAAGGTTTTGCAGCCGTCGTTTTTCGCACCGCTCGTAGTTGCCATCGGTGCAGCCTTTTTGATGTTTTCCAAGAAGAAAAAGGAGAGTCTGGCAGGTGAGATCTGTATCGGTGTCGGCCTCCTGTTTGTGGGCCTGACCTTCATGTCAGGTTCGGTAGCACCGTACACGGATGCCCCGATCTTTGCGAAGGCGTTTGCGGTACTCGGAAGGAACCCGATCCTCGGTATTCTTGTAGGTGCCCTTGTAACTGCGATCATCCAGAGCTCCACCGCTTCTGTCGGTATCTTACAGACTCTGGCGATGAGTGGAGTGGTATCCGCAAATGCCGCGATTTATATTACACTTGGACAGAATATCGGATCCTGCCTGACTGCGCTTTTATCCAGTGCCGGTACAAGCCGCAACGCTAAGCGTGCGTCTGTGATCCACTTGACCTTCAACAGCTTCGGTGCGATCGTATTCGGAATCGGTATGTATATCATTTCCATGATGCGCCCGGATATTGCCCAGAGCAGCATCAATTCCTTCCAGATCTCGGTGTTCCATACATTCTTTAACGTGACGAACACCCTGCTCTTATTCCCGTTCGCGAAACAGCTCGTTGCGTTCTCCGGTCTGATCGTCCGTGAGACAGGCGAGGAAGAGGCGAAGAAGGAAACAAAGGAGGACGAGCTTCCGGTTCTCGACGAACGTATCTTCAAATCCCCGACCTTTGCCCTTGAAGTCGGTGTGATGGAAGTCGTTCATATGGGTAAGATGGCCCTTGCAAACTTAAAGCTTGCAACAAGCGTCCTTGTGGAAAACAAATATGAATGTCTTGATGAGGTTTTTAAGAACGAGGCAGAGATCGATATTTTAAATAAGAAGCTTACCGAATATCTCATTAAGGTCAACAACCTGTCCTTAAACGAGAAGCAGAAGGTTCAGGTCAGCAACCTCTTCTACAGCATCAGCGATTTAGAACGTGTGGGCGACCATGCGGAAAACCTCGCGGAGGCGGCACAGTACCTGAAGGAACATGGACTCGCTTTCTCAGAGACCGGGATCGAGGATCTCAAAGAGATTTCAAGCGCGGCCATCGGAGCTGTGGACCATGCAGTCGCTGCCCGTCAGGATGGCGGAATGGAGGATATCCGTCAGGTCAGCAAGCTGGAAGACCGTGTGGATACTCTCGAGGAGGAGATGCGCGACAAGCACATCGAGCGTCTTTCCAAGAACGAGTGCAACCCGTCCGCCGGCGTTGTGTTCTTAGATATCTTAAGCAATCTGGAACGTATCTCCGACCATGCCTATAATGTGGCCGGATATGTGAAGGATGAGCTGTAAAGCGCATTTCATCTGATGATTTTGATCCCGCATACAGATTCTGGATAATATCCGGACTGTGTGCGGGATTTTTTTAGTATTTGCGGTCATTTGGAAAAATCAGCTTGCCAGCATATGCGATCTTCCGTATAATGAAGACATCAGACAACTTGTAACAGAACATGGGGGAAACTATGGAGACGAAGAAAAAAGATGACCGGAAACTTCTGGGCAGCCAGATCGAGGACCGGATCTTAGAGTATATAAAAGAGAAACCGTTGGAGGTGGGAGACCGGCTTCCGAACGAGTTTGAACTTGCGGAGATGTTTGAGGTGGGACGAAGCACGATCCGCGAGGCGGTAAAAGGTCTGGTGACGAAAGGAGTCCTGCAGGTGCGGAGAGGAGCGGGAACGTATGTCAGCAGTCTGACGCCTGCGGAGGATGATCCGTTAAGGCTTAACGCAAAGCTCCATGACAGGTTTAAGTTGGCGCTGGATCTCTTTGACGTCCGCCTGATCTTAGAGCCGGAGATCGCCGCTAAGGCGGCAGTTTATGCGACGGACGAGGATATCGCGACATTAAAGAGGCTGTGTAAGGAGACGGAGGAACTGTATCTGGCGGACAAGGATCACATGCCGAAGGACATCGAGTTCCACACCTGGATCGCCCGGTGCAGCAAGAATCAGGTCATGGAGTCCCTGATCCCGATCATCAATTCGGGAATCAATACCTTTGTGAACTTGACGAGGCGCTCACTGCGGACAGAGACGATCACGACCCACCGGGCCATCACGGAAGCCATCGCAAATCATGATTCCACCGGGGCGCGGTGTGCAATGGTGATGCATCTGACGTATAACAGGCAGGAGCTTTTGAGACGCCGGACGGCTTATAAGGCGCAGGGCGAGACAAAAGAGGAGAAAGAGCAGTAGGAGAGTAAAATGTCAGAAGCCATTCAAATGGAATAAGAATGTAGCGAGCAGGGAAAAATAATGCACAATTTTCCCCTGCTTTTTTTGTGCGAAAAAGAGAAAAGGCAAAATACATCAGACAAGTATTGCAAATGCCACAGAAAAATGGTAGATTAAGCACATAGACATAAGACATCAGACAAATATATCAAAAAACTTGCTAAACGGCTTGACATGTCTGATGAAAACGGAAAACAGGAAAGTCAAAACGTGAACTGTTTTTCCGGAATGAAACCATGAAGCGCAGAGCAGTCCGGTTCGGGGTATGATACGGATCTTTGCGCGGAACAACCAAAACAAATACACTGGGAGGTAAATCCACTATGTCTGAAGGAGTTGTACTCAACCCGACCCGCCTTGTCCTGGCAGCACTGATCGGTCTTGTGATCCTGCTCGTCCTGATCATCAAGTTTAATGTGCAGGCAATGATCGCGATCCTGATCGGAGCGATCAGCATCGGACTTCTTGCGGGAATGCCGACGAAAGATATTATCGCGGCGGTCAATGATGGAATTGGAAACACGTTAAAAGGAATCGCCCTGCTTGTAGGCTTAGGATCCATGTTCGGCGCTATCCTGGAGGTCTCGGGCGGCGCACAGACGATCGCCGTCACGATGGTAAAGAAATTCGGTGACGAGAAGGCCGCGTGGGCGCTTGGAATCACAGGCCTTGTGATCGCGATGCCGGTATTCTTCGATGCAGGATTGATCATTCTGATCCCGTTAGCATTCTCCCTTGCAAAGAAGACAAAGCGTTCCTCTCTTCACTATGTGATCCCGCTCCTTGCGGGACTTGCGGTCGGACATGCGTTCATTCCGCCGACACCGGGTCCGGTTCTCGTAGCAACGATGTTAAATGTAGATCTTGGCTGGGTCATCTTAGTCGGAATCTTCTGCGGAATCTTCGCGATGATCGTAGCCGGTCCGGTCTGGGGATCCATCTGTGGTAAGAAGTTTTATGTTCCGGTACCGGAGAGTGTGGCAAATCAGGAAGAGATCGATGAGTCCAAGCTTCCGAGCTTCTGGCTGATCGTTGGGATCATCCTGATCCCGTTAGTGCTCATCATTCTGGACTCCATCTGCGGCGTTGTTCCGGCATTAGCCGGTGTTGCTCCGGTCTTTGAGTTTTTAGGTGAGCCGTTCGTAGCATTGTTGCTCGCGACTCTGGCTGCCATGTTCGGTCTCGGTTTAAAACATGGCTACACGATGAAAGAGCTTGAGAAGGTTATGACAAAGTCCTTAGAGCCGACCGGCCTCATCCTTCTTGTTACCGCCTGCGGCGGCGTGCTCCGATATGTGCTTCAGTACTCCGGCCTCGGAAACGTGATCGGAAATGCAGTTGCATCCATGAATCTTCCGATCGTTGTCCTTGCATTTATCATCGCAGTCCTTGTCCGCATCAGTGTCGGTTCCGCGACGGTTGCCATGACCATGGCGGCAGGTATCGTTGCGGCACTTCCGGGAATCAGCGAGCTGTCCCCGTTATATCTGGCATGTACCGTAGCGGCAGTAGCGGGCGGCTCCACCGTATGCTCCCACTTCAATGATTCCGGTTTCTGGCTGGTAAGATCCCTCGTGGGAATCGACGAGAAGACGACTCTGAAAACCTGGACCATCATGGAGACCTTAGTCGGTGTGACCGGATTCCTTGTAGCACTTGTAATTTCATTCTTTGCGTAGTAGAAAGATGCAGGTACGCAGCTTAAAGCTGCGGTGCATTCGAAACGCAGAAAAAGAACAAAATTGAAAAAGTCTATGGGACCCGGCTCTATCTGGGCAGTAGCAGTGGGATCAATTATTGGCTGGGGATGTTTTATCCAGGGAGGTCTCTGGACGCAGAGAGCAGGAGGACCGCTACCTTTGTTTCTGGGATTTTTAGTCGGCGGCCTGCTTATGATCGTTGTAGGTTACAGTTATTCCTATATGATTGCAAAATTCCCAGTGGCAGGTGGTGAGTTTGCTTATGCATACAAAGGGTTTGGACGAACCGCATCTTATATCTGTGGATGGATGCTTTCGCTGGGATATTTGTCAATTGTCGCACTGAACGCGACGGCCCTTCCGGTGCTTGCGTCGTATCTGTTTCCGGGAGTATTTAATCGTGGATATCTGTATACCATTGCAGGCTATGATGTGTATATGGGAGAAGTGGCATTATCTTTGTTTTTTATTGTATTATTTGGAATTATGAATTACCGGGGAGCAAAATCAGTTGGAAATCTGCAGCTGGCAATGGTTTTGATCATGTGTGCAGCAGTTGCGGTTTCTGTTGCCGGAACCGTTCTGACAGGTTCCTTTGATGCAGCAAATCTGGCTCCGGCATATGGGGCAGGAGGGAAAAGTTTCGGTGGTGGATTTGTTTCAATTCTTGCTTTGGCACCTTTTTTATATGTAGGATTTGACTGTATTCCACAGGCGGCAGAAGAATATGATTTTCCACCGCAGAAATGTAAGAAACTGATTATTTCGGCTTTAATTGTGGGAGCACTTATTTACGGAGCTATGGCACTTGTCACAGATAGTGTGTTGCCGTGGCAGCAGGTGCTTACCATGAAAGATGCTTCCGGTGCACCGGTTAAGTGGCATACAGGAGCTGTCCTTGACCTTGCAATGGGCAGACTGGGTGTGGGCTTTGTAGCAATTGCTGTATGCATGGGAATCTTCACTGGCATGAATGGCTTTTTCATGACTTCCAGCCGTCTGCTTTTTGGCATGGCAAGGGCAAAAATGCTTCCTTCGGCATTTGGAAAAATTCATCCAAAGCATAAGACACCGTCATTTTGTGTCGTATTTGTTACCATTATCTGCTGCATCTGTCCGTTTTTCGGCAGGGAAGTCATTGGCTGGGTAGTTGATATGTGTTCTGTCGGAACGGCATTTGGATATTTCTTTACCTGTGCCGGGGCATATATATTGTTAAAGAAATATGGTGATCCGACGGATACCAACCGGATTCATCCGGCAGTTGCCATGGGAGGCTGCTTTATCTCGGTTGCAATCCTGTTACTTTTGATTATACCGGGTTCTGCGGCATTTATGGCACCACAATCGTTTATTGCGCTGGTTGTATGGATTCTTTTGGGCGTATTGTTCTACTATATTTCACGAAAGAATTTCATGAAGATTACAAAGCGTGAGATGGATTATCTGATTCTCGGAAATGTGCAGGTGGTACGTGGAATGAGAAAGGGACAGGAGCCAGGACAGGTCGTACAGGGAAATGTGGTAAATCCGAAACAATAACATGAAAACCGTTACCGTGCAGAGATTTCTGCAAATGGTAACGGTTTTGATCTATTTATCTCTATCGCATACAATCATCAAATCGGGCTGCACAATCGTAAGTGGAGAATCATTTAATTTCACATCAAATCATGGCATAGCATATTCCGTCAAAGACTTCCATTCTTTCTGTTTCTGGAAGATTTTCATATTGGTTAAGCGTGATAAAATCCAGGTTATTTTGTAATCACTTCTTGACACGGAACATGGAAAAGACTACTATAGGAATGAAAAACTAACAGCAGTTATAATAGACTAACTGTTGAGATTTGAAAGGAGAAGAATTATGAAAAAGATGCGCAAAGCATTACTCGCACTGTTATTGTCCATTACGGTAGCAGGAACATCTGCAGCACCGGTTATGGCGGCAGGCACCAACACAAGTGTACCAACGATCCCGACAGAGGAGTCCGACAGCTCCAAGGCAGAAAAATTATTTACCGCGGTAAAAGGCGATTACATCCAGTTGTTCAAGGATGCATTATTTGATGTAAAATACAATAAGTATTGGAACGATGACGCAGCAGCCGTTGTCGGAGGGAGTGCTGCAGCAGAAGCCGTAAAGACGCTGAAGGCTTCCGTGGGTTCTACGACCTACGGTGACAAAGCAGATCCAAATGCATTTTACTGTGGATTTATCAATGATGTAAAGGAAGTTTCTTTCCAGGACGGTGGCAAAGTAGAATTTACCACAAGCGACAGCAAAAAAGTTTCCCATACGTATAAGTTTTTGAAAAAAGATGCACTCAGCGGTGTGATGGAAGGTTATGTATTCCAGAGCACAGACAAAAACGAGGATGAGTTTAAGTATGTATTCCTCTGCCCGGATACTCCGGCAACAACCTATCACATTGAATTCCGTTACGGCAGCGATCTGACAGAACTGTTAAAACTCAACACCGGAAAATATGCAAACTGGGTAGGCTCCGGTATCTTAAAGAGTGCACTGACAGAGAAAAACGAGCAGAGGATCCAAAACTGCATCGCTTTATTCTGTACCGAAAATCTTGCAGAAATGAAGAATGCAGATACCGCAGCACAGCAGAGCGTTTTAGCAGGTGTCTGGGATGCAGATATGTCCGCATATGCCAGCAATCCGCAGTATAAAAACGCAAAAATGTATTGTGAACTGAAAGCGGACGGAACCGGAGTGACGTATTTTGATCCGAATGGAACCGGAACATATACCGAGAGTCCATTTACATTTTATGCATATGACAATGATGGAAAAGAAGATGCAAGCAGTGGTGTATACATCTCAACCGACAGAGAGGATCTTACAAAGGCCAGCAAGTACGCCATCACAAAGAAAGGTGAGGCAACCATCCTTACTTTTGAGACTCC
>OGGZ01002909.1_pt1 | contig 10795 bp, 7 predicted proteins | sample 1571371 | NCBI WGS metagenome assembly OGGZ01 (sample SAMEA2582025, study PRJEB24529) | metagenome | biome: Human gut stool | place: China | collected 2011
ATGCATGTATTTATATAATTGATCTCATTTTCTGTCATACTACACCTCACACCAGCGGATTCCGCTTGAAATCCCATGAGGTTTCGTAAGAATCCCAATCTATTCTCGAATTCAAAATATTATCCTGAACAATACCGTCTATTTTCTCTTTGGATTCAGCACACATCTTAACTGGTAATTTTGCGATATCTCCAACAGGCATCGTTATCGTTGGGTTAATTGCATGAATCACAGTTGTGGATACAATGCTATTCATCAATCCAATAATATAATTCAGCATACTCTCCTCATACGAAATAAAAAACGGACTCATATCTCCCTGTATTATACCGGGTTCCTGATATTTTACCGATAAATTCGCAACAGAAATTCTATTCCAAGTTATGCCTTCTCTAAAATATAATTCTTCGGATGGAATTATAGCTTTTCCCGTGGACTTAATCACCTTTCCGTTATTTTCCCACAGCACTGCATTCGTTATTTCTCCATACCATTTTCTTGCGTTCCCACCGTTATTCATTATTACCCATTTATAATTCTCAAGGCTTTCCTTTGGGAGTTGTAGTTCACTTGCTTTCGGCTCAAACCAATATCGAATAAACCTATCTTTATCACCGGTTTGCAACCCTCTTCTTGTCATTCCAACATCAAACAACTTACCAAATGAAAATGCCGTGAACACATTCTCGCTCACCCAATACGCCACCGGGGAGCCTGGAATTTTGGAGAAGTTGGACTGGTCTGCCGCATACCGATTCTCCCCCGCGAGGAACATATCCTCTTTTCCTTGCTGAGAAGTCGGCTCGATCAGACGGCAATACTCTCCCTTATAGTCCGCAATGTGGCTCTTACGGATGACAAACGATGTGGTCTGCACCACTTCGCCGCCGATCTCTTCAAAGGCTCTTGTGCCGAGGTGCGCCATATTGACAATATCGACCGCCAGCAGCTTTGTACGCAGCTTTTCAAAGCTGGACAGGAACATCCAAGCGTGCTGTGTGATCATAGCTTGATAGCCATTCTTCTTCGCCATCTGCCCGCAGCGTTCAATAAACACGGCGAACAGATCCGCCTTGCTGTCCGGGAAGTTCTTCTTAACATAGTCGTTGACCTTTGCCCCGGCGTTGCTGACTGCCATATACGGCGGATTCGTCACCACCACATCATAACCTTGCGTCAGAATAATAGCTTGCTCTATGAGTTTCGGAATCTCATGTTCTACTGCCGCGAACCAAAGTGTTAAGTTGAGATTTTCAGTTGTTTGCGAAGCTGTCAAGTTCCATGCTCGCAGGAGGCCAACGTAATCGCGCTTCTCTAAGCAGAGAATTGAACCATACTCTTTCGCGTCAATAAACGCATCCAGAAGATAGTTCAGTGTTTCCTGATGTTCTTTTGACAGCAGAAAATCTCCCATTGCCAGCTTATACGCGCCGCCAAGTGCGTTACTTTCAATAATCGAATGGATATTCGGCTGAATCCCGCGTGTGAGCAAGCGCCGGTCATACTGCCGCGCTTTCATCATGACCGCAAAATAGGCAAGCTGCGCCGCGCGGTCATCAATGTCGAGACCGTAGAGATTGTTCTTGAGGATGCTCTGCGCCGCCTCGCGCTGATCCCAACCGGCAGAGGTGTAAATCTGCATCAGCACATCGAAAGCATAGACAAGGATATGACCGCTGCCCATGCAGGGGTCGATAACCTTGATCTCTTCCGGTTTGATAGTCTTGTATTCCTCACGGAGCTTTGCAAGCTGCGCTTCCACCGACCGCTCCTGCTCGGCTTCGTCCAGATAGTATTTCCAGCCGTCGTGCAGCTCGGCATTAGGGTGTCCTTCCAGCCAAAGTCTGCCGAGAGAGTTTTCCACCATATAGCGGACAATCCAGTCCGGGGTAAAGAGCTGCGTTGCGGCGGGGATTCGCTCCTTCGTGATCTTGACGTTCTTCTTGAGCTGGGCGAAGGTATCGTCTTTCAGCTCGGTGTTGTAATACTGATACAGCCAGCCGATGATCTGGACGGCATCCTGCCAGTCCTCTTCGGGGATGTCAGAGACCATGTGACCAAGAACGCTGTCCTGACGGAGAATGTTGTTGGGCAGCAGCATTTCCGTGTAGCCGCCCATCCGCTCGAACATGACAGGCAGCGCACTGTTCAAGGCGTTGCACTGCGTCAGCAGCAGATACCGATAGAGGGCTTCGGTGTCGTTGCTCTCGATATACTCCGCCACCTTGCCGCTATCCAGTCCCGGCAGATCAAGGTGCAGCACATCGTTCAGGATCTCCGGCTTGAATGCGCCGGAAGCGTCCGAGAACACACGGATATGGGAGGGCAGATAGTTATTGACCTCCATAAAGCGCAGGGCGATAAAGCGGTTGAACCAAGTGTAGGCAACCTCTTCCATGACCTGCTGATAGCCCTTTTCCTTGATCTGCTTGATGAGTTCCTGCCGCTGGGACTTTTCCTCCGCTGTCAGCAGCCGCCCATTGAGAGTGTCCGCAGAGGCGTCACCGAAGCCGGACTCGTCAATTCCATATTGATAGGCACGTTGGGAAACCTGAGCGATCAGCTCGTTCCGCGCCCAGATCGCAAACTTCTGAATTGCACCTTTATTCATGCTCGTTATCTCCTAACTATGCGTGTATTACGCTTTCTCTTTCCCCAACTCATCAAACATTGCTTTAACAGACGGAGCATTCTTTGTCAACTTTTTGATGCTAAGGTCTTCCGCTTTGTTGTTTGCGAGACGGAGATTGTTTTCGGAGGAAAGAAGTGCTGCTTTCGTCTTCTGTAAATGGTCGATTGTCTTGTCAATCTCATCAATCGCCGTTGAGAACTTCTCGCTTGCCAAACGATAGTTCCGGGCAAAGCCTTCCTTAAAGGCGTTCATGTTTTCCTCAAAGTTACGGATGTCAACCTGCTGGTTGCGAACAATTTGAAGTTCCTGCCTGTATTGCAAGGAGTTTTTCGCAGCATTCCGCAGGAGTGTAATCATCGGAATGAAGAACTGCGGACGGATAACATACATCTTTGGGTACTTATAGGACACATCCACAATGCCGTTGTTATACAGTTCATTGTCGATTTCAAGAAGAGAGACAAGAATTGCATACTCGCAGCCCTTTTCGTTTCGGTCCTTATCCAATTCTTTGAAAAAGTCCTCATTCTTGTGCTTGGTGGCGGTTTCATCAGCCTCGTTCTTCATTTCAAACATAATGGAGATGAACTCCGTACCGTCCTCACCACACTCACGGTAAATGAAGTCACCTTTACTGCCAGTCTTAGCATCATTGTCCTTCTCAAAATAGGCGTTTGGAAAGGCTGTCATTCGAATCGTATTAAATTGTGTCAGGCAATGCTGCTCCAAACTCTCACCAATCATCTTTGTTGATTGCCGTGCTTTGAAATCTTTGTAATACTCGATCTGCTCATCTTTCAACTTGAGTTTTTCCTCATACTGCTCTTGAAGGGACTTCTCGTTCAGGCGGCTCTCTGTATCTTTGCTCTTTAGTTCACCCTTGAGGTTGGCAATCTCAGTCACTTTTTGAGATAATTCCACGTTCTTCTGTTCAACTGCCTCTGCAACAGCAAGTTTTTTTGCCGTTTCACTGGCGTCAAGTTTGGCCTGCAGTTCTGCTATTTTTTGATCCTTCTCTGAAATCTCAGCATCTTTCTGTGTAATACTCGCAGTATGCTCTTTTTCCTCTTGCAAGCGAATTATCTCAAGTTCCTGTTCACGTTTAGCATCCAAATCTTTTTTGCGGCGATCAAGTTCTTTCTCAAACTCTCTATCACGCACCTGCTGTGCAATCTGGTCGTATCCGCTATCATCGACCTGGAATACTTCACCACATTTAGGGCATCTAATTTCCTGCATACCGTTCTGTCCCTTCTAAATATAATCAGTTGATCTGCACGCCGTCGCAGCTTTCGAGTGTCTTCATGAGCTTTTCACGGATCGCCTCGACGTACTTATCAATGTCTTCCTTGCTTTGCAGACGCTTGACCGAGCAGAGGTCATAACGGCGCATGGTCATGATCTTCGGGGGCTTCGGCGCGGGCGTTCCGGGCTTTGTGGTCGCTGCGGGTGCGGGCTTCTGCGCTTCCTGCTGACGGGAGGCAGACATGACCTCCATGCGGCGGCAGATCGTGTCCTTGTAGTTGAGAAGCTGCGTGATCATAGCGTCCAGCTCGGTGAGGGATGTCGCGGTTTTCGCCGCTTCACGCTTATTCGCGAAATGATCGTCCGCCTGATGAAGCAACGCCCCGGCGTCCCGCGCTTCGCTGGCAAGCTGGTGAACATCCTGCATACACTGACGGATGTTCTCGGCAACCTCTTCACGCTTCATATCCAGCAAGCTGTCGTAGGCGGTTTTGACCTTCTGGACAAGCTCCGGCAGCTCCCCGATGCGGGAGTACGGCTTCGGCATGGCAAGGATTGTGGACATCGTGCTGATGACGTTCAACGTGTCTGCATCCGCCGCAAAGTAGTCGCGCTCCTTGGTGATGCTTGCGAGGCGATTTCTGGCATCGTCGAACACCGTCCGCTGCGCCTTGAAGAACATCTCCACGCCCTCCATATCCTCGGCGGAATCGAGAAGATCCTCCTGCCGCTGCACCATCCGTTTGAGCAATGCAACATTGTCCTTGCGCTGGCTCAGAACGTCGTTCATCAGATCACGGGCAGCGGTGACGGTTTCCTTTTCGGGGTAACGCTCTTTGGAGTAGAACTCGTCAAGGAGCTTCTGATAGTGGCTCTGCTTGGTTTCAAAAGTGTTCAGCACGAAGCAGATCAGCCCGTCCTCATCGGAGGGAATGTCCATCGCGCCCAGATAGTCCCGCAGGAAGTTGACGCTCTTGCGGATCAGTTCTTCGGAGGGCGCAATACGTCGCGCGACGATGGCTTTGTCAATCTCGGTCTTCTTTCGCATGAAGTCCACCAAGCGGCGTTCTTCCTTGCCAACAACCGCGCCGCCATAGTTGATCTGGATCTTCTGCTGGACGATCAGACGGGCAATCAGGGCCGCGATGTCGATCTCCTTCCAGCCGTAGGGGATCGCCTGATACCGGCGCTGCACATCGCCCATCGAGGTTTTGAGCATCTTCTGGTTTTGCAGTTCCAACCACTGACTGATCTCATTGAGGGCGTCTTCGTTGTTCGCGCCCAGTCCGGTGAAGCCGACCTCTTCATACGCACCGTTGAGGATAGCAAGAATATCAGCGTCGCTGTCCACAAACTGATTGACCATGTTGAGCTTGGAATAGACGCTCTCGACAAGGCTCTTCATCGCCTCATCCAGCTTGTCCTTCGCAGAGCCGTATTTCAGGTCGAGGACTTCGCCGTGAACATAGAACTTGCCCTCGACGATGGCTTTTTCAATCAGGCTGCGGGCATGGCTTTCCAGCTTCCGTGCCTCGTCATTACGGTCCCGGATGATCCGCTGGATGCTCTCCGGCATCTGCGACACATTCCGCTGCTTGACATACTTGCGGATCTTCATCGCCTGTTCCAGCTCATCAAAGTAGGGCGTATCCGCCGAGAGAACGACGATTGCCTCGTTGTTGACCTGCGAGTCCATGATAAGCCGCTGATCCCCAACGCCGTAGAGGTCGCTCGCCACGGTGACGATGCGAAGCCGCATTCCGCCTGTGGATGCACCGTTCAGCGTCTCGTCAACGTACTGATCGTAGGCAAAGTCATACTTGCCGCATTTATATTTCTTTGCCGGATAGATTTCGCCGTAGACCGTCTGAGAAATGCTCTGGACGATCTGTGCGCTGTCAACCGGCGTATTCTTGATGTCGATGGCAATATCCTGTTCCTCATCTGTCAGGAAGGCATAGGTATCGCCATTGCGGGAGATGTAGTTCTGAGACAGAAGGCGTTCCAGAGAAGCCGTGATGGATGCACGGAGGGCAATCTTGTCGGTGTGAATATCGTCGATCATCAGGATGGCGATGTTCTCGATGTTCGCCTTGACATCTTCAATGTAGCGGACAAGGTAGAGCAACTTGAGGACGTTCACGTCCTGCTGCTCCAAGCCGTCGTTGGCATCCGCCGCATTTTGGCAGCGGTCGATGACGCGGCGGATGGCGCTCTCCAAGAAGGTATGTACCGTGTCATAGAACTGATAGAACGGCACAAGGGCGTTTTCATCCTTGTTTTCGATTTTCTGCGCCGCCTCTTGGAAACCGGACAGCATGGAGCGTTCGCCGCCCGAAAGGTGCTTGCCGGAATTGCCGTGCTTGCGGATTTCCGCGAGAACCTTCTGGATGACGATGAACTGATACGGGACAAAGGGGAAAGTCGCGCTGAACTCCGCCGCGCTGGTAAAGCCCTTGATGTCGAGGATCGGATTATCAAAGGCAAACAGGCTCTTTAAGCCGGAAACCTCTTTCTCATACTCCATTTGCAGAAGGTGATCCGCGTCCTCTGTCTTCGCCAGAACACGCTTTTTGATGACCTCATCGACGGACGAGGAAGACAGACTCAGTCGGGTATTGAAGCGCCCTTGAATCTTGGAGAAGTCGTTGCCAGTGATTTTCACAACGGAATCAATCGCTTCCTGGCTTGTGACCATAACCCAAACCTTGCCCCGGCATTTGTCACCAATCTCTTCCACCAGCGATTGCAGATTCATCATCAGATCACCATCGTCACCGATGTACTGACCGACTTCATCCACGCAGAACAGAAGGCGGAAGTTGCTTTCCTTGCTGTCCACATACTCTTTGATCTCGGAGACGAGCTGCTTGATGCTCATGTCGGCGTTCTCTTCGCCGTTAAACCAGTTGCGGGCTGCTGTCTCGCTCATGCCGAGAACAGACTGCAAGACCTCAACCACATCGTCCTCAAAGAAGGCTGCGGAATCGCGGGCGTTAACCCACTCGTCCCCGTTGACTTCCTTGAAGGCAGCGTGGAAAGCATCCGTCTTGCCCTGCTTATCAATGAAGCGTTCCAACTTCGCCACCTTGAGGTCTTCGCCATAGAAACCGCAGTGGTTATAGAATACCTTCGCAAAGACGCGCAGCACAGCGGTCTTGTCCTTGTTGATCGGTCCCTCAATGTCGATGTTGAACAGGATGGACTCCGTGGGGATGCGGACACATTTCTGCACCGTCGCATACATCATCGGATCGTCGAATTTGTCCGCGAAGTAATCAAAGGCGTGTTTGCCGTCCACCTCTTTGTTGGAGAGAAGGTAGGAGAGCATTTTCAGAAAGTGAGATTTACCACTGCCAAAGAAGCCGGAAATCCAGACGCCGATCTTATCGGTCGGGGTATCAATCGCCTTGACATAGTTATCAAAGAACGTGGCAAAATGACGCCGCAGTTCCTTCGTGATGATGTATTCGCTCAGTTCATCCTTTAAGCTCTGCTGGTCATCCTGCATGACCTTAACAACGCCGTTGATAGGGCGGTCAATGTCCTTTTGGAACATACTTTGTATTTTCATGCCGCTTTCCTCCAATTACAAAAGGTTGAATGCCCGGTAGTAGTGTCCGTCCAGAAACTTTCCAAACAATCCGAGGTCTTGCCCGTTGAACGATCCCGGATAAAACATCACAATAGGGATGTCCTCAAAGAGATGCTGCATACTGTCCAGCATTTTATGAGAGCGCATAAACGGGAAGATTTTTCCCACGCCGGTCAGGAAGAGAACATCACCGTACTCATGCGGCTCGTACTTCATGTATTCCAGAAGAGCCTCTGGCGTTGCGATCTTTTGAAGCTGCTTGAGCAGGTATTCCTTCCCGCGCTTTTCTTCCAGCCCGTCCACGGATTTCAGAACACGCTTGTCCTCCAAGAGTCTCAGGAAAATCTCGTAGAGGTCACATTCCTTGATGTGATATGGCGTTCCGTTCTCCGCTTTCAACCGGGAAACGAAGTCTCTGACGATCAATTCGTCTGCCGGATCATAGCAGAACACATGAATGCCGACCTCGTTGCTCAAGCCTTCGTTTTTCAGAAAACTTGGTTCGGAAATACGTCCTCTGATTTTATCTAACTCTTGCTTGATGTCACTCATGCCAGAGCCTCCTATCTAAAGCAGTTAAAAGCCGCGAGTGCTTCGAGATCATTATTTCTGCGAATGCCTTCTTCCAACTCTTCGCAGAGGAACAGCGGATTGAGCCGCGTCGATTTGAAAGTGTCAAGGATCTCAACCTCAACTAAAATCTTCGTCAGCACTTGCTTGATCTTATTGACCGTTGACTCACTCCATCCGGCAATGTCATCGTTCTGTTCCTGCAAGTGGGAGAAGAAGATATTCAGGTCTTTCCGCGAAAACTCGAAGTCCTGACTCCGGAACTTTTCTCCGATCACGCCGACCATGAAGTCCCAGACAATGCGGTTGTAGCGCATCATGGCATAGAGGTTGATCTGTTTTGCAATCTCAGCCGGAGCCGATGATAATTCCTGCCGGAGCTGTTCATCGTCTAATGCGTCCAGCCGCTTATAGCAGCTTCGCACCATGCGGGCAACAAGCCGCTCGGTCGGATACTGAAACAGATTGTTCTTTTTGATTTCTTCGATAGCGTCCTCCACGGATGTCCCGTCGAGGTAATATTTCGATGCAATGCGGATTTCATAGAAAAGGAACTGTTCCGCCGTGATCGTCCCATTATAGATTAAGGATCTTTCCATGCGTTTCTCCATCTGAACTTGTCTTCCAAGCTCGCTGTTATTGTATCATATTAGCTGTCCCATAAAGCGGACTCTTACTTGCTTTCGTCCACAAACTCCACAATGTCACCGATATTGCAGTCGAGGCAGATGCAGATTTTGCGCAGAGCTTCCATTGACACATCTTCGCCCTTTCTGAGCTTGGTCATCGTGCTGGACGAAAGCCCTGATGCTTTATGAAGATCGCCCTTGCTCATTTCCTTGTCAACGAGCAGCTTCCACAATTTTTTGTAGCTTGCTTTCATGCTTTTCACCTCAACAAAGTATGTAAAATAAACTTAATTTACATTATAGCACAAGTCGGTCTTCTATTCAATACAGTCTCTTATACTTCGGGTAAATATGACCGTTTCGCAGGAATTGCTCGGTATTAAAGTGCAAGGCAAAAACAGTTGAACCTCCGTGCAGTCAGAGCTACAATGCCAACACCTCATAGCGAAAATAAACTGATTGGAGGTCAGATGATGAATTATGAAATAAGCCCGTGTCAGGACTGTGGATCGATCACCGTGCTTTGAGTGCCAATCGAAAAATATTCACGATAAAATTATGATGAAAGTCAACAGCGTTTTCCTCGCAGGGCGCAGATACTTTCCCTTACTTCTGGTACGCTTTCCCTTAAAACGCAGCTCGTATTAAGAGAAAGTCCCTATTCTTTGTCTATAGCGACGCAAATTCTGCGCTGCCTATCCTTACATAAAGGACTTGCTTAACCTTTTAATCAGAGGTACAATGCGGCAAACCGGAGTGGCGGATTACCTGCCCGCAGCACTCCGACAAGCCTTGAAAAAACGCTTTCTGTCCCCTGTCACGAGGGTGTTCAGAAAGCGGTTTTTGACCACATGTTTGACTACAGACAGCCGTGGAGTGTGCGGAAACAGTGGAATCAAGAGTTGCGAAGAGCATCCATAATAAAGCAAAAGCGGCTATAAAGCGTCGGAAAAAGTAGAAAAATTTTTATTCAAAAGTTTGGGAGCAGGAGGCCCAGGGTTCGAGTCCCTGCACTCCGACCACCTTTCTTTGAAAAACCGCCTTTTAGGCGGTTTTTCTGCGTTAAAAGTTTGATTCTTGAGATTCACTTGACCACATTCCAACTGTGGTCAGAGAGGTAAAATGGCGGTTGTAGCCTTGTATGGTAGAGTGGCAAAAACCGCTAAATCCCTAACCAATCCCTAACTGGCATAGCTCCAGTATTTTCACCCCAAATACGACGAAATCTTGAATATTCCATCATTATCCTCTATAATAATTTCACGGTGGGACTTGGTGCCACAGAAGTGGTCTTCTGGTGGCAATACATAACGGTGTTCACCTTTTTCAAACACACATCCAGTTTATTAAAGAAGGGATACATGATGGAAGATAAGCAAATCGGAGTTCCAACAAATGTTGCGGTTTTCATTGATTATGAAAATGTATATAAAGCTCTTTTGGAAGAGAAAACTAATGTTCTGCGTCTTGCTTTTTTTGAAAAATTAAGAATCAACGAAGAGTTGTTAGAATAGTCGTGTACTGTAATTTTGATAATATGGATTTACATGAATCTTTCCATCAGTCTGTATTGCAGAGTTATGGTGTTGAGACTGTTCATACTTCGAATCAGGGAAAAAACTATGCTGATTTGAAGATTACCATTGATGTTTTGTCATCCATGTATTCCAATAATAATATTGATGAGTTCTTCATCATGTCCAATGACAAAGACATGACCCCTTTGCTCAACACAATTAGAGCAAACAATCCCTCAATCTGTGAATTCGCTGATAGTCATATCGAGTTAGAAGAAATCTGCGACGTTGAGGTCACACACAAAATCATTGATGACATCGCAAATGCTTATTGGAATAAACTTGAAAGTTATATAAATGCACAGATTTCAAACTTCGGCGTCACAGGTAAATACGCACATTATGAACTCAAATATGTATTAACTAATGAAATTAGATATTCCAAAGTCATGAGTTATGAGTTAGCTACCATTATCAAAGGATTCTACGATGATGGAAACATCTTTTTCTACAATTACAAATACGGAACGAAACCCTGTGTGGGATTTGCGCCTATAAGTAAAAAAGCAGACTTAATTTCAAAAGGCATCATCAAGGAAGCAGACGT
>OGGZ01002912.1_pt1 | contig 10785 bp, 16 predicted proteins | sample 1571371 | NCBI WGS metagenome assembly OGGZ01 (sample SAMEA2582025, study PRJEB24529) | metagenome | biome: Human gut stool | place: China | collected 2011
CAGCTAAATTCGTATTTAATTTATTTTTTCAATAATCAATACCTTCTTAGAAAAAGAATAGAGCCTGTGTTTGTAAATATCCACCGACTCCATTTCTTTTTCAAATTGTTGTATACCAACTCAATTTGCAATTAAAATCCATTCCTTTTGTAATCTCATCAATCTGCTCTTGTGAAACATACTCAATTCCTTTATCATTTTCACGATTTCCATCTTTGAATATACCTTTATAATAAAAGTATTTATTAATATTATGGCTTCCATCAAATACTATTTCCCATGCATTTCCTGTCTCGTCATGAAACCTACCATCTTTGAAACATCCAGAGTATAGCGTCTTTATTGTTCCATCTTCAGCATATCTCACCAAATATGCATTTCCTGTTTCATCATTATATGTACCATCCGATGTGCTGCCGTAATAATAGCTTTCCAAATGTGCATCTATACCATTTGCAAATTTCTCTGCGCTCAATACATCGTCTCTCTTTACTTCCTCTAATTCAAATTCTTTGTAATAATCACTTTTTCGCGTATAATTCCATGTTTCTCCAAAGTTCAAATTCTGTTTATGTTCTCGTTCTGCAATGATCCATATTTTTTCTCCATTCATTAATGTTTCTTTTAACACTTGCCTATATCCCATCAGCTCGCCGTCATCATACTCTGCATCCATAATCAATGTCAATTCATCATTTACATATACATTGAGTATACAATTTTTGTCCCAATGGTTATTCTCATTAAACTGACCAAAAAAAACAATTTCCTGATTTTCGCTTGTATATGGTATCAGAAGTCTTTTATCTGCCAAATATTCCGCACTATATTCCTCTCCACTGCTCATATCTGTTGCAATAATATCATTACTATCCCACGTCGGATTACTAAGTTCATATGAAGTTCCAACTATCGGCATTTCATTTGCCTTAATCGTCACCGTAAATACTTCCGAAAAATCTCCCTCCAGATTTTCTACTCTTGCAATCAAATCAGTATCAATTTCTTTCATTTGACCTATATCTTCATTAATTTTGTCGACTATACCATTGGTATTTTCCAACTGTCCGCTTACACCGTTAATTCTTTCTGTCAACACTTTTACATCGCCGTTAATATTCCATAAAGTAACACACGCCCATCCAAGTGCAGATAAACCCACTGTGCATAGCACGGAAACAACTGGGTGTTCTAATACTGTCTTCCTAAATGTTTTTTTCTTATCAATTGTATCTGATATCTCTTGTACTTGTTTTATTAATACCTCTAACCTATCATCCGTTGCTTTTTCTTTTTTTATGTCCTTTTCCTTTTTATCTGTTGGCTTCATATGCCTCATTCCTCTCTCGTACAAAAAATCTATATACTCAAATCCTGCGTCCATTTTATCCTCTATCAACTATTTCGTCAACCGTATTCAGTTTATCTAGATACATGTGTAAAAAATGTCAAATACGCAAACAAGCCGGCAGGATTTCTCCCGCCGGCTCCCTATTATTTGAGATACTTTTTTGAGGCAAAACCTGTATACTTTTTGTATGCCACATATAACCAGACTGTGTCTCCCAACGTTGTGTGATATCCGTAGCAGCGTACCTTTCCGCCTTTTGGGATCGTAAGGACGATGTCCTTATTCGTTCCAGCTCCAGCACGCAGCCTTAAGTTTGCCGTGGTTGTGTATGCCTTGTTATACGCCGCACTCTTTGCCCGCGCTGCTTCTGTGTGGCTCTTTGATGCAGTCACGTTGTCATCTACCGCTGTCTGATCTACCTTCTCTGTTGTTCTGGCGTCCCAGCTTGCCATGAACTTCTCCGGCGTGCCGTACTGATTCCTCAGCTTTGTTGCAGTGCTGCCCCAGTCTGGAAGCTGAAAGTGTGGCTTGTCCTTAATAGACTTCCACGATCCGCCCCACTCAAGACCGATACTCTGTCCGAGTTTTCCAACTTTATCAAAAAGTCCAGTGGCGTTGTTAAACGCATCATCTGATGTCTTTCCGTCACCATCCACGTCCACAATGAGGTAAAAGTCGAAAGCAATACCCCACTGATGCATAGAGCTGTAGGATGTTCCTCTACAGTTTGTCACGATGGACCCGCCTGTGGTTCTTCCTTTGGCATATAAGGCATCCTGCTCCGCAACTGTGCGAACACATTCAGAAATTCCGATCGTGATGCCATTCTGCTGGCACAACGCTTTCAGCTGTTCAACTTTTTTCTGTAATTTCGGATGCAACTGACTCACATTTCTCATGTTTTATTCCTCCTCGCTTTCCACTTCCGGCAGTCCTGTGATTGACATCAACATTGATAAGACACCGGCCAAGAGTGACGCCGACGCAACATACTCCCAGTCTACCTGTCCCATTGCCGCCGCCGCACCGATTCCCGCAATCGCCGCCTGCGCCATAGTCTTAATTGCTCTGATTCCCGCTGCTTTGACCCATTTTTTGGTGTCTACGCTTGCTTTCCATACTCCATTTTTCATTCTGTTTCTCCTTCCTTCGGCTCTGTTGGCAATGCCATAAGCGCCTCATACAGCTTTGTCCCTACTCCGTTACCATGCAGTGCGTGATATTGCTTGTACTCGTCCTCAAGTGCCTGCTTCACGTACAGTGGGCAATACTCCAGATCGTCGTGATACTTGTTGTACAACCTTATTAAATCCGCACGCAACAGCGCTCTTACTCCTCTTCGCGTGGCTGTGATCTGTGTGTACAAGTACGCTAATACACTGGCAAAAAAGGTGATGATCTGCCAATTCTCCCCTATCGTCTCCAGCACGTTCCTGCTCCTCTCTTTTACTCCACCGCCTCGCGCAGTTCCTGCTTCTCCGCATCTGTGAGCTTACTGTATCCCTCAAGGATCTCATCTAACACTTCGCCTTCGCTCACTCTTTTTTTGATGACTCTTACCATGATGTTTTTTGCAGCCTTACTCATCACTCTCACCTCCTCCCAGCAGCTCTGCAAGCACTTCGTCCTGCTCTTCCTGCGTTTTTTCGAGGACGCTGATGCGCCGCTCGGTATCACTTGGCACTTTAAATGCTACTGTAATCGACTTGTCCTCGTTTATAGCAACCGCCGCAAACGTAACATTCCTGTACGCTCCATAGATCTGCTGATCCTCTCCCGACACATCAACCGCCGTCGCTGATTCAAATTTTTCAATAGCATCTGCGACGGTCATATTCTGCAGCGTAAAGCTTACGCTGTCGTTCGACGTCACGATCAACCGTGCCTCGTAGCTTTTTCCGTCGATATGGACATACTCTTTTTCTTTTGCAGCTTCTACTGCTGCATTCTCGTTTTCATTGCTCATAAAAAAATCCTCCTTAAAATAAAAATAAGACCTTTCGGTCTTTGATTGATTTGTTCTCTGCATATTTTAAATACGAATTTAACCTGGAAACATTTTAAAAACATATCTGGTGCTGCCACAGGGTTTGCAGATTTGCCAGAAAATTATTCCGAGCTTCAGCTCAGTATCGTGTACAAAACCGACAGCGGTCAACGTATAATGTGGCTGGCAAGAACTATACATGATGCCTTACCTACCGATATGGCAGAAATGTACCAGTGCAAAGTGGGACATTACGCCACCGTTGCGGACAATGCCATGGTTAATATTTATTTGACCAAGAATAAGATCAAAGTGGCGCAGGCCTACGTTAATGGATCTGATGTGCACAGTAACATAGTGGTTGGAATATACTACAGGTAATGTCCGTTCGCGGTATTGGCAACACTCTGCTCAGACATTAGTCTTGATAGTATGTGATAAAGAAATCAACGATAGTACCTGCTGGCACATTTGATGCTATTGTTTGTCGTATAGCAACATTTTTGTTATCCTCATTGTTTGTGTCATCGATGCATATGCTTCTGGTTCTCCCGGCGGTCATGTTATAAATGCTTATCATCCCACCGTTTTTTTCTGTCGATGGCGCAAATTTGTCTGGCAAATATGCCCACACATTACCTGCGGATATATCAATCGTTGCGATTGCAGAAAAGCAAACAGTTATAAGCCGGCCATATGCAAAGCAATCAACCTGCCGTATTGTCACCGAATCATCTTGTGATGCTTTGCACACTGTAAATTGTTCGTACCGCATTAAATTCGTATTTAACTGCTCCAGTTTATACGCAAGCGTTCCCTCAAGTGATGCGTTCTTCTCTGTCGCGGCCAGTGCCATGCCTGTGCTGTCTGTCACCGCCGCCGAACTGGACACCTTTACATGACCCGTCACTCTCCCCGTGGCTTTTAAAGCCATGTGTGCAATGATCTCTTTGACTGCTTTTGCAAGCTTTCCAAGTGCCAGCTTTAAGTTCTCTCCCGGTGTCAGTTCCTCCAGTTCCTCACTCTCCGTATAGGTTGGCTCCTCTACCTCTGCCAGATCTTCTGCCAGTGCATACACCCCGGTGCTGACCGTGATCTCTACATTTTCCGCATTTCCTACTTTTGTGTAAAACTCCTGTATGTATGTGATCGGTGTGCTCTCCGGCGGCATGTAGTCAGCTTCGACTGCTACAGCGATCGAGTACAACACTCCGTCTGATGCTGTGCCGCCGCTCGCTTTTGCGAAAATTCCGATCTCCGTCATCCTGTAACCGTTGGTAACATTCCGGTTGTCGATTGCCGCTTTAAGCTTCACTGCACTGTCTTTTGCTTTTTCCACGCTGTTAAATGAGCTTTCCTGCCTCTTATTCTTCAAACTTGTGCGCTTGCGCAATACATCCTTGCTTTTTTCCTCTTCCGTGTACTCTCCGTCTCCAATCTCCATTCGCACAAAATCAATCTTTACGCCGTCTGTGATCGACTGTGCAATAAGATCTGCTCCTGCATCCGTCAGGTAAGCATCGTTAAATCTTGCCATACTTATGTATCCTCCTCTTTAATATAGTTCCGCATCATTGTGATCGCTGCTGTAGCATTCGTGCCTGTCTCCCAGTGCTCCCTTAACACCTCGACTGCCGTATCAATGTCATCCTCAACTACACATCCTCGCCCGTTGCTTATGATGTGACAGCCCGCATAAGCCTGTCCCTCATGCTCTCTGCTTAACTGTATCTCCTCCAGGTGCGACCTCACATTTTTTACATTCCGTATGATTTTTTCAAAATATTCCATGTCGGATGCCGACAACACGGCGTCTGTCTTGATCTTAAAGTGATATGGCTCTCCTCCATACTCAAACCACTCTGATATCTCTCCCTCTCCAAACACGGCGCTTATCAGCTCTTCCACTGCACTCGGTGTCCCGGCTCTGTGATACCACAACATCGTCTTTTTTACGATCTCTCTCTTGATCGAGATGTCCATATCTTCGTCATAATACTGCGCCCGCAGTTCTACCGCCAACAGATCCAGTATGTCTTCTGGCAACTTGTCAATGGCTGCATACACACTTGCTCTCTCTGCATATCCTACCATTTTGCCTATTGCCCTTTTTATCGCATAACTAAGCGCCACTACCTCCGCCTTATACTTTAACGGCTCTGGCATTACCTGCAACATCTCCGACTCTGTGTACTTAATCACTTTCGACACCTCCATATTTAACTACTGGTGTCCCAGTCAGCGTTGCCACCTGGTTATTGGCCACAATCGTAAACACCGGTTTTTTTATCTCCGTGCGCTTTACTCCTGCATCGATAAGCTTGCTTATAAGCTTCTCCGGGTTAATATCCCGACCGATCCTCTCCGTCTGCCACATCCGATACGCTTCGATCGCATCTTCGACGTTCTTTTTTACTGCTGCCGCCTTGTTCTTTTCGCTCTCTGCAACATAGTAAGTGAGCTCTATCTCAAACTCCGCCGTCTCCGGGGCATCGACATTGACCTTGTCGGTCAACGGTCTCTCCGTTTTTGCAGACACATTTTTTAACACGTCCGCAATAAGCGCTGCTCCCGGTATTCCGTCGTTTGTGATAAACCGGATGTCTACCACTCCCGCGGATGGCGAGTCAACCTTTACATCAGTGATGCTCTCACTACATTTTTTTACCTTTGCAACATAAGCATCTTCCGGTCCTGCCACCGAGTAATCTGACGGCGCTAAATAGATCCGATCGGCAAGCTCCTCGTCGCTTTCCGCATCTGTTCCACCCTCTGTTTTACTGATGTTCGCCACGCTCCCTATGTAGGCTATCGGCGCCATTACCTTATTTATATCGCCCGCCTCATATGCATTTGTTGCCGTTCCGATGTCTGCACATTTAATCTGCACATCGACATACTCCGCACCCGCCGGAATCTCTGCATCCTCCGTCGTATAAAAAAAGACATTGTCCCCCGCTGTCACGCCGGTGCCCATCGGTATCGCGATCGCTTCTGACCGTTTTTCCGACACCGAAAATCTCTCGATCGCCGTTGATCCCTCCCCGGATTTTCGCTCGACGCCCTTGAGTGCGCCCAAATTATCCAGGAAGTCTGCATAGGCATATTTTAAAAATGACTGCTTCCCGGCACGGTCAATGTACTGCATTCCCTGATAGATTTGTAATGCCGCCGCATACAGTATCATCCTGTATGGATCTGCTTTCCCCAGCGTAAGCTCTGTGCCTGACTCCTCGGCATACTTTGTACAAAAATCCGCCACCATCTCATCCATGAGAGTCTCAACCGTCAAGTTGTCAATAAAGTTGATGTCCGGATAGTTGTCCAGTTCTTTTGTTGTACTGCTCATTTATGCGTCTCCTCCCTTTTCGAGATGAATAGACGGAATCAACATGCCATTCTCGCCGTCCTCCTCATATGTTACCTCGGCAACCTTTACTCTTGGCTCATACGTCGCTGTTTTTCTCACAACCTCAAGCGTAAACTTGCTTTTTGCCACTGGCAGAGGATCGCCGACAAAATTTATGTCCAGCCCAAACTCTCGATCCATCGGCTGTGTCCCGGCTTTTGTGGCGTACAAATTTCTTAAATTTGTCTCTATCTGTTCTATTTCCGGCCCCGAATAATCCGACAGCAGTTTTACGCTTTTTGTATCAAATTCCATTTTTGATCCCTCCCTACGTGTACTCCTCCATCGTGACCTCAACTGTTGCCTTTGCCAGCTCGCCGCCAGAATATACTACATCCCACGCCTCGCTTATATTTGTGATGCAGAAACGGTTATCTCCGATGCTTTTGTCTCCAATGACCAGATAGTCTGCGTATCCACTCTCCGTAATGTACTCCAGGTCCGTAAGCATCTTTTGTGGTCGCACACCAAGCGTGGCATCCAGCGTGATTGAAAACTTAATGCTTCTTAAGCCTGCTCCGACATACTCCTTTTTGGGCTTTTGGTTTATTAACTTGTGATCGCTATACTGTGCTGACACCGACTGCTTTAAATCTGTAAAAGTAAGCACTTTTTTATCGCTTACTTCAAAAACAATCGGTCCAAACGTTCCCACCTGTCCCATACTCGTCTCCTACTTTTTATCTGACTGATCGCCATCCAGCGCCGCGAGCCGCTCCATAATCTTTTTTAAAGATGTGCTCCACGTGGCGTCCTCCAGCTTTAAATCAGTCTCTGCCGCAAGGTGCATCTCTGCCTTTGCTTTCTGCTCAATTTCTTCCGCACTCACATCCAGCTTTTTCCCATCTGCTGCATAAGACAAATTCGCCGTGCTTGTCATATTGATATCCGATACAGGCTCCCCGTCCTCCGACGCTTCCCCCAACATGATCTCTGGCACTGCCACTTTCCATGTGCTAGCCGATGTTGATATCTCTTCTGCTTTTTCTATGAGCGTTTCTCCCGCATCCACGCTTATCTTGGGTGCCCCCAGTTCTATGTCATTGATGCCTGTTATTTTTACTGTGCCGGCAACAAGATAATAAATTCCCGTCTCATCCTCGTATCTTATATACGCCGATCCTCGTGACCTCGAAAGTTCTTTCCGGTAGATTCCTTTTCCGCTTTCCGCCGGTCTGTTCTTTCTGTTCCACATTTTTCCGACGACGACTCCTCTGGAGTTGCCATTCGATAGATGCGCGGTCAAGACCTGCTCTCCTATGCGCGGCATCGTATACTCTTCATTGTAGTTTAAAAACGGCAACTCTTTTGTCACCGTCTTTCCTTTGTCGCTATATACCACCCGTATCATACCTGTATCGTAATTGACGGACGATACTCTGCCTATCCTGATCGGTTGATCTGCCATGCTTCCTCCTACTTTGCCGGCAGTGTCAATACCTCGCCAGCCCATATCCAGTGTCCGTTGTCCGAACTCTTCTTGCCATGCTTCTTTGCCGTCTCTTCGATCAAATCCTTATTGAGGTTGTAAATTTCCGCATATCTACTTCCGGCTCCCAGCTTTTCTTTTGCGATTGCCCAGAGTGTATCTCCTTTCTTTACTGTGTATGTTCCTCCTGTCGCCGCTTCGGTCTTAGCCTCTTCCACTGCTGCCACATAAACATCCTTGATTCTTGGCACGACTTTCCTCATCGATACTGTCTGCGTTGTTGCTCCGCTCCCAGATAAGCTCGTCACTACACGTTCGACATAATACTTTCCGGACGCTTTCCCCAGTCCTTCCATCTGCATCACAAGTCCCGCCTCCATGTATGGGTTCGCTCGCGTTGTGATCTTAAGCGTCGTTGCCTTTTTGTTCGTTTCGTTAAGCTTGGCGATCCCTTTCAGTTCGGCGTCAAGCACATTATCTGCCGTGACATTGATGTTCATGATTCTGTCTCCTCCTCCGATTGTGATTTTGACATCCTGCTCGGTGTCCGGATCTGTAAAGCTAAATACTGCCCCTGTGTATGTCCCTGCCATCGTCGTGTTGTATGTCCATGACAGCAGGTCTGCCTCGTATAATGTTCCTGCGACCCTTCCTGTCTCTATCTGCTCCTCATCAAAAATAAAGATCTTGTCCTCGTAAACCTTTTCGCCCAGACCGTATGATTGGCATAATCTGTATAAAAAATCGCAATCCGTCTGATCTGTCTGTTCGATCGATGCGATGCTGATATCGTCTGCCATGTATCGCAGCTGCACTCCAGCGCTGCTTGCAATCTGTTCCGCAATCTGTTGCAGTGTTGTAGCCTCCCATGTTTGCGTGCGGTTTTCGTTCGCAAATCGATTATTTTGCGGTCTTGCCGCTCCTCCGATCGTTACCGTCGTCGGTCGTCCCTTTAACGTCACATCGTCCACCTGGAAGCTTCCCATATTGACCTCTGTCACATCGTCATCTCTATTCCAGTCCCGGTAAATAACCACCATTCGCATCCGATCGCCCTTTTCCGGATACCACGCATCCATCCACAGACGCTCATCATCTCTCAATTCAACCGTTGCCGCGTCACTTTCTCCCGAAGCAACGTCTGTAAACGTTGCCTTGGTAAGATATCTGCTCATGAGTTCTGACAGATCATGTCCCTCATATACGGCATGTAGATTCGTTCTGCGCACATATGTTCCGTTTGCCATTTTACTCCCTCCTCCACGGCGGCTGATTGGTGGTATCTTTCTTTATTTCCGGTACAGTAAGCACTGTACCGGCAGAAAAAACGAATATATCAAGGAGCTTCGGATTGCTTTCCATCAGCTCCCCTATATGCAGCTCTGATCCATAAACCGCTTTTGAGATCTGATCCCAGGTCTGTCCCTGCTGCGTGGTGTACGTCTGCATCTTTTGCCTCCTTACTGTGCAAAGCTAAGCCGAGCATTCCGGCGCATATAGCTTTCCATCATTTCTGCAAAACGTTCTTCCGACATTTGCAACGCCTCGTCCAGATCTTCCTTACTTGGTGCCGCTCCATTAAATTGTAAGGTTGGTGCGTATGTGATCGTCCCTCCCTCATACGTCGTTGCCGATGTCTTTTCAATATCATGCGACATTGCCGTGATCGTACGTCCCTGATCTGTTGCGCTTTGCGTCTGTCCTAGCAGCCTTCCCGTCTCTTCCCACAGTTCGATTGCGTTCTGTGATCCGTCAATCGGTATTGCTGCTTCCGGTCCATCTTCGGAAAACCATGTGATGTGTGGCGTATCAAAGATGCCACCATCCTTGTGTCCTACCTTTAGCTGTTCGCCCAGGGTCGTACTTTTTGGTAGTCCCGTTTGTCCACTTATTCCCGTCATCTGCGGCATCATATTCATACGCACAGTTGCCGCTACTTCAAATCCTTCATCAAAGGTATTCTGCAACATTTCGTCTGTTTCTTTGTACAATTCCTGTGCTGCTTCGGCTGCCACGTGCTGATTTTCGTTTAGTGCCTGTGCAAGCTGCTCCGGTATCTCTCCTCCTGCCTCTGTCATGGTGTCGAGCATGTTTTGATAATCCTCATTCTCGCTGATTTGACTGCCAAGATATGTCCATACCGAATCCTCATCACCCGCAAGTGTTCCGATCAATGCCGCATTATTCAGCCCCTCAATCAGTGCCTGTGGTATCTCCTCTCCGGCATCCATATACTCCTGTGCAAGTTCCTGCATCATCTCCTGTGATGGTGCCAACTGTGCATACAGGTCTGCGATCGCCGCCTGTGTATCCTTATCAAGCGTCTCGCCGTCCAGCAGGCTATCTGTTAGCGATGTAAACGCTTGCAGTGGGTTGTTTTCCCACGCGAAACTATTTGAGAATGCGTCCTGTGTGATCTGCTGTAGCTGCGGTGCTGCTGCTTCAATCTCATCTTTATATTGATTCATAATCGTTTCAGTCTGGAAGTTTGCCGCCTTTAATTCGATTTCTCCCACCTGCTCCAGATAATTCTCCTTAAATTCCGCGATCATGTCATCATAGCCGCTCTGGTCGATGGCTCCATCCTGTAGCATTGCAAGAGCTCCAGC
>OGGZ01002913.1_pt1 | contig 10785 bp, 5 predicted proteins | sample 1571371 | NCBI WGS metagenome assembly OGGZ01 (sample SAMEA2582025, study PRJEB24529) | metagenome | biome: Human gut stool | place: China | collected 2011
CTGTTCCATGTGTGGAAAATTCTGTGCAGTACGCAGCATGAATAAAGCACTTGCGGGAGAATATATTGATATTCTGTAAAAAAAGAGTAGAGGCATGATTCCGTCTTATGTTATAATAAATGAGTTTCAATCAGCCGGTGATCAGATGAAAAGAATATATTTGGTTGACAGTGAGAATGTAGGAGATATATGGGTGCCGCTTCTGGTATCCTCGCAGGAAGATGACGAGGTTCTTGTATTTTATACGACAAAGAGCCCGCATATGAATTACGAAAATGTGAGGATGCTCAAGGAGACGGAAAAGGAAGCAGACTTTATTAAGTGTTTTGAGGGAAGCAATGCGCTGGATTTCCAGCTGGTATCGGAACTTGGCTATCGCCTGAGCCAGAACGCGGACAGGGAGTATGTTATTGTATCAAATGATACGGGATTTGACGCTGCGGTGCGCTACTGGTCAACACGGAAAATGCCTGTGAGCCGTTTAAGCGGAAAGGAATGCCACAGAATGCTGACAGAGAAAAAGCAGCGCGTGGCAAAGGAATCCGGGGCAGCAGTAGAGCCGGAACAGGAACAGACCAGAGCGGCTGGCCCGGAAGTGGAAGCAGAGCAGGTTCGGGAGACTGAACAGGAAGCGGAAGCAGAGCAGGTTCGGGAGACTGGACAGGAAGCGGAAGCAGAGCGTGGCAGAGAGCAGTCAAAGAAGCCACGGTCATCCAAGAAGTCAGAACCGTCGAAAGCCGGCGGTAAGGCAGGAGAATCCGGGAAGCCGGAAGCGTCCGGGAAGGCTGGAAATGCAGAGACATCCGGGAAGGCAGAAGTGATCGGGAAAGCTGAGGATGCAGAGAAATCCGGGAAGGCTGAACCGACAGAAAAAGCTGGGTTGGCAGGAGAATCCGGGAAGCCGGAAGTGATCGGGAAGGCTGAGGATGCAGAGACATCCGGGAAGGCTGAAGTGACCGGAAAGGCTGAGGATGCGGAGACATCCGGGAAGCCGGAAGTGACCGGGAAGGCTGAGGATGCAGAGACATCCGAGAAGTCGGAATCGGCAGAAAAAGCTGGGTTGGCAGAGAAATCCGGGAAGGCTGAGCCGGCAGAGAAGACTGGCAGGGCAAAACGGTCAAGAAAGTCAGCGAAAGCAGTCAAAGCAGAAAAGTCTGAGCGTATGTCAGAACCGGATCGTTCGGAAAAGTCACAGAAGAGTGACAAAGCAAAGACGCAGAACGCAGGGAATGAGAAGCCGGATCTGACGGAGGAACAATCCGGACAGATGACAGAAATGATGGATTTGAAAGAAGAAATGTCAGAGAATCCACAGAGTGTGTCAAATGCCACGGACCAGAGCGAAGCGCCAGTGAAGTTTGGACTGGATCTGAATGCAGAGAGAGCAATTTTAAAGACATTGTGTGCCTGCATCAGCAAGGAAAATCTGGTGGATTTTCACAATGCGCTGGTTGCGCTTCTCGGCGAGGAAGAAGGCAAGCGGCTGTATCAGGAACTGAAGACGAATGCAGAGTATGCGTCTTACTGGTCAGAACTTCCGGCTTATGGCTTAAAAGAAAAGTTTGACATGTACTGCAAAATGGTTTTTGACCACAGTGAATATGCAAAGGAACCGCCGGAAGATTTTTCGGGATTCCTCTATCAGGCAAACGGAAAGCGAAAGAATCTCAATTCTCTCCGCGCAGCATTGCAGGGGCACTATGGCAAAGACAAGGGAATGAAATATTATTCCCTGTTCAAGTCACACATTAAGATGATGAATCGCATGTAGTAAAGGAGAAGTTGACAGAATCTGGGTATTCAACAGGAATACGCAAAACGCCTCACCGGATGGTGAGGCGTTTTGTACGTTTATCATTTTATAAAAAGAAGGAGAAGCAGGTAAGATGTGGGGGACTTACCGGCCATATTATGAAAAAGAAATTGTGTCAATGGGGATTTCCTCTTGACAATGATTAAGATACCGGATAAATGTGAAAAAGGTATGAAGCAGTGTTGAAAAATGTGTGAAGAATCGTCAAACAAATTGGAATCCGGGGCTGATAGAAGGGAAAGGCGAAGTTCCAGAGCAGAAAAAGTGCGTGCCAGACCCGGAAAGAATGGAAAAAGGTTGACATAATGCCAGAAGGGAAGAGCAACCCGGGTCTGAGACGAGAAAAAGTGCGAACCAGACCCGCATAGAAGCAAAAATTGGGTCCCAGAATAGAAAAAGTATCGCTGAGACCCGCAGGACGAGAAAAGTTTTTCTACTTCCCCCTTGGACACGAGATAGCATTAACGCCTCAACCGTATATTCCCCCCTCATCCAGACTTCCATCACAATACATTCGTCATAATACCGTAACACTGTAACACCATAGCACAAAAAAGCGCAAACCCTTTCATTCAAGGATTTGCGCTTCTTCTCAATGAAGCTGCTGACGGGAATCGGACCCGTGACCTCCGCACTACCAATGCGACGCTCTACCGACTGAGCCACAGCAGCATCTGTGTGAGTTGCCTCAGCACTTGTACTACTATACACTACGAAGTGGCAGTTGTCAAGATAATAATTCTAAATAATTCTTTAGAAATTCTTCGGGTATTTCTGCGGGGAATTTTGCGGCAGATCAGGTAAAATGTAATCAATGCACGGGGAGGCGTGTGATTCTGCGGCGGATGTGTTATGATAGCAGAAAAGAGAACAAGAGCAGGAGCGGAAAAATGGAACAATATAACATTTTAATTGTTGAGGATGATAAAGAAATCAGGGACGGAATTGAAATCTTTTTAAAGAGTCAGAATTACAACGTATTCAAGGCGGCAGACGGCGTGGAAGGACTTGAGGTGATGGAGCGGGAGAAGATCTCGCTGGCGATCGTCGACATCATGATGCCGCGCATGGACGGCGTTACAATGACCATGAAGCTGCGGGAAAAATATGACTTTCCGGTCATTATGCTCTCGGCGAAGTCAGAGGAGACCGACAAGGTGATCGGGTTAAATATCGGGGCGGATGATTATGTGACCAAGCCGTTTACACCGTTGGAACTGATGGCGCGTGTCAATTCCCAGCTCCGCCGGTATACGCAGTTTGCAAACAGGAGTCCGAAGGAGGAAAAGAACGACCGGATTCATGTGATCGGAGGACTGGAACTGAATGAGGACACCGTGGAGGTGTTTGTGGATGGAAAACCGGTGAAGATGACGCCGATTGAGTTCAAGATACTTGCGCTCTTAATCCGGACACCGGGGCGTGTATATTCGGCGGACGAGATCTATGAGCGCGTGTGGAATGAAAAGGCGATCAATACCGATACGATTATGGTGCATGTGAGAAATATCCGGGACAAGATTGAGATCAATCCGAGAGATCCAAAATACTTAAAGGTGGTGTGGGGTGTTGGATATAAAATTGAAAAACAACAATAGAAACAACGGTGCCGGCAATAACAATGTCAGCGCAAATAACGATGCCAGCAGCAACAGTGGTGCCAGCAGAAATAATGGTGCCGGCAACAGCAGCAACAACAATGCCGTAAACAGCAGCAAGCGGATTATCATAGCGATCGCGGGAATCATTTTCATCACGATCATTACCATGTGTTTTTTCCCGGTGGTGTACCGGACGGCTGAGAGACAGAAAGAGCAGCAGAAAGCGGAGATGATGCGCGAGTCCTCGGACAGCGTGGACAACGATACGGTACAGACACTCTATCAGGGCAGCTATGTCCTGTATGTAGAGCAGATGGAGCGGAGCGGGCAGGCAGATGCAGGCGGACTGTTTTTGAATCTGCCGACGGATGATGAAGATTACCAGTATGTAAAGGACACGGTAACCTCTACGTTTGACGAATGGAAAAGCCAGTTTGAGAGTGACAGCTGGAACATCGATTACTGTGTATACAAAAGCAGTGCTGACTGCGTGAAAAATACGGATCAGCCGCTCGAGACATGCGTGGATGGAACTGTGACGGATGAGCTGCAGCAGTATTATACGGACATCGTATGTTTATCCTTTGACGAAAAGGGCGCGCTGGAAGTGACACCGCTGTACGACGAAAATATCAGCGGCAGCGTTCTGATCAAGGCGTTTCAGAATGTAGACCGGGAAAATCTTTTGGGACAGTCGCTGGGCGGATATGTGGAAGCAGGGCAGCTGCAGGGACCGAAGGACTTTAAGGTGATCTTCGGGCTTCCGGTATCAACGAGTGATACGATTTCCTTGGGAGATCCGTATGAGGATATGACAAATTACTGGGTGCAGGTGGTGTTAGTGTACCGTGCGTCCGGCGGAAGCATTCTGTTTCTGGTAAGCCTTGCTGCGGTGGCGGGATGGATGTTTCTTATGACGAGCAGACGCATCTGGAAGGAAGACATACCAATGCAGCGCCCGGGAAAATGGTATCTCATGGAGGTGGCGGTGATTGCCGTCTGCTGCATGGCATGTATGGAGGAAAACTTCTACGATATCATAAGAAGCTATTCCTATTACAACGAAGGAGTGGATGTTTTACTTGGAAACAATGCCTGGAGAGCCATCTTACAGCTTGGACAGATGATGGTTCCGCTCCTGTTTTTGTATGGCATCTGGTACGCGGCGCTTCGCATACTGCGTCCGGTATTTTTCCTGGGAGTCAGGGAATATATCAGACAGTACAGCCTGATTTATCAGATTTTTCCGTGGTTGAAAAAATTGTGGAACACGTTCCGCTATGAGGTGGCGCATGTGGATTTTTCAGAAAAATCCACAAAGACGATCTGGAAAATCGTGCTGATCAACTTTGCGGTGCTGTCGCTCTGCTCGATGATGTGGTTTTTCGGCATCGGCGCGCTGATCGTGTACTCCATCTTTGTGTTCTGTTTTATCAAAAAATATTATGACAGGATCGGCAGAGATTATCAGGCGCTGCTGCGCAGTGTAAGCCGGATGGCGGACGGAGATCTGGACACGGAGATCACCGAGGATCTGGGAATATATGAGCCGATGAAGGTGGAGCTTTCCAGGGTGCGCGACGGATTTAAGAAGGCGGTGGATGAGGAAGTGAAGAGCCAGCGAATGAAAACGGATCTCATCACGAACGTTTCCCATGATTTAAAAACACCGCTCACGGCGATCACAACCTACGTGGAACTGTTAAAGAAGGAGGACATCACGGAGGAGGAGCGCAGGTCATACATTGAGACGCTCGATAAAAAGAGCCAGCGGTTAAAAATATTGATCGAGGATCTTTTTGAGGTCAGCAAGGCGACCAGCAACAATATTGTGCTGCATCCGATGGAAGTCGATGTGGTGAATCTGTTAAAGCAGGTTGCGGTGGAGCATACGGAGCGCTTTGCGGCGATGGGACTTGCGCTGCGCTGGGATGTGCCGGAGGAAAAAGTGATCGTGGTGCTCGACAATCAGAAGACATTCCGCATCTTTGAAAATCTGTTTGTCAATATCCAGAAATATGCGATGCCGCAGAGCCGCGTGTACGTGCAGGTGCACACATCCGGGGAGGCACCGGAGGAGTTCGTGGAGATCACGATCAAAAATATGTCGGCGACGGAACTGAATTTTGATCCGGAGGAGATCACGGAGCGCTTCGTGCGCGGCGATACCTCACGCGGTACGGAGGGCTCGGGATTGGGGCTTGCCATCGCCAGAAGTTTTACCGAGGCGCAGGGCGGAAAACTGACGATCGAGGTGGACGGTGACTTATTCAAGGTTGTAATCAGACTGAAATGTGGTACACTACAGGTAGAAAAAGAGATGGAGGTTTAAGACACATGGAATCAATGGATGATTACAAGGAGGAGTTAGAAGCTTCTTTCCGCAGAATCAGAGAGGGAGATATTTTAACCGGCACGGTGATCGATGTCAACGAGGGGGGCGTTACGCTTGACCTGAAATATTATGCACCGGGATTTATCAGTGCGGAGGAGATGAGCAGCGATCCGGATTTCTCACTGGCGGAGGCTGTGCGTGTGGGGGATACGATCGAGGCGACCGTGATCCGGGTAGACGACGGCGCAGGCAACATTCTTCTCTCCCGCAGGGAAGCCAATGAAGAGCAGGCATGGGAGAAGCTCAAAGAGATGATGGAGGAGGGTACAACGGTAACCGTCCGCATCAAGGAGAGCGTGAAGGCAGGCGTTGTGGCATATCTTGAGGGGATCCGCGCGTTCATTCCGGCATCCCAGATCACATCCGCTTATGTGGAGGATACGGAGAGCTGGGTAGGAAAAGAGATTCCGGTCCGGGTCATCACGGTGGATGAGGAGCGCGAAAAGCTCGTGCTTTCCGGAAAGGCGGTCGCACTCGAGGCAGAGGCGGAGGAGCGCAATCACAAGATCTCTATGATCGTGCCGGGAACCGTGCTTGAGGGAACTGTCGAGAGCCTGATGCCGTACGGCGCATTTATTGATCTGGGCAACGGACTGAGCGGACTGGTGCACATCTCACAGATCTGTGAGCGCAGAATCGGAAAGCCGTCGGAAGTGCTTAAGGTCGGAGAGAAGGTCAAGGCAAAGGTATTGAATACCAACGACAATAAGATCAGCCTGTCCATGAAGGCGCTGGCAGAGGAGATGGTAGATACCGAAGGCGTGGAAGATCTGGAGGCATACACAGACCACACATCCACAGGAACCAGCCTTGGCTCGCTTCTGGCAGGATTGAAGTTAGACTGATCGAACTATTTGAGAATCTTTCTCTGATAGAAAACTGATTCCGTTGCTTTTGCAACCGAAACGGCTCTTGCAATGTGATACATTTAGTTAGAATATTCTAACTATGCGTAAGAAGCAATTTCGGAGGAAAGCAATGAGAGAAGCAGGACTTGGAATCGACATCGGAAATGGAAGTATTTCCATCGCTGTTGTTGAAGGCGAAAACATCATATACAAAGATTACAGACTGCATCGCGGAGAACTGTATCAGAATCTTGTGGACATGCTTGGGCAGGTGGAGACATCGTACGGCGACAGGATTTTGTATGCAGCGGTCAATCCCGGTGCAGTCTGTTTGTATCCGGGGATTCAAAAGGAAGCGCAGATCAACCGCATCAGCAGCCTTCTGGAAGGACAGAGAATGCTCTATCCGGACGCGGGAAGTATCGTAGAGATGGGAGCACAGAATTCCTGCTTCCTTACCGGAATCCGTGAGGGAGAGACGCTCTCCTACGCCATGAACGGGGAATGTGCCGCCGGAACGGGAGCATTTTTCGAGGATCAGATGTACCGGCTCGGACTTCCGCTGTCCGCCTACTCGGAGTATGTCAGACGGGCGAAAAGTGTGCCGCGGCTTGCGGGACGGTGCAGCGTGTTCGCCAAGACAGACCTGATCCACAGACAGCAGGAAGGTGTGCCGGTGGAAGATATTCTGCTCGGACTTTCCTATGCCGTGATCCGCAATTTTAAATCTGCGGTCGTGCGGAAACTTCCGGTGCAGCCGCCGGTGCTTGTGACGGGAGGCGTTGTCTATAATGAAGGCGTGCGCCTCGCCATCTGCGATATTTTCGGATTAAAAGAGGAAGAACTGCTCTGCGGGGAAGAGGGAGCTGTGGTGTCTGCTGCCGGAATCGCAGCCTGTGCATGCCGCGGGAAGCTGTCCTTCGACTGGAAACACCCGGTCCGCAGGGAGGTGGCGGATGAGGAGCAAAAAAGAAAGGCGCTGCCGCGATATGACTACGAGAAGGAGGCACTTCACCGGACCAGACCGTTACGTGGCGGGGAAAAGCTCTGGCTCGGGATTGACGTGGGATCCACGAGCACAAACCTTGTGCTGACGGGGGAGGACGGAGCCGTCATTGACGATCTGTATCTTAGAACGCGCGGCAATCCTCTCGGCGCGGTGCAGCAGGGAATGGCACAGTTAAAGCAGAAATACGGGGAAGCACTCACGTGGGAAGGCATTGGCGTCACGGGATCGGGGCGTTACTTTATCGCGGAGAAGACCGGTGCAGGCACGGTGTTGGATGAGATCACGGCGCAGGCGCGCGCGGCTGCCCATCTGTGCCCGGAGGTGGATACTGTGTTTGAGATCGGCGGTCAGGACTCCAAATACATCAGTATCCGGGACGGCCAGGTCGTCGATTTCGAGATGAACAAAGTGTGTGCGGCGGGTACGGGCTCCTTCGTCGAGGAACAGGCGAACCGCATGGAAGTATCGCTGGAGGAGATCGGAAACAGTGCCTTGAAAGCAAATGTGCCGATCGATCTGGGAGAGCGCTGCACCGTGTTGATGGAATCCAAGATTGCAGCGGAGCTTGCGGCAGGCACGGACAAGGAGGATATCTGTGCAGGGCTATGCCGCTCGATTGTCAGAAACTATTTAAACAGGGTAGTCGGCAATAAGCGCAAGGGAGAACATATCTGCCTTCAGGGCGGAGTCGTGCATAACGAGGGAATCGTTGCGGCTTTCTATGAAGTGTTTGGAGAACGGCTTCACATCACGCCGTTTTACGATGTGACCGGGGCATACGGAGCGGCGCTCGCGGCAAAAGAGCAGGGTGGCACATCCCAAAAGGAGAGCATCTGGAATGAGGAGAATTACCGGAAGAGCCAGAAATGGTTTCTGGCAGGCTATGACGGAACGCTGCTGCCGGGGAAAAAGACTGTGGGAATCCCGCGTGCGCTCATGATTTACAAATTTTTCCCGATGGCGTACCAGTATTTTAAGACTCTCGGCTTTAATGTATTGCTGTCGCCGGAGACGGACGATAAGATCATTGCGCTCGGACAGGAGATGGCGGCGGAGGAGACCTGTTATCCGGTAAAATTACTGCACGGGCACATGGAATGGCTTGCGAGAAAAAAGGTGGACTACATTTTTATCCCGTGTATCCATACGATCCGGCATGAGACTTCCGGCGTTGCGCACAATTACGGCTGTGTCTATATGCAGACAGCGCCGCGGATTGTCGCAAGTGTGCTGGGGCTTTCGGAACGCGGCGTGGAGCTGATCTGCCCGGTTCTGGATCTGGATATGGGAAAACCGCAGCTTGCGGGAGCGATGATCAAAGCGGGTCAGGAACTGGGATGCGACAAGGCACGGTGTGCGGCGGCGCTCGCGAAGGGCGCGGCGGCGATGGTGCGCTGTGAGAAGAATTCTGAAAAACTGGGCGCGCAGATCCTGGACGAGTTGAAACCGGAGGACAAGGTGCTCGTTCTGATTACAAGAAACTACGGCGTGTCAGACCCGGTTTTAAATATGGGAATTCCCGAGGAACTGTTAAAGAGAGGGTGCAGAGTGTTGACACTTTCCCATCTGAAAGGACATGATGTGGATTTGTCCGGTCATTATCCAAATTTGTACTGGCCATTTGCGCAGCACATTCTGTCGGGAGCGAAGATCATTAAGGAGCATCCGAATCTGTATGCCGTCTATCTGACGAACCACGGCTGCGGACCGGACGGCATGATCTCCCACCTTTTTGCGGAAATTATGGGGGACAAGCCGTACCTGAAAATAGAGGTGGACGAGCATCAGTCCAAGGTGGGAGTGATAACGAGAATAGAGGCGTTTTTAAACAGCTTATCCCATGTAGAGAACTGCACGGAGCGCGCCATACTGCCGGAGGCAGCCGTATTGTCCGGGCAGCTTCGGGACGGGAAGAAAGACACGAAAGACACGAAAGATACGAAAGATATGAAAGATATGAAAGAACCGCAGCAGGAGACGGTGTATCTGCCGCCGCTGTCCGTGTATACAGAGTGGATGGCACTTTACCTGAACCAGAAAGGAAAACGCACGGCAGTGCTGCCGGATTACACGGCGCAGGATCTTCATGCGGGAAAAGCGTACAGCACCGCAAAAGAATACTGTACATTCTCGGCTGCGGCAGGACAGCTTGCAAACCGGCTGCAGGAAACGGACGGGGAGGAAAAACAGTTTTTGGTATTCCAGACCGAGGGTGCGGAGGCGGACGGAATGGTTCCGGAAATCCTGCGTGCGGTCTTAGATGCGGACGGAAAGAGGGCGCATCTTGTGACACCGTTTCTGGAACAGCTGCTTTTTGCGGAAGAAGCGGATATCTTGTGGCAGGTGCTCTTACTCGGGGATGCATGGCACTGCCTGGATGAGGAGTGGCGGGAAAAGGTGCGTGCCTCTTTCCGGGAGAAGACCGCCGCGCCGGATGCCTGGAGCAGGGAGTGGACCAAAAGCCTTTTACAGGAGTGGGCGGTATATGTGACGGAGGACAGACAGCTGCTGCTGGCCGGCGATCCGATTGTGCTGCATAGCGCTTATCTGAATCAGAATATGGAGGAAGCGGTGAGGAAACATGCTTTTGTTCCGGTGTATATGCCGCTTTCGGAATATCTGTGGTTCCTTGCTGCGGAGTCGGGGCGAAAGATTCCGGAGCATTTTACAGAACAGCTGCATGAATTTATGCAGATTTACCGCGGCGTCTACGGCAGCTGGAAGCAGCCGGACGAACGCTTACAGGAGATCCGGGAAAAGTTTCCGCTGGTTCACGGAGCAAACCTCCGCTATCTGTGCAGCCTGATGGAGCAGGAACTGTCGCGTGGAAAAGGAATGATTCTGGTGTCGCCGGAATATGCCAACTATGCGTCGGTGATGGAGATGCTGCGCACGGGGTCAAAATATCCGCTGCTGCACGCCAGGGCGGACGGAAATGAGGAAGCGGAAGAAGTGGAGCGGAGAGAAATCTTTCTGGGGCTGCTGGAATAATAAAGGAGACAAAAAGGAATTGCCGCAATAAGAATATCGTTCTTTGGATTGGTAAGTAATATTATCAGAAAACCACACCGTGGGATTTCAGATGAAAATGCAGATGGAAATTCGGTTCAAAAAATGTG
>OGGZ01002914.1_pt1 | contig 10779 bp, 9 predicted proteins | sample 1571371 | NCBI WGS metagenome assembly OGGZ01 (sample SAMEA2582025, study PRJEB24529) | metagenome | biome: Human gut stool | place: China | collected 2011
GGGCGGCAGCGGCTGCGGCAAGACCACCACACTGCGCATGATCGCCGGCTTTACTGAACCCACCGCCGGACAGATCCTGGTGGACGGCAAAAACGTTTCCACTATCCCCCCCTACCGCCGCAATATCGGCATTTTCTTCCAGAATTACGCGCTGTTCCCCCACATGACGGTTTTTGAAAACGTGGCCTTTGGTCTGAAGCTCCAGAAGCTGCCCAAAAACGAGATCCGTGAGCGGGTGGAGCACATGCTCGCTCTGGTAAAGCTTACCGGCATGGACAAGCGTTATCCCCGGCAGCTCTCCGGCGGTCAGCAGCAGCGGGTGGCCCTGGCCCGGGCTCTGGTGACCCGTCCCTCCATTCTGCTGCTGGATGAGCCCCTCTCCAACCTGGACGCCAAGCTCCGGGTAGAGATGCAGGTGGAGATCAAGCGCATCCAGAAGGAGCTGGGCATCACCACCATCATCGTGACCCACGATCATGAGGAGGCCGTCTCCTTGGCAGACCGGGTCATCGTCATGAATGCCGGCCACATTTTGCAGATCGGCAAGCCCCAGGAGGTCTTTGACAGGCCCGCCTCTCCCTTTATTGCAGACTTTATGGGCTTTTCCACCTTTCTTCACGGCATCGCCGCCGGAGCAGAGGGAGATATGCGCCTGATCCGCTGCGGTGCTCACACGCTCCAGGTCCCGGCAGAGGCCGCCCAGGAGCTGACTGAGGGGGATGCCTGCATTCTGGCCATCCGCTCCGAAAACATCCGGACTGCGGAGCAGGAAGGTGTCAATACTGTCCGGGGCACCGTCAAAAGTGCCACCTACAAGGGTCATACCACCCGGCTGGAGGTCTCCGGCTGTTTTGAGGAAATGGTATATCCCGCTATCCACGAATATGCGGACGTGCAGGAGGGCAGTGAAGTTCTGCTTCACTTCCCCGCCCAGCATTTCTGTGTATATAAAGACATCAAATAAAATCTGGAGGATGTAAACAAAATGAAAAGCAAGCGCATTTTTACACTGATGCTGGCTCTGGTCATGACCCTGAGCCTGGCCGCCTGCGGCGGCAGCAAGCAGGAGGAAGCTCCCGCCGATAACGCCGGAAACGGCGAAGCAGCTGGCGATACTCAGGATTTCGGCGGCGCCGAGCTGGTCGTTGCTACCTGGGGCTGGGCCGAGGCCGGTCTCAAGACCTTGGCCGCCGACTTTGAGTCCAAGTACAACTGCACCATCGTGGTGGACCCCACCAGCGGCAACGGCGACCGTCTCAACAAGCTGATGGCTGAGCAGAACGATCCCACCGCCGATGTGGCCCTGCTGACCAAGAGCTTTGCCCAGACCGGCAATGAGGCAGGCCTGTTTGAAAAGATCGACACCAACATCGTCACCAGCATCGGCGATCTGTATGACATCGCTGTCAACGCCGACGGCTACGGCCCCTGCTACTCCCTGTGCCGCTACGGCATCATGTACAATGCCGACGCTCTGGAGAAGGCCGGTCTGCCCGCCCCCACCTCCTACGAGGGTCTGTTTGATGACCAGTATGCGCACATGGTGGCTCTGCCCGACATGACCTCCACCGCCGGCCCCTACATGCTGGTGGCTATGGCCGAGGCCATGGGCGGCAGCCAGGAGGATGTGACCCCCGCCATGGAGCTGATGCAGGAGAAGAAGGACAACATCGATCTGTGGTATTCCACCTCTTCCGACGTTGTCAACGCCTTCACCACCGGTGAGGCCAACATCGCCGTGTTCATGGACATCAATATGCCCAGCCTGACCGACAGCGGCCTGAACATGGTCTGGGTGGACGCCGCCGAGGGTTCCTTCTCCGCTCCCGCTACCGCCAACGTGGTGAAGAACTGCAAGAACCCTGAGCTGGCCCAGCTGTTTGTGGAATACCTCATCAGCAAGGACACCCAGGACAAGATCGCTGAGGTCATGAACGAGGCCCCCGTGAACAAGAACGCCACCATGGACGATTCTCTGAAGACCTATCTGGCCTTCGGCGACGAATCCATGAACGCCCTGAAGGAATTTGACGAGGCCTACATCACCGCCAACAAGGAAGCCTGGATCGATACCTTCCAGCGCACTGTTGCCGTTCAGTAATCCCCACGCATCTGCAGAAACGGAGGAGACGCCCCGGCGTTTCCTCCGTTTTTTTAAACAACTGACAAGGAGAAAAGCCTGCCATGAAGCTGACTGTCTTATCAGAAAACGCCGTTCTGTACCCCGGCCTTGAGGGGGAATTCGGCCTGTCCGTCTACCTGGAGGAAGGAGATACCCGCCTGCTGTTCGACGCCGGGGAACGGGACGCCTGCCTGCGGAACGCGGAGAAGCTGGGTATCGACCTCCGGCGGGTCACTGCCGTGGCGTTCAGCCACAACCACCGTGATCACTGCGGTGGTTTTCTGCGCCTGGCGGAGCTCCTTCCGCCGGACGTACCCATTTATGCCCATAGCGGCTTTTTCATCCGGAAGTGGTGGGATCACCGGTGCGACCCGCCTCAGCAGGAAACCTATTCCCAGATGCTGGAGCTGGTAGGCCCGCCCATGGAGGCATCCTGGTTCTTCCAGCAGGGGCTGACCGGCTTCCGCTGTCTGGCAGATGACTGCATGCAGATCGCTCCGCATGTGTATCTCCTGGGGAATTTCCCCGTCCCCGGACCAGAGGAAGCGGTCCATCCCTCCTCCGTGATGGAGGGGCCGGACGGCCGCCTGGTGCTGGATACCTTCCCGGAGGAGCAGGTCTGTGTGGTGGATACCCCAGCAGGGCTGGTGGTGCTCACCGGATGCGCCCACAACGGCATCCGCAGCATTCTCTCCACGGTGGAACGGCGCTTCCCGGAGCGGCCCATCCAGGCCGTTTTCGGCGGTACCCACCTGGTACCCCCGGACCCGGAACGCATTGCCCGGACGGCAGACTATTTCCGGCACAGCTCCATCACCTGTGCCGGTGTCTGTCACTGCACCGGCCCCATGGGTCTGGAAGTCTTTGCCCAAACAGTGCCCGCCTATCTGCCTACCGGCGCAGGCTTGGTATGGCAGACGCCCTCTTTCGCAAGGACATCCGCAGGCAGAAAAGAGAGTTGACCGCCATGCAGAGCCCGCAAACCCAGGAATAAAAACCCCCGGATACCTTATCCTCCCTGTCAGGGGAGCAAGGTATCCGGGGGTTTTATCTATTACGGAATCGGACAGTTCTGCCCCGCTGTGCGGTTTCTCACCGGATCATTCCCGCAAGGTAGGTGCGCTGCCAGATAAGCGCACATCCCGGGCAGAAACTCGTGGTGCTTCGGCAGAGGCCGTGCACCGGAGCGCAGCCGTCCGATGCGGGAGGGATTCATGCTGATCTCCCGTCCCAGCTGGCTGTTGGAAAGTTCCGCAATATTCGTCAGTGCGTCAAATCGTTCGACAAACATGGTGATCTCTCTGCTTTTTTCTCCATTATATGACAGCTATCCGCACGAGCCAACAATTTTGGCACGGTTTGTGCCGAAAATCTGGCATGGTCATTCGAGCGCGTTCGCTTGTTTTTTTCCTCTTTCAGCCCGTATCCTATATAGGTAAGGAGGCACCCCCCCCGGTTCCGCAGCGGATCATCAATTTCTTAACGCTCACTTAGCGCAAACTCTGTCTGTCAACTCTGCAAACGCCTTGTGTTTCATGTTCGCGCATGGTAAAATACACAGATAGCCAGTCCCCCCCTCGCATTTATTTTGCATTTTGACGGATTTTGGTCATCACTGCCAAACAATTCACTTCCGCTTCAAGGGCGGCAGCACCGCCGCGGTATAAATTCAGCCGGGACAAACCCATGGCTGAACTTCTTCTATATTCCTACATTTAAGGGAGGAAAAAAACCTATGAAACGAAGGATTTTGTCATCCCTGATGGCACTTGTGCTGTGTCTCACACTCCTTCCGGCAGCGGCCTATGCCGACGGGGGCACGGCGGTCTATGTCAGCAGCAGCGGCAATGATGGGACCGGTGACGGCTCGGCGGACAAGCCCTTCGCCACGCTGGCCAAGGCGGTCGACGCAGCGGATGACGGCGCGACGGTCTACGTCATGAGCGACCTGACCATGACGGCGCCGCCCGTTTTTACAGCAAGTCGCTGACGATGTGGCTCTTGCGGCCCTTACACTGTTACGCGCGACAATAGCTTTACCACGCAGAGCGACCACGCCCGAAGCTGGTACAACCCCGCCATGGTCGAGGTTCAGACCACCGGCGGCGTGGGCGCCGGTCTGACCCTGACGAACATCATTTTTGACGATGCCGGCAAGAAAGAGGGCACGGTGTTTGCTCAGGCCGTCAGTGATGGTTCTGTCGGCGCTGCCAGCAACGATAATCTCGTTTATGTGCAGGACGCCATCATCGCCTCCAACGCAACCGTCACCACCACGATCACGCTGGGTGATGGCGCGGTGCTGCGGAACTTCGGCGGCATGTCGGCGGTACGCGCCACTGGCGAAGCCAAGCTGGTGATGGAGCCCGGCAGCGTGATCGAGGATGCTTCGTCGATCACACGAAGCAAAGGCGATGCAGGCTCCGTCGGCCCCGCCGGTGCGGTCTGGCTGCAGGGTTCCGATTTCGAGATGGAAAATGGTGCGGAAATTAAAAATGTAAACGGCCGCGCGGTCTACGCGGACGGTGGCAGCGTAAGCGTCGGCGGCACGATCAGCGGCATCATCGGCAATCCCGCTATGTGGCAGGGCAAGGACGGCACGGCCATTCACCTGCGCGGCAGTGCAAAGGCAACCTTAAACGGGAAAATTTCCGATTGTACAGAGGGCGTATTGGTCTTCGTTGATAAAGCAGTTTTTGAAATGGCCACCGGCTCCTTCCTCGGCAATTCCGATGCAGCTGGCATCAAAACGAACGAAGATCCCACTTGGAGTCTTGTTAACAAAGATGATTATGGTACAGACCGCAATACAATTACAATTCACGGTGAAATATCTGGCATTAAAAACAATAAAACTCCAATACAGTTCAAGTTCGGCACACTGTTGATTGGCGCTGACAGCAATATTCATCATAACAGCGTCTTCTATGGAACCCTCTATATTCAACGAGATGCAATTGTTGATATATATGGTAAAATCAACAATAATGACGCAAGCAGCCGAGGCGGCGGCGTTGCGACCGCGGGTCATGGTGAAGTGGTCATAAATATGTACGAAGGTGCTGAAGTTAAGGGGAATACCGCAGTGAAAAATGGCGGCGGTATTATGATCAGCAGTAATACATCGTTCACGATGTACGGCGGCGAAATATCCGGCAATGTCAGTCAGACTGTCGGCGGCGGAATTTATCAATATAAGAATAATTCCAAAGTTGAACTTCAGGGCGGCACAATCCGTGATAACACAATGAACGCCACCGATGTTAAAGATTCTTCCACCGGAACCGAAAATGATATTACAATAAGCAACCAGGGCAACGGCAGCAGCAATCATTATTTGTATATCTCACAGAACACAGAACTTGACAATCAGAATGTCTATTTCCAGATTAACTCTACAACCGTCACCCCCGCGGAGAACAGTTTGGACATCAAGTTGGGCAACGCCAGCAAAGAGAGTGTGACCGCCTTGTCCGGCAAGGCTGATGCGAACGGCTGGAACGCTCCCCTCGCCACCTTCTGGGCGCAGCGGGACGGCGCGGCCGAGCTGACAGTGGGCGGGCTGACCTTCAACAAAGCACTTCCGGTCTACGCGCTGGTACAGGAGACCGGTGCGGACGGTAAACCGGTGTCCGGCGCGGAGGTCAGGGTATACAGCACAAAAATTACTGACGACGGCATCCGTCTGACACTTCCCAACGGCTATACGAACGGCTGCGCGGTTGCGCTGGCACAGCCTACCACCGACTTCGGCAGCGTCGGCATCTCAGGCCCTACAGAAATTGCGAAGACCTCTGATGCCGCGCCCTACGAGGTCCCCTATACCGTGACCTACACCATGTCGGACAGCCTGCGCGGTATGCTGAACATGGCATCGGCCGATATCCCGGCCATGTCCTTTGTTGTGGAATTGGACAGCCGTCTCGCAGCCAAAACCGGTGACAGCGGAAACTGCCTTTACACCTTCGACGGTGACGGCATCCTCGACGGCACGGCCAGTGTCTCCGGCCATACGGTCACCGTCACCTGCACCCCCTTGCCCGGTTGGAAAGCCGCGATTGCGGGAAAATCCTCCGTCAAGATGGTGTTGAAATGCGCCGGTCTTCTGGATGCAGCAGCTTTCGCCGCCGGTGAATCTCTGAACACCGCCGCCCATATCAGCGGCAAAGTATCCAGCGGCAGTACCGTCACCTCTGTCGTGATCCCCTCCAGCATCTGCCGGACCAGGATGACCGCCCAGACCTATACCGTGACTTACCACAGAAACGGCGCGGACTCCGGCGAAACGGTTGACAGCCGCAGCTACATCTTCGGAGATCTGGCCGTGGTATCCGAAAACGGCTACGTCCGCGACGGGCACTCTTTCGTCGGCTGGAACACTCAGCGCGATGGGAGCGGCACGCACCATGTCCCCGGCTCTTCGATCACGGTGACAGACCATATTCATCTGTACGCGCAGTGGACACGCAACAGCAGCGGCGACGATGACGACACCGGCTACACGCTCCGGCTCACCAAGCTTGATGCCGGGGACGGTACGCCGCTGAGCGGCGCGAAATTTGAGCTGTGGCGTGTCGGGACCCGATCCGATACAAGGCTCGGCGTCTACGAGACCAACCGGTACGGCTGGACACAGGCAGAGGTCTCCCAAAGCGGCGATTACTACTGGGTCGAGACCGTGCCGCCTGAGGGCTACCGATTGGGCGGGGGCAAGCACCCGACCAATACAGGCAAAAACAGCAGGATCACTGTCTACAATACCGAGGCCGCAGTGCCTGCGCTGTTCACCGATGACCACTATGCCTATATCGTCGGTGGGCCAGACGGTACAGTCCGTCCCAATGACAGCATGACGCGGGCAGGCGTGGCCACCATCTTCTTCCGCCTGCTGAAGGACTCCGTCCGTGATGCCAACCTGCTGACCGGCTGCACCTACACCGACGTACCGGACGGTCACTGGGCCAACACCGCCATCTCCACCATGACGGGACTGGACATTGTCCGGGGCTATGATGCCGCAGCCTTCGGCCCCGGAGATCCCATCACCCGGGCCCAGTTTGCCGCTATCTGCGCTCGGTTCGACACCGGCAAGAGCAACGGCAGCCGCACCTTCTCCGACATCGAGGGCCATTGGGCCAAGGCGTATATCGAGCGGGCGGCAGAGTTGGGCTGGATCAGCGGCTTCCAGGACGGCACCTTCCGCCCTGACGCCTATATCACCCGCGCCCAGGCCGTGACCATGATCAACCGGATGCTGAATCGGGTCCCGGAGGACCCCAGCGATCTGCTGCCCGGCATGAACGTCTGGCCGGATTGCGGCCCCGGCGATTGGTTCTATCTGGCCATTCAGGAGGCTACCAACTCCCACGATTACAGGCGCAAGGCCGGCAGCTATGAGACCTGGACCGACCTCAATGCGAACCCGGACTGGACCCGGTACGAAAACTGACATTTTGTGAAACTTTTTTGAAAAACGACCGTCTATATCAATATAGACGGTCGTTTTCATTTTTTCAGATGGAGGTGCTTCTCATGAAACGGATCTTCGCTCTTCTCCTTGCCGCGGTCAGTCTGATTTCCCTGACCGCCTGCGCGCAGCCCAAGGCAAAAACCGCCAGCAAGTACCAGCTGGCCGCCCCGCAGTATCCCCAGATGGCGCAGTACCCGGACGAAACCAAGTTCAGCAAACCCAACGGAGACTTTGACAGTGACGGTTTCAATAAGGTTTATGACGCATGGCAGGCAGACCGCAGAAAGCAGACGGATCAGCCGGAGGGCTATACGGACGTGCTGGACGGCTACCTCCGCGCCGCCATTCCCCAGCTTCTCACCGGCGGCAGTGGAGAGAACAAGGTCTGCTCCCCCATCAACCTCTACATGGCCCTCGCTATGCTGGCAGAGGTGACAGGCGGCGAGAGCCGGGAGCAGATCCTCGCTCTGCTGGGCAGCGGCGATGTGGACGCCCTCCGGGCCGAGGCCGCCGCTGTCTGGAACGCCAACTACTGTGATGACGGCGCGGTGACCAGTATTCTGGCCAACTCCCTGTGGCTCAGCGACAAAATCAGCTTCAAGCAGGAAACCATGGACGCGCTGGCAAAGTATGATTACGCCTCGTCCTTCCGGGGCGAAATGGGCGCCGCCGCCTTTGACAAGGCGCTTCAGGACTGGATCGACCAGCAGACCGGCGGGCTTTTGAAGGAGCAAGCCTCCGGCCTGACAATGGACAAGGAAACGATCCTCGCGCTGGCGTCCACCATCTATTTCCGGGCCAAGTGGAGCGGCGAGTTCTCCGAAGCCAACACCGTGCCGGATACCTTCCACGCCGACAGCGGCGATACGACCTGTGACTTCATGCGTCAGCGCGGGACGAACACCTATTACTGGAGCGACCATTTCTCCGCGGTTTCCAAGCGGTTGGAGGGCAGCGGCGCCATGTGGCTCCTACTGCCGGACGAAGGCGTTGCGCCGGAGGAGCTGCTGGCCGATGAAGCGGCTATGGACTTCCTTCTCAGCGGCGGTGAGAGCGCGGAGAGCAAATACCTCATCGTCAACCTCGCTTTGCCAAAGTTCGACATCGCGTCGGATCTGGATCTGGCAGACAGCCTGAAGGCTCTGGGCATCACGGATGTCTTTGATCCGGCGATCTCGGACTTTTCCCCCATGACCGATGATACGGCGGCCTATCTCTCTCAGGCCAAGCACGCCGCCCGCGTGACCGTTGACGAGGAAGGCGTCACCGCCGCGGCCTATACCGTTATGATGGTGTGCGGCACAGCCGCCCCGCCGGAGGAGGAAGTGGATTTCGTTCTGAACCGTCCCTTCGTGTTCGCCATCACCGGGACTGACGGCCTGCCGCTGTTTGTGGGCATCGTCCATCAGCCGCAGCCGTGATTGGAAGGCCTACTTCGCAGGCGGCAGATGCAAGGGCACTTACCGTTTCCATATCGCGGGGTTTCAGACACGCAAAGGCTCTTAAACGCAAGGGGCGGCAGATGCCGCCCCTTTTACATGGCCAGAAACACTGCTGGCCGCCCTTTGCTTTTACGTTTCGTCCAAGAAACTCAAATTTTTTTAGTCAAAATTACCAGAGGCACTGTCCGTTTCTGACGGACAGCGAAAAAAGCTGCATTTTCTGAAATCAGCCAATTTGTTCGTATACCAAATACATTTGATTACGCTTCATGGTCATTTGGTGAAAAGCCTGCGAAAACCGCAGGAAAAATTTTGTGCGGATTTTCTCTTGCGGGCGGTATTGTATCTGCATAAAAAACATCCATCTACAAGAGGCGGACGCTTTGAGCAGTCCAGATCTCGCAAGGAGGAGGAATTGAATGAAGAAGTTTGTTTCCATCACGCTGGCGCTGGCTATGTCCATGAGTCTGGCGGCCTGCGGCGCTGACAGCTCCAGCGATGCCAGCAGCGGCAGTCAGAGCAGTTCTGACGCCGCTTCCGGCGAAAAAGTCGTAAAGATCGGCGTATTTGAGCCTGCTACCGGTGACTCCGGCGCCGGCGGCAAGCAGGAGATGCTGGGTATGCAGTACGCCAACCATATGACCCCCACCGTGGACATCGGCGGCGAGACCTACAAGGTAGAGCTGGTCTATGCCGATAACGGCTCCGATTCCGCCAAGGCTCCTACCGCCGCTTCTGAGCTGGTGAGCAAGGACGTTTCTCTGGTGCTGGGTACTTACGGCTCCAGCTGCGCCATGGCCGGCGGCCCCATCTTCGGTGAAGCGGGTTTGGCCGCCATCGGCGTGACCTGCACCAACCCCGGCGTCACTGCGGGCAATGACTACTATTTCCGCATCTGCTTCCTGGACCCCTTCCAGGGCACCGTTCTGGCCAACTTCGCGCAGGAAAAGTTCTCCGCCAAGAAGGCCTATTGCCTGGGCGAGTTGGGCAACGAGTACGATCAGGGCCTGATCAAGTACTTCACCGACGCCTTTGACGGCGAGGTCATCACCGACTCCTTCCCCACCAACACCTCCGATTTCAGCACGTATCTTGCCAAGGCAAAGGATCAGGGGGCTGAGGTCATTTTCTGCCCGGTGTCCATTGCCTATGCGACACAGATTATCAAGCTGGCCGCGTCCATGGGGCTGGAGATCCCCATCCTCGGCTCCGATACGCTGGACAGCAACAAGGTGCTGGAGGCGGCTGCCGGTTCCGATGTGCAGCTGTATGTTTCTACGTTCTATCAGGAGGGCGGCTCTCCCGAATTCGACGAGGGCATCAAGGCCTGACTGAACGAGGACGCCACCGCCATGACCAACAACGGCGGCAATGACACCATCGCAGCCGTCACTGCCATGGGCTATGATGCCTACTATGTGGCGCTGGAGGCCCTGAAGGCCGCCGGATCCGCCGATTCCGGCGATGTGATGATGGCGCTGCCTGACGTGAGTTATGACGGCGTCTCCGGCCATATTGAGTTTGATGACTTGGGTGATGCCATCCGGGATACCGCCTATATCAAGGTTGCAGATCCAGCCAACAATGTCTGGAGACTGGAGACAGTTCAGACTGTGAGCTGAAAAACGGAAAGAGATCCGAATCCTGAGGAAATATCTGGGGCCAAGGGAATCCTTGGTCCCAGAGTAATAAAAGGGGGTATCCCTGTGCAATACGGAATTTCCATCCTGCTCTCCGGCATCTCG
>OGGZ01002917.1_pt1 | contig 10774 bp, 6 predicted proteins | sample 1571371 | NCBI WGS metagenome assembly OGGZ01 (sample SAMEA2582025, study PRJEB24529) | metagenome | biome: Human gut stool | place: China | collected 2011
CCCCGCAAGCCGCGTGCTGAGGCCCGCGAGACGGACCGCCGGTATTTCTGCGGCATCACGGATGAAATGATGGCGGCAGACCGCAAGGCCCTGTGTGCGGTGGATGCCGCACTGCTGAAGGAGCAGGCCGCAGAGCTGGGTGCCGCCATGGCAAACGGCGTGCGGGTGGTGTTTGGCAGCAAGGATGCTGTGGAAGCCGCAAAAGAATTGTTTGATACGGTGGAAACATTGTAAATGAATTTTAAAAAGTGCCTGATGATACGAAAAATGTCATCTGGCACTTTTACTTTTTGTAAAGAAACGGAAAAATTTAAAAAGCAGGGTTGACGCGGCAAAAAAGCAGTGGTAAAGTAATGGGCGGAAAAGGCAAAAAGTGTCTTTTTACAACAGGAGAACGAGGTGGTTGTCATGGAACCTGCTGGCAGTAGCAGCAGTCTTTCTCCCCGATTATTTTATATGATGGCAGCCGCCGTTTCTGCTTTGCGCAGACCCTGCTGTGTGTGAATGCACACGGTGCGTGTTTGCGTTCCCTGAAAAGAAGAAACGAGAGCTGCCACTGAAAAGGAGGCAGCTTTTTTATGTCTGAAATCTCGATCGATACCCTCAAGACCATGCTGGCAAATCTGGACGATGCCAAGAAATACCAGAGCCTGCGGGATGTGATGGAAACTCTGCCCGCGCCCGACCTTGCGGCGGTGTTTGAGGATCTGCCCGCAGAAAAGCTCCCGGTGCTGTTCCGTCTGTGCCCGAAGGATCTGGCCGCAGATGTGTTCACCGAACTGACCCCTGAGACCCAGCAGAAGCTGATCGACGGCCTGACCGATACCGAGCTGAAGGCTGTGGTGGACGAACTGTTCGTGGACGATGCCACCGACCTTGTGGAGGAAATGCCTGCCAACGTGGTCAAGCGCATTCTGGGGCAGGCAGACCCCGCCACCCGCCGCATGATCAATGAGCTGCTCAAGTACCCGGAGGACTCAGCCGGCGGCGTGATGACCACCGAGCTGATGGAGCTGCGGCCGGACATGACCGTGGCACAGGCCATGGAGGCCATCCGCAGGAATGGCTTTGACAAGGAGACCATCAACAACTGCTATGTGACCGATGACAGCCGCAGGCTGATCGGCGTGGTGTCCCTGCGGGCGCTGGTGCTGGCAAAGAACACAGAAGAGCCTATCAAGGACCTGATGGATTCCAATGTGGTCAGCGTGAGCACCACCACCGATCAGGAGGATGTTTCCAACCTGTTCGAGAAATACGGCTTTCTGGCCATCCCGGTGGTGGACGCGGAAAACCGGCTGGTGGGCATCGTGACCATTGATGATGCTATCAGCATCCTGCAGGACGAGGCCAGCGAAGATATTGCAAAGATGAACGCAATCGGCCCCTCCGACAAGCCCTACTTCAAGCAGAGCATGTGGGACCTGTACAAGAGCCGTGCGCCGTGGCTGCTGTTCCTGATGATTTCGTCCACCTTCTCCAGCATGGTCATCCGCGGGTATGAGGATGCCCTCGCCGCCGTGACCGTGCTGACCGCCTACATCCCGATGCTGACCGACGCGGGCGGCAACGCGGGCAGCCAGAGTACCTCCACCATCATCCGCGGCATGGCCGTCGGTGATATTGAGCCGCACGACCTGCCGAAGATTCTGTGGCGTGAATTCCGCGTTGCCATCCTCTGCGGCGGCACGCTGGCGCTGTGCAACTTTGCCAAGCTGATCTTCCTGGACGGCATCACGCCCCCTGTAGCGGCAGTCGTTTGCCTGACGCTGATCTGCACGGTCATCCTGTCCCAGCTCATCGGCGGCCTGCTGCCCGTCATTGCGGAAAAGCTCAACTTTGACCCCGCCGTCATGGCGTCGCCGCTTATCACGACCATTGTCGATACCACGACACTGCTCGTCTACTTCAACATCGCGCGGGTGTTGCTGAGAATTTAAATTTTAGACACCGTGTTCAATATTGTAAATTGTACCGCACCCGGTTGGTGTGGTACAATTTTTTTAGAGAAAAAGCCTTCCCTGAGGGGCGGATGAGAGGCAAAGTTACCGCAGCGACCCGCTGGCGGGTAATAACGGAAGGTTCTCCCTCATCAGTCAGCGGTCAGGGCCGCTGACAGCTTCCCCCCAAGGGGGAAGCCGCGTACCCGCGTGCTCTGCGCCCCGCGGGTCGATGCGAGCATCGACCCCTACAGGAGAGCGGCATTTTACATCCTTACAATCGGGAGTTTTCATCATGAACATGCAGGATTTTTATACCGGGCACGCTTTTGATGCGTATGAGTTTTTCGGTGCGCATACCTATTTCGGCGGCACGCATTTTGCGGTGTGGGCACCGTCCGCGCAGCATATCGCCGTTGAGACCGAGATCGGTACCTTTGATCTGCACCGCACCCAGTCCGCCGTGTGGGAGTGCGACGCCCCCGGCGTGCAAGCGGGGATGGTGTACCAGTATTGGGTGCGCGGCGCGAACGGCCAGAGCGTGGCCCACTGCGACCCCTACGGCACGGCCATGACGCTGCGCCCCGACGGACGCAGCATCGTCAGCGATGCCCCCAAGGGCTTTGCCGATGACAAATGGATGCAGGAACGCACAAAATGCTTTGATAAGCCGCTGAATATCTACGAGGTCCACGCCGGCAGCTGGCGGAAGAAGGAGGACGGCAGCTGGTACACCTACGCCGAGCTGGCCGACCTGCTGCCCGCCTACTGCAAGAAGAACGGCTTCACCCATATCGAGCTTATGCCCCTGGCCGAGCACCCGTTTGACGGCAGCTGGGGCTACCAGACCACCGGCTTTTTTGCGCCCACCAGCCGCTACGGCACGCCGGACGAGCTTGTGGAGTTTGTCAACGCCTGCCACAAGCAGGGGATCGGCGTTATCCTGGACTTTGTGCCGGTCCACTTTGCCGTGGATGCCTACGGTTTAAAAGAATTTGACGGTACGCCGCTGTATGAGTACCCCGCCGCCGCGGTGGGCCAGAGCGAGTGGGGCAGCTGCAACTTTATGCACTCCCGCGGTGAGATCCGCTGCTTTATCCAGTCCTGCGCCGACTACTGGCTGCGGGTGTTCCACGCCGACGGCCTGCGCATGGATGCCGTGTCCCGCCTGATCTACTGGCAGGGCGACCCGAACCGCGGCGTCAACGGCTCGACGCTGGAATTCCTGAAGGGCATGAACGCCGGTTTGCAGCAGCGCCACCCCACGGCCATTCTGATCGCCGAGGACTCTACGAGCTTCCCGAAGGTCACGGCCCCCGTCGAGTACGGCGGCCTGGGCTTTGACTACAAGTGGGACCTGGGCTGGATGAACGACACCCTCGACTACTTTAAAAAGACGAGCGACGAGCGGCGCGAGAATCTGGGCAAGCTGACCTTCTCGATGATGTACGCCTGGAACGAGCACTACATCCTGCCGTTCAGCCACGATGAGAACGTCCACGGTAAGGCGACCATCGTGCAAAAAATGTACGGCGAGTACGAGGGCAAGTTCCCGCAGGCGCGGGCGCTCTACCTGTACATGGCCATCCATCCGGGCAAGATGCTTGATTTTATGGGCAACGAATTTGCGCAGCTGCGCGAATTTGACGAGAGCCGCGAGCAGGACTGGATGGTGCTCAAGTACCCGAACCACGACGACTTCCACCGCTATCGCAGGGCGCTGAATGAGGCGTATCTTGCCAACGAGGCGTTCTGGAGCCGCGAGTACGACCCCGAGGCGTTCCGGTGGCTGGACTGCGCCCACCCCGAGCTGGACGCCTGTGCCATCTGGCGCGACGGCCATGACGGCGCGGTGCTGGCGGCATTCAACTTTGGCGACACGGAGCTGGCCGACTACACGCTGACCCTGCCCCGCGCGGGCAAGCTGACGAAGCTGCTGGACACCGACTGGCAGTGCTTCGGCGGCCGGACCGAGAAGCCGAAGCGGCTGGTCGGCAAGGCCTGCGGGGGTGAATTGAAGCTGACCCTGGCCCCGTTCAGCGGGCAGCTGTTTAAGCTGGTATAACTGCATACAAACAGGCCGCGCCTTTCCCGATACAGGATGGGCGCGGCCTTTTGCTGTATTGTAGGGGCCGGGCAGGCCCGACCTGCAGCTTTGCCGCTGCAACCCCTTTCGTGGCAGATTTGTAGGGAGGGGTCTTGACCCCTCCGCGGCGGCCAGAGGGCAGGCCGCCCTACAAGCTCCCGCAAACGGGGAGTGTAGGGGAGAGATTCATCCCTCCCGCGGGGCGTCGGGGACGCCGCCCCCTACAGGCGGAACCCGCAGGCGCTTCTGATGCCGAAAGTGCGCATTGACGTTAAACCCTTCGGGTAGAATGGCTTCCCCCGCGGGGGAAGCTGTCAGCGGCCCCGCCCACTGACTGATGAGGGGCGAGCCTGCCATTATTGCGTGTTTACGGCTTGCTGCGGCAAGCTCTCCCCTCGTCCGGCCCTGCGTGGCCACCTTCTCCCCCAAGGGGAGAGGGCAAAGAGAAATTCACCGCCCCCAATACTCCTCCACAATCTCCCGTTCCACAAACGGTTCCTTGATTCCGCCGCGCTCTATCGTTGTCTCGTGGCCCTTGCCTAAGATCGCGATAATATCCCCGGGCTGGGCGTGGTCGAGGGCGTAATAGATCGCCTGTCTGCGGTCCGGTATCTCGGCAAACGGCGTAGCCGGGTTGCCAAGGCGCAGCCCGGCGCGGATGTCCGCTAAAATGTGCTCCACGGGCTCGCCGCGGCTGTTATCCTCGGTGATGATGCAGAAATCCGCCAGCCGTGCGCAGACCGACCCCATGCCGAACCGGCGCAGGCGGCTGCGCGCGCCGCCGCAGCCGAACACCGCGACAAGCCGCGTCGGGCGGTAGGCCCGCAGCGTGCGCAGCAGGCACTCGGCGGCGGCCTCGTTGTGGGCGTAGTCGATGACCACCGTGAACGGCGCGTCCAGCGGCACCGGCTCGACCCGCCCGCACACGACGGCCCCGGCCAGCCCGGCATGGATCGCGTCCTCACCCGCGCCCAGCACCCGCGCCGCCGTCAGCGCGGCCAGCGCGTTGTACACGCTGAACGCCCCGGGCATGCCCACGGCGTACCGCGCGCCGTCCACGGTAAACGCCGCGCCCAGCCGCCCGCCCGCGCGGGTCAGCGCGAAATCGGCGTCGGCGCGTACATCCGCCGGGCAGCCGATGCCGTAGGTCACGGCGCGGCAGGAAAGACCCTGCATAATTTTCCCCACATGCGGGTCATCATTGTTGAAAACTCCCACGCGGCAGCGGCGGAACAGCGCCCGCTTCCAGAACAGATACTCCGCAAAATCCGCGTGTTCGTCGGGGCCGATGTGGTCGGGCGACAGGTTCGTGAACACCCCCACCGCAAATTCGATCTCTGCCGCGCGGTCAAATTTCAGCCCGAGGCTTGAAACCTCCATGACGCAGGTGTCGCAGCCGTCGTCGGCCATGCGGCGCAAAAGCAGCTGCAGATCGCAGCTTTCCGGCGTTGTATGGTTCAAATCATGCCGGTGCCCGGGCCAGCAGACGCCGTTGGTGCCCACCAGGCCGACCCGCCGCCCGTCGGCCTGCAAAACGGCTGCCAGCAGGTGGGCTGTCGTCGTCTTGCCCTTCGTGCCGGTCACGCCGATCATCGTCATGGCGCGGGCCGGTTCGCCGTAGAGCCGCGCGGCCAGCGCCGCCATGGCACGCCGCGGGTCGCCCGCCAGCAGCACGGCACACCCGGCGGGCAGGCCGGGCACATCATGGGTGCAGAGCACCGCCGCGGCCCCGGCAGCGACGGCCTGCGCCGCAAAGTTGTGGCCGTCGGCGTGCCGCCCGGGCAGACAGACGAACAGCGCCCCCGGCCCGGCACAGCGGGAGTCACAGCAGACGGACGTGATTTCGGTCAGGGCATCGCCGCGCAGAAGCCGACAGCCGGTGTTTTGGGTAAGCCGCCGCAGGTCCATTCAGCATCACGCTCCAAAAAATTGCTCATACCAGATCAAAAAGCTGTATACGCACCAGATCTGCCGCCAGCAGTCGCCGCCGTGCAGGTGCTGGTTCAACATACTATGCAGCGCGCGCGGGTCAAAGAACTCCGCCGCTGCCGGGCGGCTGAACACGGCCCGCACCCGGCTGGTGTAGGGCTCCTGCCGCAGCCAGTCCCGCACCGGCACAGGAAAGCCGAGCTTTTTGCGCGCGGCGCTGGCGGCGGGCAGCGTGCGTGCCGCGGCCCGGCGCAGGGCAATTTTCGTCGTGCGCGCGTCGGCCTTGGCGGCAGCGGGCAGCGCGGCGGCCAGCGCCCAGACCTCCCGGTCCAGAAACGGCACCCGCAGCTCCAAACTGTGCGCCATGCTCATCTTGTCGGCCTTGAGCAGGATGTCCCCGGCCAGCCACAAATTTAGATCCACCTGTTGCATCCGGGTCACGGGGTCCAGTCCCTCGGTGGCGTCCCAGATAGCCTCGGTCAAAAACATCGGGTCGCCGTCCCCGGCGTAATCCGCCAGCAGGCGGCGCTTTTCGCGCTCATTGAACAGGGCCGTGGGGCCGAAATACCGCTCCTCCAGGCTCATGCCGCGCCGCACGAGAAAGTTCACCCCGCGCGCGGGCGGCAGCAGCGCCGCCGCCGCCCCCAGCCCGGCCCGCAGCCAGGGCGGCAGGCGGTCATACCACCGCGCCGTGAAGGGGTCGCGGTAGATGTTGTACCCGCCGAACAGCTCGTCCGCGCCCTCGCCCGAGAGCACGACCTTGACGTCCTTCGCGGCCTCGCGGTTCAAAAAGTAGAGCGCCACGGCGGCAGCGTCAGCCAGCGGCTCGTCCATGTGGTACTGTACGGCGGGCACGGCGTCCCAGAACTCGCCGGGGCTGATGCGCCGCACCCGGTTGCGCACGCCGAGGCTGCGTGCCAGCGCCCGGGCGGGGAAGGACTCGTCGTACTTCGGCTCGGCGTAGCTGATCGTGTAGGTGCGCGCGGGGCGGGCCAGCGCGGTCAGGTAGGCCGAGTCCACGCCGCCCGACAGAAACCCCGCGACCTCGACGTCGGCGACCTTGTGCGCCGCCGCACTGCCGCGCAGGACTTCTTCGATCTCGGCAGGGGAGACCGGCGCGTCGCCGGGCAGGAAGGCAGGCTGCACCCAACGCGTCGTGCGGACGATGCCGTCGGAGAACTCGAGAAAATGCCCGGGCAGCAGCTTCTGCACGCCTGCAAAAAACGTATCCCGCCCCGGGGAATACTGGCAGGACAGGTAGAGCGGCAGCTGCGCGGTGTTGAGCCGCTTGGCAAACGACGGGTGGTCTAAAAACGCCTTGATCTCGCTGGCGAAAAGCAGCGTGCCGTCGGCGCAGCGGCAGTAGTACAGCGGCTTGATGCCGAACATATCCCGCGCACAGAACAGCACCCCGGCGCGGCGGTCCCACAGCGCAAACGCGAACATCCCGCGCAGCCGGGGCAGCAGCTCGCGGCCCCACTGCTCCCACCCGTGCAGCAGGACCTCGGTGTCGGTGCGGGTGGCAAAGGTGTGGCCCAGCGCCGTCAGCTCGGCAGTCAGCGCACGGTAGTTGTAGATTTCGCCGTTGAAAACGACGACTAAGTTTTTATCCTCACTGTACAGCGGCTGTGCGCCGCCCTCTAAGTCGATGATGGCCAGACGGCAGTGGCCGAGCGCCGCGGGCCCCTCCACAAAGGTGCCCTGCCCGTCGGGGCCGCGGTGGGCAATGCGCGCCAGCATGGGGGCCAGCGCCGCTGCGTTCGCTGCGCCGTGCCCCGCGATAAAGCCTGCGATTCCGCACATGATTTTGCGTCCTTTCCCGGCAGTGCAACCTGCCGTTACCGCTTTGTCAGCTTAACTTGCTGGTATTTTACCACGTTCTGTGGTAGAATCATGTCAGAAAAAAGAGGAAAGAGGGCGAGCGTATGACACTGGGGCAGAATATCCAGAATGCGCGCAGGGCGCAGGGGTTGAGCCAGGAGGCACTGGCTGAAAAAATCGGCGTCAGCCGCCAGGCGCTGGGCAAGTGGGAGAAGGATACCGCCCTGCCCGGGCTGGACAATCTGCAGGCGCTGGCTGCGGCGCTGGGCATCGGCGTGGACGCACTGCTGGGCGCGGAGAACGCCGACCCCGCCGTGCCCGCCGTGACGCTGGACGCGCTGCGGGACCTGCTGGCCGCCCGCGATGCCGAGGAAAAGCGCCGCCGCCGCTTGTGGGGCTGTGCCGGGGGCGCGGCGTTCATCATACTGGCCGGGCTGCTGGCGGGCGTGGCGCTGCAATATGAGCGGCAGATCAGCGCGCTGAACCAGAACTATGCGGCCATCCAGTCCAGCTACGCCGCCCAGCAGGCGGAGCTGTCGGCGCAGATTTCGGAATTGCAGGACGCCGTCCGGATGGGTGAGGCCACGATTCTGGACTGGCGCTGGCTGCCCGTTGACAAGCTGCACCGGGACGCCGATAAAAGCTGGATGCCCGTGCAGGTGCAGGTCACGCCGCGCACGACCCGCGACGGTGTGACGGCCCGGCTGGCTGTGCGCTACGGGGACGATACGCAGCTGTACGAAATGACCGCCGCCCCCGACGGCAGCTTTGCGGCGGACGGCATCGTTTTTACGGTGGGCAGCACCTATGAATTGAGCGTGCAGTGGACGGCTGACGGCGTGACCACCAACGAGACGCTGGGGACCGTGGATTTCAACGACGAGATGACCGAGCCGCAGATTATCTGGGGCGCGGCGGGCAGCAGCCTGGACTTTGGGTATTCCGTGCAGCGGGTCGGCAATAAGCAGTACCGCCTGACCCTGACCTGCTACCCTGTGGAGGTGCAGGTGGACGCCCCGCCGTGGATGCAGCCTGCGCAGGTGGAAATCGACCTGCGCCTGAACGGCGACGCCGGGGAGCCGACAGCCACCGCCGTACTGGATTGCGAGGGCGAGTCCAGCTATGGCAATTCCTCCCGCACCGAGAGCGTCTGGAACGGCACGTTCTACAGCGAGGACGTGGTAAACGGCTGGGAGTACGACGGCGAGACGCTGCCGAAGTACGTTGTGCGTGTGACAGACACGAATGGAGATGTCTGGACGGAGGAAATGCCGCTGAGCAAACGGTGACCTGTAGGGGCCGGGCATGCCCGGCCCGGAGGTTTGCCATTGCAACCCCTTTAATGGTTTGCTTTGTAGGGAGGGGTCTTGACCCCTCCGCGGGGCGTCGAGGACGCCGCCCCCTACAGTGGCAACCCGGAAGCTTTATTGTTGTCGCTAACGTCCGCGGCGGTCAGAGGGCTGGCCGCCCTACGACATGCCCATTCACACAATCACTACATAATTTCCCCCCTGCCGCATACACTTACGGCAGGGGGGATTTGTATGCCGCGGATGCTGCCGGTGCTGCTGGGCGGGGATGCCAATGTCTACGGCATGGCCCGCAGCTTTTATGAATGCTATGGCGTGCGCAGCCTGGCCGTCTGCCGCCGCGCCCTGCCCGCGCTGGCCCACAGCCGTCTGGTGCGGGTCGCCGTGCAGGACCCGGCGTTCGGGCAGGACCACGTCTTTACGGCCACGCTGCTGGGGCTGGCGGCGCAGTACCCCGGCGTGCCCAAAATTCTCATCTCCTGCGCCGACGACTACACGGCCCTGCTGGCCCGCCATGCCGACGCGCTGCGCGGGGCGTACCGCTTTGCCTGCCCGCCGCCCGCGGCGCTGCATCTGGCCGATAAGCGGCAGTTTGCTGCGGCCTGCCGCGCCGCAGGGCTGCGCACACCGCAGACCGTGACGCTGTGCCCGGCGGACGCCCTGCCGCCGCTGCCGTTTGGCTGGCCGGTCATCGCCAAGCCCGCGGACCAAGCGGCCTACGCCCGCTGCGATTTCCCGGGGCGGCGCAAGGTGTATCTCGTTCAGGACGCCGCCCGGCTGCGGGAGCTCCTTGCCGCCGCGGCGCAGGGCGGTTATTTTGGCAGCTGGCTCGTGCAGGAGTACATCCCCGGCCCGGACACACGGCTCGGGGTCGTCAACGCCTACTGCGCGGCGGACGGCAGTGTGCCGTGGCTTGTGCAGGGGCAGCCCCTTTTGCAGGAGCGCACGCCCGAGGGCACCGGCAACTACGCCGCCGTGCTGGTGGAGCCGTCCCGGCAGGACGCGGCGCTGCTGGATGCCCTGCGCGGCCTTTTGCAGGCGGCGGGCTGGCACGGCTTTGCCAATTTTGATTTGAAGTACGACCGCCGCGGTGAGCCGGTTTTATTTGAGCTGAACCCCCGGCAGGGCCGCGCGTCCTATTTTTGCGACGCCGCGGACGCACCGCTGGCCGTGCCGCCGGTGCAGGACCTGCTGTACGGCGGGCCGGTCACGCCGCCGACGCTGCGCCCCGCCGTCTGGTACACCGCGCCGTGGTACGCCGTGCGCCGCGCCTGCCCGAACAGGCTCGCCCTGCGCCGTGCCGGGATTTTGAGACGCCGCGGGCGGGCGACGACACACCTGCTGGCGGCGGGGGAGGGGGCATCCCGGCGGATATGGTTTGCGGCAAGGCAGGCGGGCTATTGCCGTAAGCTGTAGGGGCGAGCATTGCTCGCCCGTTCCCGCCGCCGTAGGCTCCCCGGGTCGTCGAGGACGCGGACCCCTGCGCACCGAATTTCTCACAAGGAGGGCAAACACATGTGCGGCATCGTCGGCTTTACCACGCCCGGGCAGGACCCGGCGGCGGCCAAACAAATCGTGCAGGGCATGGCGGACCTCATCCGTCACCGCGGCCCCGACGGCGAGGGCTGCTACGCCGACGGCACCGCGGCGCTCGGGCATCGGCGGCTGTCGGTCATTGATCTGGCGGG
>OGGZ01002929.1_pt1 | contig 10712 bp, 10 predicted proteins | sample 1571371 | NCBI WGS metagenome assembly OGGZ01 (sample SAMEA2582025, study PRJEB24529) | metagenome | biome: Human gut stool | place: China | collected 2011
TATTATACATGAATTCCTTGAGAATAAGGTGTCAACTTTATTTATACAACATCAAAATGAAATCATCTCATATGATTTGTCCAAGAGTCCTAATCTTGAACAGATAACGAGAATGCTCAATAAAGCATTTGAAAAATTTCCTTCAATTGAAGGATTGATATTTCATTCAGACCAAGGCTGGCAGTATCAACATGCTTATTTTAGAAATGCCTTACAGGAACATGGCATTATACAATCCATGTCACGAAAAGGTAATTGTTATGATAATTGTATTATGGAGACATTTTTTGGAAGATTAAAAAATGAGATGTATTATGGAAATGAAAAAGACTATTCTTCTTTTGAAGAATTCTCAAAAGCAATTGAAGAATATATAGATTATTATAATAACAAAAGAATTCAGGCAAAAACAAAATGGATGCCACCTGTACAATACAGGATAGCATCCATGTGTTCAACCTAGTTCATAAATATGTGTCCAGAATTCTGGGTACATATCAAGAAGCAGTTGGGTGTTTTTGTATTTTTCGTGAAGTGGCATTACTCCCGGTTCTTCAGTGCCTCTTCCATAGGAATCTTCTGAATCTTCTTATACTGCAGGAAACTTAATAACCCGTAACATACAATATCCCAGATCACAACCTGAACATAGATAGATGTTCCGATATGAACATTTTCCAGCCAGATATCAAAAGTCCGGAAGAGATAGACAATCATTGTCTTCAGGATGACTGTTGAAAGCGGCAGACTGATTGCTACACTGACAAGAACAGCTATCGCGGTTGAAATAATATAGATTTTTCCGATTTCTCTGTTGTTGTAACCGAGAATCTTCGTCAGGGAAATCGATTCCGCATTTTTCTCCAACACAATCTTAGAGAGCAGGTAGATAACGATGACGAAGATAATAAGGGAAAGATATTTCATCAAAGGCATCATACGTCCCATCGAATCATTCATCTGGTCACTTAACTTTGAATAGTCCGAAGGTTCCATCGTACTGTAGATGAAACTGTCATCTAAATCATCCAGCGCTTTGTCAGAGAAATATCCTGTGAAATAATCCGCATCTTTCCCGAATGTGTCATTGTAATTATCAATGCTCATAAATACGGAGAAGGCCGCCGGGTAATTGAAGCTGCCGGCAATCCGGAAAGAATATTCTTTATCACCATATTTTTCTACTATTTTAATCGTATCGCCCACTTTGTAATCGTTCAGTTTCATGAACGATTTTGAGATGATTATATCCCCTTTTTCTACAGGCATAGAAACCTGTGTCAGGTACTTTGAATTGTCTGCGATTCCATATACAAGCACTTCCTTTCCGTCATCATCCGCAAGCGCAGTCAGACAGTATTTTTCAGCAGATGAATCGTCTAGCTCTACCGGTGCTTTGAGTGTATATTGATAGTTTGCAATCAGGTGGTCAAGCACATTGTCTGTCTGGTCATTTAAGATTGGAAGCATGCTGGCGGAGAAGATAAACAGGATATTTGCCATCAGGATACCAATCGCCATCGTGATATAGTTGGAGCGGTTCTGCAGGATTGTACGAATCCGGAATCTTGTCAGAAAATTGAAGTCCGGAAGCTTTGTCACATGCTTTTTCTTACGTTTTGACAGGTCGTGCCGCAGGAAGTTAAGCGGTGACAATCCAAGCATTGATCGAAGCGCAAGGTAGTTGATTACTAACAGGATTGCAATCGGAATCACAGTCGTAAGCAGAAAGGCGTTTGCATTCCAGACAACCTTGAATACAGGCAGAGAGTAGGAATGGTAATACATGTCCTCCATGAATTTGCGGAAACAAGTATAGCCACCGATATTTCCGATCACTGCGGCTGCAAGGAATACATACGTGGGTGCAGCCATGTAATGCCGAATGATTTCGCCTTTTGTATATCCGGATGCACGTAGGGTTCCGATGGCACCGGCTTCCGCTTCAATCGTGCTGAAAGTCATAAGTGCGAAGATGAATGCAAGTAGTGCTATCATGATATAGAGCATCATGACCGTGCTGTTTGTATCGCCATCCATATCTTCCCTTGTAAATGAGATCGCTTTATTGTTCTGACGCATCAAAAAATCGGTTAGGTAATTTCCCTGTGGAGCGAGCTGTTTGGACAATGTATTCATCAGGTCTGTGCTTGCGTCATAAGAAGCCCGGTCATCAAGACTTCTGTCCGAGAAACGATAAGCAAAGCTGTAGGTAAGCTTGCTTTCGGAGAATTCCTTGAAATAATCTGCAGTGACAAACCCCGTGGTAAATGTCGTTGCGCTGAACATCGAATCAGAGTTATTCTCGAACAGACAGCTATAATCCGGGACAGCAACTGTTCCGCAGATTGTTAAATTCTTTCCGTCAAAGGTGAGGGTGTCACCGATTTTGAGATTGTTGTTTTCTGCAAAGAGGCGGTCGATGGCAAGTTCTCCGTCCTTCTCCGGTGCGTGCCCTTCAAAGATCGAATATGTATTCAACGCCTCGCGGTTTTCGTAGAGACGGATGGAATAATTGCTGTTGCCTTCAAAGGTGTAATCAAAATTATAGAAGTACTGTTTGTAGATGGTTGCTTTTGCTGTGCCTGAATCTGCCTGGTCAGCGATTTTCTGCAGGTCAGCGACAGAGATTTCACTGTTTGTAGAGAAATGTCCATCCTCCAATTTATATGTCTCGATACCATCGTCGTAGGTGTGCATCATGCTCAGGGAAGTAACCAGCATACCACTGACGATTGAAATCATAAATGTCAGAAACAAAAAGATGGATATGTATTTTCCTTTTTCTTTTCTGATATCCCGAAGGATGCGTTTACGCAGTGGATTTTTGATTGTTTTATCAGCCATATGCATTCACCTACCAATCTAATTCCATCGCTGGAGTCTTTGCTTCGTTTGTATATTCTTTCCGGATCATACCATCACGGAGCTTGATCACACGGTCTGCCATGAGTTTGATGGCATCGTTGTGTGTAACGATGATGATGGTATTTCCGTATTTCCGGTTGACGTCTTCAATCAATTTCAGAATATCCTTGGAGGTATTGTAATCAAGGGCGCCGGTTGGCTCATCGCAGAGCAACAGATCCGGATTCTTGACGATGGCACGACCGATGGATGTACGCTGCTGCTGACCGCCGGAAAGCTGGCTTGGAATCTTATCCTTATGCTCCCACAGACCAAGTGTATGAAGCAGGTCGTCGACATCAAGTGGGTTGCTTCCGAGGTAAGCGCCGACCTCGATATTCTCCTTGACGGTCAGGTTCGGAATCAGGTTATAGAACTGGAATACGTAACCTAAGTGTTCACGTCGGTAGAGAGTCATCTGCTTTTCGTTCATGGCAGACATGGCAGCACCGTTGATGATGATCTCTCCCTTATCATAGCTTTCGATGCCACCGATGATGTTCAACAGGGTAGACTTACCGGAACCGGATGGCCCGAGCAGGACGCAGATCTCGCCTTTTTCGATACCGGTAGAAAGTCCTTTTAAGACTTGTACACGGTTGTCTTTTTCACCATAGATCTTTTCAAGATTGTTGATTTGTAAGAACATGATTTTCCTCCTTTTATGTGACTGCGAATCGTGAAGCAAAACACGAATGCAGGTGATGGTAGCGAGTTGCAGATTATCACATTTCTACGCAGACTCGCTCGCGCTCACTTCCGCACATAGCAGACACTAAACTCACAAAGCACCAATTCTGCGAATTGTTACTCTGTTCGTTAAGTGCTGATGTGCTACAATGGTCTGCTTAAGAACATGTGATAATCTACAACTCTTACCTACTATAATGCTCGTGTTTTGCGATTACGTGATAGGCAGTGAATATAAAACTCCCAAATGCATTAACCTTTTTCTATTCTCATACGTGAAAACATATGAATATATGTTCATATATAAAATAAACGTGTAATACAGGTTTGTCAAGCATATTTTCGCTTGATTTGATGGATGTTTTATATATTTGGTTAATTGCCGTGGTTATTATAACGCAAAAGTTAGTCAAAACAAACCATTTATGCAGGATTTTTGAGCTGTTGGGAAATTTTCTCATTTGTGGGTGGCTGGTTGGGTAAAAAAGTTTAGAATAGGGAAAAAACTCTAATGGGAGGAGGTAGAGAAGAGAGCTAGTTGGGTAAAAAAGTCCGGAAACGGGAAATTGCTCCAATGGGGAGCAGATAGAGAAAAAGAAAGTATGGATTGAGAAACAAATCACTCTGTGATACCATAGGAAAGAAATAGAAACAAACAAGAAAACAACCAAGGTACATATGAAATACAAGAAAACAATAATCGATAATTCTTGGAATAAAATCAGGAGGAAATACAAGTGGAACCGAAAGCAGTCGTGAATTTACGAAAAGGAGAAGGTCGTACCATCAAGGCAGGTGGACTCTGGATCTTCGACAATGAGATAGAGAGCGTGATGGGAAGTGTGGAAGATGGCGATATTGTCATCGTACGTGATTTCGATGGATATCCGATGGGACGAGGATTCATCAATCGGAAATCAAAAATTACTGTGCGGATGCTGACCCGAGACGCAGAGCAGGATATCAACGAAGCATTTCTCCGTATGCGGGTGAAGAATGCATGGGAATACAGAAAAGCTGTGATGCAGGGCGATGATCTTACATGTTGTCGTGTGATCTTTGGTGAGGCGGATTTCCTGCCGGGACTCGTGATTGATCGGTTCTCGGATGTGCTGGTGGTGGAATCCCTCGCACTTGGCATTGATTTATATAAGGAACAAATCGTGGATTTGCTGAAAGAGATCATGGCGCAGGATGGTGTCAAGATCCGCGGCGTATACGAGCGGAGTGACGCGAAGGTGCGCAAGAAGGAAGGACTTGCTCCATATAGAGGATGCATCGGTGCGGAGTTTGATCCGGTTGTTGAGATCGTGGAGAACGGCGTGCATTATAAGGTCGATGTAGCAAATGGACAGAAGACAGGATTCTTCCTTGACCAGAAATACAACCGGCTCGCGATGCAGAGACTGGTTAAAGGTCTGACCAGAGGAGAGCAGGAGACGCCGTTGCGCGTGCTTGACTGCTTTACACACATGGGAACCTTTGCATTAAATTGTGGCTATGCTGGGGCGAGTGATGTGTTAGGACTTGATATTTCAGAGTTTGCTGTAGAGCAGGCAAGAGAAAATGCAAAGCTCAATCATCTGGAGAAGACTGTACATTTTAAAGAGGCAAATGTATTGGACGAGCTTCCAAAGCTTGCTGAAGCAGGTGAGCAGTTTGATGTCGTAATCTTAGACCCACCGGCGTTTACCAAGTCACGCGAAGCAACCAAGAATGCAATCAAAGGATACCGTGAGATCAACCGGAAAGGCTTGCAGCTTGTGAAAAACGGCGGGTATTTTGCAACCTGCTCCTGCTCCCATTTCATGACGCAGGAATTGTTCACGAAAGTAATTGGTCAGGCAGCAACTAGCGTGCACAAGCGCCTTCGTCAGGTGGAATTCCGGCAGCAGGCACCGGATCATCCAATTTTATGGGCAGCGGATGAGAGTTATTATTTGAAGTTTTACATTTTTCAGGTTGTTGAGGAAAAGTAAGAGGTGTAGTAACAAGATGGGAAAGCTGAATGTGTTTTAAGAAGATAAGAGAGTAGATAATCATTATATAAGTGGCTATCTACTCTTTTCGTTTATAGGGTTTCTTTTCATCTGTTTGGTTCAGAAGATAATCAATGCTTGTTTTATAAATCTTGGATAGTTTAATCAGAATATTTGTGGGGATATCATTTTCTCCGGTTTCATATTTCGAATATCCTGTCTGGCTCATATCCAGAAGTTTGGCCAGATATGTTTGTGATATATCATTATCTTCCCTAAGCTCTCTCAACCTGTTTTTAGTAGAAAATTTACGCACAAAATCACCTCGGATGTATTGTACTTTAATCTAAAACAGGTTAAAACGATTTGTAATAAGATTTTAATATGCAATACAAAAGTATAAGAGGAGAGGATAAGTTATTATGAAGAAGAAAATGTTATTGCAACTACATTTGTAACAGTTGTTCTTGTTGCGGGTATAGCATTTATTGTTAATGGCTGTGCGGATAAAAATACGGATAGTTCCCAGACTGCAAACACAGAGACAAGTGCGACTATTACAGATGCAGATACAGCAGAGAAAGAATCCGTTGATATAGTAGATGCTGACACAGCCAAAGCAGATTTTGATACCGTCAAGACGGGGTCTGAAACTGTCAAGGTAGATGATGCTAAGTCTGAGGATAACAACTCAGGCAAAGAGCCAGCAACACAGGCACCTGCTACCATTGAGACACCAACGACTCAGGTTCCTACCACACAGGAACCAAGAACGGAAGATCCTACAATTGCTCACTAGCACATATGGAAGACAGTTGTAGATAAAAAAGCTTATGATGAACCTATTTATGAGGAGCAGGATGTGTATGAGTGGCACTCTATGTGGACTGATGGCAGTTATGCTGATGAATTCAGAGATAAGGAGGTTATGTTTGTGTGCACTTACAATGATGAAACATGAAATTTTCTTGCAGAGCGATGTTAGGGTATGTCGGATAAGATATTTACATAGAGCGAATGACTTGCCTATTAACAAGGGCGGATCGAATTAGGGAAAAGATGAAATCTTGGTTAGTGTTAAATTTTTTAATATTATATGTATGTTTTTTTTTAATATACATATAATATTAAAGGAATATAAATATACAAAATGTATTTACTTTTACCATGATTGTGTTAAAATGTGTATAAAGGAGGTAAAAAAATGAATAGACATTTTTATCTTTTAACACTTGATATATATGGTATAAAAAATATTGCAAATCCAATTCATTTAGATTTTTATAAGAAGACAATTAAAAGGGATTTTAATCCCGAAAAATATAAGATTAAAGCAATTTATGGGGAAAATGGATCTGGAAAAACGGCAATAATTACTGCAGTTAAACTTCTTAGAAATTTATTGATTGATAAAAATTATTTATCTGACCATGAGACACAAAAATCACTAGTTGAAATTATAAATAAAAAGACAAGGAATGGATATATTGAATGTGAAATATACGTAGATATAGATGAAGATAGAGAAATTTTGGATTATTATATCTCTTTTGAAATAAAAGATGATGGCAGAATTTATATAACAGAAGAAAGATTAAGTCGCAAAAACGGAAATTATTCAAAAAATTCATATTTATGTGTGTTTGAGTCAAAAGATGGGGCATTAGAGAAGTTTGGAAATGATAAGGTGTACGAATTTGTAAAAGAAAAAACTTTGAATTTATTAGATAAACAGTCATTTGCTTCTAGTATACTTACAATGATGAATGATTTTCCGCATGATAAAGATTTAAATAATGATTTTGTAACTGTAATAGAATTGTTCGCATTTGCAATTTCATTAAATGTTTGCATTGACAATGCAGATATTCATACAAATAATCGGTTATATCAAAAAATACAAAGTATAGAAGAAAATAAAAAAGATTCTTTTACAAAGGAAACATTTAATCAACTAAAGAGGGAAATACTTGAAGCTTCTGGAAGAGATATTTTGGTGCCTAAAAATTTATATAGTTCATATGAAGAACAAATCGCAAAACTTAGTATGTTTATTCAGATATTTAAACCAGAGCTCGTAAATATTGAAGTAGATAAAAAAGATTTTGATCAATTTTATAAATGCAATCTGAAAATGATATATGAAAATTATACTTTGGATCAAGAGTTTGAAAGTCGTGGAATAAAAAAAATGATGGATTTATTTTATTATCTTGAAGATGCATGTATGGGAATGATCACATTTATCGATGAATTGGACTCTAATATAAATGATGTATATCTAGATAAAATAATTGAATATTTTATATTATATGGAAAGGGGCAGCTTTGCTTCACTTCTCACAATCTCTCTCCAATGTCTGTGTTGAAGAAGAATAAAAATGCTATAACATTTATTTCCAGTGTTAACACAGTTCATACTTGGGCTAATAACGGTAATTTGAGTCCTGAGAATGCATATAAGAATGGTTTTATTGAGGATTCGCCATTCAATGTTGATGCATCGGATTTTCTTGGAATATTAGGAGGTACTGATGAGTAGGCAAATATTATTTTGCGTGGAATCCAATAATAAGGCTAGAACTGATTATCAGTATATTGAGGAGACATTGAAAAGATTTTATAAAGTGGATAGAAAGATTAGATATAGAGCAATATATTTAGGATCAAAAACGAAATACAATGCGAAAGATAAAGTAAGAGAGATAAATAAAAATATTAAAACATTTATAGGTGAGACAACTGTTATTTATTTTATTGATGTTGATGATTATGATACTTCTTATGACACAAAGAAATTATATGATGATATAGAAATCTATTGTAAAAAACATGGTTATGAGTTCGTTTTTTTTCATAAGGATGTCGAGGATGTTTATTTGGGGAATTCAGTTAAAGATAAGGAAAAAGTAAGTAAGGTTGCTGAGTTTAAAAGAAAAAAAATGATAGAAAATGTAGATGAGTTTATGTTGAGAATGGACTATCATAAAAGACATTGTAGTAATATACTTAAAGTATTGGATAAGTATTGGCAGAGAAAGTAGACAGTAAAACTACATATACAAGAAATGTTCATTTAAACAAATTATCTGATGATACAAGAAGCATCTAAAGGAGAATCGTTATGAATAAACATATAGAAAAAGCAATGGAGCTTCGAAACGAAACTCCAATGGTAAGCAACTGTTCCCAGACGATTATGCGTTGTTATGCTGAGGATATGGGAATTTCAGAAGAAATGGCAGCAGGGCTTGGCTGTAATTTCGGTGGTGGTATGAAATGCGGCGGTATCTGTGGCGCAATCACAGGTGGTTTGATGGTGCTTGGTGCCAAGGGCGTTGAGAATCCGGCAAAGGTAAATGAGTTTCGCAGGAAGATTGCGGAGAATCATGATGGAATGGTGAACTGTGTGGATCTGCTTCGCGCAAATGCGGCGAAGGGTGGCAACAAGAAGGAACATTGTGATAAGATGATTCAGGAAGCAATCACGCTTATAGATGAAATGGTGTAAAAATTTCTTGACGAAATTTATTATGTAACATAGAATGAGATTAATACAGTGAAAAGGAAGAAATCAATGTTCTGGAAGATGACAACATTGCAATTGAAAAAAGGTTACATTTTCGCTCCTAACGGGGATAGTGCGCCTTTTTTCAGGAATAAAGTCTGATTCATCAGAACCATTCTATGTAAATCAAGGTACATTATCTCCTTAACGATAAAATATAAGTTAAGGAGATTTTTTATGTTTAAAATTAAAAAACAAATTTCGAAGTTGTACATGGCGTCCATCTTAGGCAATCTGTCGCTGACGGGCGCGTGGGTCGCAATTCTTGCAGCGAGAGGATACAGTCTGATCAAAATCGGAATTGCAGAAACGGTGTTTCATATTTTCAGTTTGACGTTTGAGATACCATCGGGCGTTTTTGCAGATGTATTTGGACGAAAGCAGATGCTGGTGGTGAGCAGTATTATGCGTGTGATCGGAAGCATCTGCATGATTTGCTCAAAGAATCTGACGATGGTGTGTGTGGCAATCGCGTGTTTTGCAGTTAGCTATAATTTTTCCTCGGGATCTGGGGATGCGCTTGCATATGATTCGCTGAAATTAGTTGGTGAGGAGGTACGGTATGAGCGTTACGCATCCAATCAGTTGATTTTGTATCGGCTCTGCAATGGCATTTCTACATTGTGTGCAGGTTTTGCACTATTTGTTGGATATAAGATTGCGTATGCGTCGGATATTTTGGTGACCGGTATTCAGATTGGCGTGCTGTTGTCACTTCGCGAGATTCATTTGAATCACACAGGCGCGGAGCGGAAACAGGCGGTGTTGCAGTCGGTATGGAAGGAACTCAGAGGTTGTTTCGTGGAGAGTCTGCGTTTTCTGAAAGAGTCGAAGCGGGCAGTGTTTCTGATGACATGTAATTCCTTTGTCGGTGCGGTTGATATTGTATTGCTGTTTTTCTTACAGGCGAAGCTGCCGCAGACGGGTATGCCGGATTCAGCACTTGGAATAGCCTTGTTCATTATGGAGATGGGAGGAATCCTTGGAGCCAAGCTGATCTTGCAGTGTAAGAAGTTACGGTATCGCTGGGTGTTTGTGATAACGTCTGTGCTCGTTTTATGTGGCGTTTTGATTGAACATACAGGCGTCGCGGTACTTATGACGCTGGGCGGATTTGTAGCGGCATGCAGTGATGATGCATTGCAGGTTCGCACAGATGCAATCTTACAGGAAATGTTTCCGTCTGAGCAGCGGGCAACGCTGATATCAATGGAATCTTTTACATTTTCCATGATTATGATTGTGTTGTCGCCGCTTGCAGGAATTGTATTTTCCGTGTGGTAAAAAGAATTGCCGTCGATTCCTATTCGGAGTCGGCGGCAATGTATTGTGAAAATTCAGAAATATAACATAGATGAAAGACATTAAATAGAAGTTGTTAATTCCGAAACTGCACGCGGCGAAGCTTGGGGAACAAGCGGAGCGGGAACCCGCATTTGACCTTAGAGAAGAGGGAAGAATACACGGCAGTTTCGGCCTTTTTTGATTTCGTGGGATGTGTGTGTTGGTGCCGTTGAAATCTGGATGTAGTATACAATAGATATTATAAAAAAGGGGGATTATTGACT
>OGGZ01002930.1_pt1 | contig 10704 bp, 9 predicted proteins | sample 1571371 | NCBI WGS metagenome assembly OGGZ01 (sample SAMEA2582025, study PRJEB24529) | metagenome | biome: Human gut stool | place: China | collected 2011
CTTAAAATCCCGTGGGTAGCGATACCCGTACCGGTTCGATTCCGGTCGCCGGCATTGTTAATCACCTTAATTTCATATGTGCGTTTAGCTCAGCTGGATAGAGCGTTTGGCTACGGACCAAAAGGTCGGGGGTTCGAATCCTCTAACGCACGTGATTAGAATATCGGAAATCCTTTGAAAAAGCAGGGATTTCCGATTTTTTTACTCATATCTAATTGTTACACTCTGTTACATTAAAGTATAGATCATACTAATCCTCATTTCCGTGCATATCCTTTGCATACAGCTGAGAATAAGGTACTATATGGATATAGTTTATTTTGTACGAAATTAAACGAAAATTTATACGTGCATTATTCACAAATAATATATGTATTTATCGTCAATATTTCCCATTGAAAATAAGTTGCACAATTGCTAATATAAAAACATACAAAGTAGTTAGCAGATTGGAAAGAAAACATAAGGTTTGATTCTAAGTAAATGTTAGTTGTATATTGACCGCAGAAAGTGGAACTGAGCGGTTTTACTTATGTAAATTTTTGGAATCGTTTCCGATGATTAAAAATGCACGAAATTAGATTGCTTTCTATATGTTAATTATGTGCGTTTTGGAAGAAAATCTAGATAAGTAAATGAACAGGTTTATTAATATTCTGCATGGGTGGAATTTTAATAATAGAAGAAACTTATATAATTAAGGAGAGGAAAAAAAATGAAAAAGCGTGTTTTATCATTAGTTATGTCAACAGCAATGGTTGCATCTGTATTAACAGCATGCGGAAGCTCAGCAGAAGCTCCTGCAACAGATAATAATGCAGCAGCAACAGAGACTAAGACAGAGGCAGCAGCAACAGCAGCAACAGCAACAACAGAAGCAGCTGCAACAGAGGAAGTTACTGATTACGGTACAGGTGAAATTAAGGTTTGGGTTGCTGAGAATGTTCAGACATTTACCCAGGATCAGATTAAGGCATTTCAGGATGCAAATCCTCAGTATGCCGGATACACAGTAACAGTTGAGCCGGTAGGTGAAGGTGATGCAGCAAGTAACATGATTACAGACGTTGAAGGTGGAGCTGATATCTACGGATTTGCTCAGGACCAGTTAGCTCGTCTGGTATCAGCAGGTGCATTGATGCCTATCACAGGTGACTATGCTACAGCAGTTACAACAAACAATGACGCAGGTGCAGCAGCAGCAGCTACAATGTCTGATACTGTATTTGCATTCCCTCTGACATCTGACAACGGATATTTCTTATATTATGATAAGAGTGTTGTTACAGATCCAACATCTCTTGATGCTATCGTAGCCGATTGTGAGAAGGCTGGCAAGAGTTTCTACATGGAGATCAACTCCGGCTGGTATCAGCCTGCATTCTTCTTTGGTACAGGCTGTACATTAACATATGACACAGATGATGCCGGTAACTTTACAGTATGCAATACAGATTATGCTTCAGATAACGGTGTTAAGGCTCTTAAGGCTATCATCAATCTGCATAAATCTGCTGCATTTGTGAATGGTTCTTCAGCAAGCAGTGCATCTAATATCGGTGCTATCGTAGATGGTACATGGGATGCTGGTGCTCTTAAGGATTTACTTGGTGACAATTATGCATGTGCTAAGCTTCCTTCTTTCACAGCTGACGGAACAGATTACCAGTTAAGCGGATTTGGTGGATTTAAGTTATTAGGTGTTAAGCCACAGACAGATGCTAACAAGATGGCTGTATGCCTTGCAATTGCTAATTATCTTGCAGGTGAAGAAAGCCAGATCGCACGTTACAATGCAGTAGCTTGGGGTCCTTCTAACTTAGCAGCACAGCAGGACAGCAGTGTTCAGGCTGATGAAGCTCTTTCAGCACTTGCTGAGCAGTTAGCATACACAATTCCTCAGGGACAGTATCCTAACGATTACTGGACACTTGCAACATCTCTTGGTGATTCCGTTATCGCTGGTGACTACGACAACGCTTCTGATGAAGATCTGATGAAGGCTCTTGAATCCTTCCAGTCTTCTTGCGAATCATACGCACAGTAAGTAATAGTATCTAACAAAAGAGCAGATTCGGGCAGGGAGAGGCAATCTCCCTGTCTGACCTTATAAAAAATTATCTTGCTTTTGTAGGTGAAACATTCTGCATGGATTGCCTGCAATGATAAACACAATCTGGAGGGAATATGAAAGAAGAAAAAAACTCTGGTAAGGGCAATGTATTGAAAAATGCAGGAAGTGCAATTAGTAAATTCTTTCAATGGATTGGTGCTGATTTAAAAGAAATCGGTGTGACCTTTGCAAAAGGTGATTGGAAGACGCGAATTTCATATCTGATCATGGGATTTGGACAGCTGATGCGCAAGCAGTTTGCTCGCGGTATCGCTTTTTTGGCTATAGAAGTAGCATTTATTTTGTATATTGTAAATTTTGGCGCCAAGTATCTGGCTGATTTAACCACATTAGGTACTCATGGCAGAGGATTTAATCCGGATGGAACAGTTTCCTATGGTGATAACAGTTTCCTTATTCTGTTGTACAGTGTTCTGGGTATTATCATCATACTTGCATTTATTCTTGTATGGAGAATGAATGTCAGAGATAACCGTAAATGTCAGCTTATTCTGGAATCAGGTAAATCCCTTCCAACAAACAGACAGGACTTACATTCATTACTGGATCAGAATTTTGATAAGACTCTTTTGGCATTGCCTTGCCTGGGAATCTTTATTTTCACAGTTGTACCTATTATATTCATGATTTGTATAGCATTTACTAATTATGATTATAACCATCAGCCTCCTGCACAGTTATTTACCTGGGTAGGATGGACGAACTTCAAGAATTTGTTCTCATTCGGAACAAATGGATTTGGTTCTACATTTGGCACGGTATTAAGCTGGACATTAATTTGGGCATTCTTTGCAACTTTCCTGAACTATTTCCTGGGAATGGCAGTTGCGATTTTAATAAATAAGAAGGGTATTAAGTTCAAGAAGCTGTGGAGAACGATTCTTGTTATGACGATTGCTGTTCCACAGTTTGTTTCCTTATTGTATGTCGGAAAGATGTTTGCGGCAGACGGACTTGTTAATGCATATTTATTGAAATGGGGTCTGATCAGTCAGGCAATCCCATTCTGGACAAACGGAACTTATGCAAGGATATTGATCATTCTGATTAACTTATGGATCGGTATTCCATATATGATGTTGATTTCAACAGGACTTTTGATGAATATTCCGGCAGATTTATATGAAAGTGCACGTATTGATGGTGCTAATCCGGTTCAGATGTTTATGAAGATTACACTTCCATATATGTTATTCGTAACAGGACCATTCCTGTTGACACAGTTTACAGGCAATCTGAACAACTTTAACGTTATATTCCTGTTGACGCAGGGAAATCCACAGTCCATGAAGCTGGCTGGTGGTGCCGGTTATACAGATCTTTTGGTAACATGGCTGTATAAGATGACAGTACAGGATACAGATTATAAGATGGCGGCAGTTATTGGTATTATGGTATTCCTGGTAACAGCGGTTATTTCACTGGTAGTATACAATATCTTACCTTCAGTTAAGGATGAGGAGGGATTCCAATAATGGCACAGTCAAAGAAAATTCATAAACAACATAAGAAATTGGGAAATGCAATTGCTTATCTTGTATTGATTATCATCAGTATCATATGGCTTTTTCCATTTGTATGCTTATTTTTACAGAGCTTCCGTTCTTATATTACAGAGTTCGGTGGCATGGTTAACTATCTGCTGCCTAAGGAATTTTCTTTAGATTCCTACAAGTTCCTGTTCAGTAAGGAGTGTCAGTTCTTCAAATGGTATGGCAACACATTAAAGATTGCGGTTGCAGTTACAATTTGTAACACGATTGTAGTTATCTGTGTGAGCTATGCATTATCCAGACTTCGTTTCAAAGGTCGTAAGGCATTGATGAATTTCTGGCTGGTGCTGGGTATGTTCCCTGGTTTCCTTACCATGATCTGCTTGTATTTCCTGTTAAAGCAGTTTGGATTGACACAGGCAGGTGCAATTCCAGGATTGATCCTGATTTCTGTAGCAGGTTCCGGTATGGGATATTATGTATGTAAAGGTTACTTCGATACAATTCCCAAATCGCTGGATGAAGCTGCATTGATGGATGGTGCTACAAGGGCACAGATCCTTGTACAGATGATTATTCCATTATCTAAGCCTATTATTATTTATACTGCTTTGCTGGCATTCATGGCTCCATGGTGTGATTATGTATTTGCTTCTTATGTTGCATTAGGTAACAGTGATAGCTATAACGTAGCCGTAGCAATGCAGAGATGGGTTTGGACAAATGATTATCAGGGATACTTTACCAGATTCTGTGCTGGTGGTATTCTGGTAGCAGTTCCTGTTACAATTCTCTTCATGTGCTTACAGAAGTACTATGTAGAAGGTGTAACCGGTGGTGCTGTTAAGGGTTAATATGTGAGCATTGTTGTTTTTATAAAATCGGTAGTCATTTTGACTGCCGATTTTCAATTTATAGAAAGAGGGAGATAGAATGAAGAAAAGGAAATACATAGTATGTATGCTTGGAATGGTGATGACTATGCTGTGTATGTCTGGTTGTGGGAAAGCAGCCAATGATATGCAGGAATCTTATGAAGCGAGCGGAAGTATACAGGAAAACGGACAAGAGAAAACAAAGGAAAGCACACGGGAACACAGTCAGGCTGCAGATACAGATGTAAATGAGACTGCAAATGCAGTTAGTGGCTGGATTGGGGATGAATATCCATATGAACAGGAATTACAGATTGTAGATGATAACTATCGCAATTATTACGAAATATTTGTCTATTCCTTCTATGATTCTGATGGAGACGGTATTGGAGATCTGAATGGAGTGACACAGAAGCTTGATTATATCCAGGACATGGGATTTAATGGTATCTGGTTAATGCCGGTATTCCAGTCTACAACATATCACAAATATGACATAACAGATTATATGAAGATTGATTCAGAATATGGAAGCACAGAGGATATGCAGAATTTAATTGAGGAATGTCATAAGCGGGGGATCCGTATTATTTTGGACTTTGTTATGAATCATACTTCATCACAGCACCTCTGGTTCACACAGGCGTGTGAATATCTGGAACAGCTGCCGCAGGGGGCAGAGCTGGATGAGCAGGAATGCCCTTATGTAGGGTATTATCATTTTGCAAACGAACAGAAGCAGGACTATTACCAGGTTAAGAATACAGACTGGTACTATGAAGGTGTATTCTGGTCAGAAATGCCGGATCTGAATCTGGAGAATGAACAATTACGTGCAGAATTAGAGCAGATCGCATCATATTGGATTGGAATGGGTATTGATGGTTTCAGAATGGATGCTGCAATGCATTTTGAAGAGAATGATGCGACAACCAATACAGAGATACTGAACTGGCTCTATGAGTACTGTCTGAGTCAGAATCCGGATTTCTATATGGTATCAGAAGTATGGGCAAATGAAGCTACCGTTGCAGATTATTATGCAAGTGGTACCCCCAGTATGTTTAATTTTGATCTGGCAGATAAGGAAGGTAAGCTGATCAAAGCAGCAAGAGGAACATATAAGGCTGCCAATCTGGTGCAGTCCATGCTGAAATACCAGACGGATTTTGCCGCAAAGAATCCTGATTATATTGATGCTCCTTTTATTACCAATCATGATATGGGACGTGTGGCGAATGCACTTCGAAATGATCCGGATGATTTGAAGATGGCAGGAGGATTGCTTATGACATTGAGCGGAAATCCTTTTGTATATTATGGAGAAGAGATTGGTATGTCCAGCGCAGGAACCAAGGACGAGAATAAGAGACTGCCTTTTATATGGTCAGATACGGATACAGCTGGAATGACCAAAGGGCCAAAGGATGCAGAGGCAGGAATTACTTCGGCTTTTGCAGGAGTAGAGGAGCAGCAGGCAGATTCGGATTCCATATTAAATTATTATAAGAGGGCTCTCAGACTGCGAAATGAGAATCCTGAGTTAGCAAGAGGAATCATAGAAGCAGTAGAGACCTTGTGTGACGGACATCAGGCTGTAATTACCAAGACATGGGAAGACAGCACCATTGCAGTAGTATATAATACTTCGGATGAAGCCATAGAGGTTAAACTGACAGGCTCAGCCATAGATTCTATGGCAATCAGGGGATACCTGACACTGCATGGAGAAGCGATTACCCTGGAGAACGGAGTACTTACAATGCCTGCACAATCCATATGTATTATGAAGTGATATATTGTTTTTTGGAAGCATTTATATTATAGTATGTAATGAGGATGCAGATATGAAAATATATATTATTCGACATGGCGAGACAGATTGGAATAAGGTCAGACGTCTACAGGGGCGTTCAGATATTCCTTTGAATGAAGAAGGCAGGAGATTGGCAAGGATTACCGGTGAAGCTCTTAGCAGTGTGAATTTCAGGTGTATTTATACCAGTCCTTTGCGAAGGGCTAAGGAAACAGCAATGCTGGTGAAGGGTGACAGACAGATTGATGTAATTGAAGATGAGAGATTACAGGAGATCAGTTTTGGCATTTATGAAGGACATTGTTGTGCAAAAGATAATTATGAGATTCCAGATCCGGATTTTATGAATTTCTTTACACAACCGGATCAGTATCATCCACCTGAGGGCGCAGAATCCATAGAAGAATTATGTGCAAGAACCACTGATTTTTTGCAGGAATTGGTACATACTACACAGTATGGAGCTGAGGATGCAATACTGCTTTCTACACATGGAGCAGCGCTTCGTGGGCTGTTATCTTCGGTAGAAAAGACCGATATCGCGCATTTTTGGCAGGGTGGCGTACATAAGAATTGTGCAGTTACGATTCTTGATGTAACAGATGGCATTATTACTCTGGTTGAAGAAAATAAAATATATTACAATGTGTAATAAAATATTGCAGTAATCAGGTAATTGTGAACGAAGTGAATGACGAAAGAAGGCGGGCATAATGGTGGAAAATGAATATAGCAAAGTAAAAGTAAATAACGAAATGGATTACTGTTCTGTTACAGATATGGATGTGAAGGCAGCTCTGGAGAAGGCATTTATGAAGGCAAGAGTTTCCTACTTTTTAAGATGGGAGAAACCGGGCTTCTTTGCAAGACTTTTCTCAGGTTCTAAGACTAATATTGTATTCTGCATCAATTCTGCACAGCTGGAGACAGCAGAAGAGGTCGTAAGGGGACTGGGAGATATGGAGTCATCCATTAAGATGATTCGCACCAAATCAAACAATAAGATTGGATTCTAAGGGTATAAGTATATAAAAGGGCGTGTGAAAAATAGAAGTTTTTCACACGCCCTTAAATGTCAAAGCTTCACATTTAGAGATTATAGATCATCATCATCGTAGTCTTCCTCACGATACATGTCATCATTCTCATTTATATATTCTGCTTCTCCTTCATTTTCAAAGTCTTCCTCACTATATTCGTCTTCATAGTATTCTTCGTCTTCCCCGGAATAATTGCCCTCATCTTCCTCAGGGTATTCATCTTTGTCATATCCATCAGGGTATTCGTCTTCGTAATCTTCCTCATATTCAGATGGTGACTTTTTAAAGAAGCCACGTACAGAGATAAGGATCAGGATAACGACAACGACAATCGCCAATGCAAGATAGACCAGAGTGGAATCATCGAAAATAGCAAGCTTTGATTCACTATCCCCATCAGCTGCAGCTGTGGAAGAAGTCGAATTGTCATCGGCTGCTGCGGCATTGCTGCCGTTAGGATCAGTAGCCTGAGTCGTTGTATATTTGGTGGCTACAAAGCCGTCTTTACCATTATAATCAAAGCGATACCAGCCGCCGCTTTCACCGGTAACTTCTATCTTGGAACCATTGGAGAGTGTGCCAATGACAGAGTAATCCGTTGAGGGACCGCTGCGGACATTAAGACCTTTCTCGGAGTTTACATAACAGGTGAGACTGGTGTCTTTTACTTCGTAGCCGGAAGCGCTTTGTTCCGTAGAGGTATTTTCCGTGGCAAGGACACTGACCGGTGCTGTTAAGGTAAGTATGGAGACTATAACAGCTGCAAATAATTTTATTCTTTTCATAAAAAAGGAAACCTCCTTACAGTCTGTATCAAAAGCTTTTATCAGCTTTAGTATAGCATGCCCGTAAAGAGGTTCCTATATATATTTTGCACAAAATTGGGTCATTCGACAAAATCAGTCTTCAAAGGTAACTGTGATATTGCCCATGGAACATGACAGCTCATAATTGCTGGAGGCATTATTGTTGAGTGTCTTCTCGTATTCCAATCCCCCGTATCCCTTGTCTCCTATGGAGATACTGCCCATACTGCCATCCAGGGAATAATTGTGCTTCTGTTCGCTATCAATGAAGGCAAAGGTCAGACTTCCCATGCCGCAATCAGCAGTCAGATCACCACGAATGACGCCGGAGTAATTAAGCTCTCCCATCCCCACTTCAAAGGAAGCGTTCTGCAAAGTACAGTGGTTGAGGTCTATGATTCCTGCACCAAGGTTCACATCGGTAGTAGCAGCAGATACATTGGACAGGGTGATGGAGCCGGCACCTGCATCGAGTATGAGAGAATCTGTTGTAAGAGAATCCCACTCCAGATTACCGGCGCCCAGAGAAATAGTGACATCAGTAAATTCCAGATTGGAGGGTATGCGTAGAGTCAGTTTGTTGTGTCTGTCACCAAAGTTTATGCTGGAGCCATCGAACCCAATCACATAGAAAGTGCTATTCTCTGTGTAATATTGATACGTATCACTGCCTTCTGCAACAATCTGAAAATAGTGATTGTCAGAAGACTGTTCGATAATGTATTCACCACCGCCAAGATCTATATTAATGTGCTTGATCTTAGAGGCATCAGCTGCCTCATTGTCTGTCCTTGAACCTGAATAAACGGGATATTCGTCATTGAAATCAAAATGAACGGTACGATTATCCACATGGAAAGCAGAATGAGAGGTATCTGAATTATTAAAATGAAATAAGCTGACCAGCTCCGAAATATTACCGGATTTCACATCATTGTGAAAAGAGGAGCCACCAACAAATGTACATATGACTAAAATAACAGCACCTACTGCAAAAAGAATACCTGCCGTAATCAGAGCATTTTTATAAAACTTTTTCATGCTTGCGCCTCCTTATTTCTGGAAAACAGTTTGTGAAATACTTTGCCTATGCCTGTGGCACACCAGGGGATGACTGTGGCACACAGCCAGACTCCAAGGACTATGAAAAGGATGCCTATAGCGGCGACCAGCAGTCCGGCGCCTAACAGGGAAAAGGCAACCAGCAGTGTGGATTTGAACAAACATACAATTGCTGCAATGAATAGACTAATACCTACAAGTACACATCCGATGCCGCCAAACAAGGCACCTATCAGAATGCCTGCTAAAGTAGCAAATACCGCAATTATAATTGGAAACCAGAGGGGACTTAACACAACGGCAAGTATAACGGCAAGAATAATAACGGTTGAATCTGTTCCTTTTGCATGAGTCTGTTGATTGGACTGAGCCTGGCTTGCATATTGGGGGGTGTCTGCAATTGGTGCAAGGGGCTGTCTGGAAGAGCGGTAATCCGAATCTACCTTAATGGCAGCAGCAATCTCTTCCGGTGAGCCTAATTCCTGTAAAATGGCTTCTTCATTTTCAAGTCCGGCATCTTCAATATATTCACGATAATAGGTGAGCGCTTCATCACGTTCTTCAGGTGAGACATCAGCAAGCAACTGTGCCAGCCGGTCTATAAATTCATTTTTACTCATGAGTAATACCTCCCTCAAATACACTTGTTATTTTGGATGAATAATTGATCCATTCAGTCTCATACATCTGTAATTGTGTAATGCCTTTTTCAGTGATGCGGTAGTAGCGTCGATTACGTCCTGCGCATTCTTTATCATAAGTACTCAGGCATTCATCCTTCTGCAGACGTCTAAGAACCGGATACAGGGTTGATTCACTTAATTCAATGACTTCCCGTACGTCCTGTGTGATCTTATATCCGTAAGTTCCTTCCGGGTCTTTGGAGACAACGGCAAGGACAATGGCATCCAGCAGTGTGGAACCTGTATTAAATACCATGGACTCATCTCCTAGTATAATAATGGTGTAGTCAATCAAGACTACTTGGTTAATAAGTTTCTGTAAATCAGATAACAAAAGAAGGAATTCTTCCTTCATCAGATGTTATCCATAATAATTATCATGTCTGACGGTTCCTGATAGACACCAGATAAAACATAAGGTATTATCTCTTAGGATAGGACAAAGAATGCTCATCTCCTTGGGAAGTCACTTCTGTGACTGATACCTGCAAGAAAGTCAATTAGTCCATTCGACAGGGTTTTATGTTTTAGCTGGTTGGGAGCCGGAAGGCCATACCCGAATAACGCGCTAGGTTGTGTACCTGCCAGATTGGAAATGGATTCCTATCAGAAAGGGTCTTTTGCTCATGTCAAACAAAGTTATTTTTAATCTTGATGAACTATTCATCTCTGTTGGTATTGATGTCGGTGCTGACTTCTCTTGGATGTCTATAGCACTTCCAAACCAACAATTCGTAGGAAAACCTTACAAAATCCTACATAACAGTATTGATTCCCTTACAACCGCTGTTTCTA
>OGGZ01002936.1_pt1 | contig 10691 bp, 8 predicted proteins | sample 1571371 | NCBI WGS metagenome assembly OGGZ01 (sample SAMEA2582025, study PRJEB24529) | metagenome | biome: Human gut stool | place: China | collected 2011
TACACGCCTCACGGCACCAGATCCTAAGTCTGGCGCGGCTACCAATTACGCCACAGGCGCGAAGTAAAATATAACTTAAATCAGTATATATTTCCTTTTTGCGGTTGCAAAGATAGACTATATTTTTGAATTTGCAAAATATTAGAGCTAATTCTTTAATATTTTACATGCTGTTTCTATAATAGTATCTTTTCCTCGCTGCACATCTTCGCTTGTCATGTCTACTTTCACGTCCGGATCGATACCAAACTCCAGCTGATTCATTTCCGGATCGAACATCGGACTGGCAGAAAAGCGGATAGACCAGCCGTTAGGTATTTCAGAACTGAACGGCAACCCTGAGCCTCCTCCGGTCTTATCGCCTACGATTGTGACATTCGGAAACTGGTTCATGCTGTTGACAAAATCGTTTGTCGCACTATAAGAGCGCCGGTTGGTGAGCACTACTACCTTTTTCTGCCAGCGTATACCGTCGGACGGTTCTATGTAAACAGGCTTTGGTTCGGAAAGGTCACTGTGTCCGGGACCTGTCTTGTGACACATGTATCCCACAAGCATTTTCTCGTTTGTAAACCGTGCAGCCAACTTCTGTGCTGTCGTCAGGTTACCTCCTCCGTTATTCCTCACATCAATAATCAGCCCGTCGCAAATAGCAAGCTTGTTCAGAGTCTGGTCCAGATTACCATCGCCTATCCCATTGGAGAAACTGGAGCAATAAATATACCCGATGTTGTTCTCCAGAATGCCGTAAGTCAGTCCGGAAGAATTCGTATAGTCTTTTCCCAGGTAAATACTCTGAATACTGTCGCTGAAATTGCGCGGATAACTGTCGAACCATTCCCGATATTGTGACGTAGCAAGTGAACTGGAAAGATTCACATGGCCGTCGCGTAACTCGTTTACCATATCCGACAAGACCTCGAACAGGTTTTCCCAAGTCATATCCGACGTGATACGACGGGCATACCGTTCGTGCACTTCATTCCAGTCGAGTCCATACTCCTGGTTCTTATAGCCGAGAAAGCAATACTGTTCATCTATAATCTTCCACAGTGCCTCAAAGTTATCTTCAGGCGTATTGCCGGAAATATCTTCCCGTATACAGGAATTAAAAATCAGAAGTCCGGACAAAGCAATATATACAATACACGCAAATCGTTTCATAAGCTAAAAGGGAGTTACTTTAAGTGGCATGCTGATATGTTTCTTCCCGCGAAGCAAATACAGGTTGCGCACGAAGCCTATCATAAAATCGTGTGAATAGGTATGGCTTTTCAGGTTGTTGACCTTTGCCTGCTGAATGTCGCACACATATCCTACACGCATCACGACATTGCGTATCGGAAAGTCCAGCGTAACCATCTGTCGCAGTGAAGGATTATTGTGCAGCGAAGTAAACAGCACATTCCGTCCTCCATTGCCTAACGAAAAGATTTCATAATACGACTCACCGTATTCGGGCGAGAACATAACGCCCAGCAGCGGAAGATTTGCCTGATAACGCACCGTCAGCGGATAGCGTGCGATGTGAAATTTGTAGATAACCATACCCGATGCTCCCAACCCTCCGTATGCCTTAGCCTGAGCCGGATTGTTGGAATTACGCCGGTTATAAACCACACCGCCGTTCAGGTCGAGCATCGGTCCTACAAGGATCTTCAGCTTATCATCGTTCATGCGGAACTGATAATGCAGGGCATAGCTCCAGTTTACCAGTCCGGCATACATCTCAGCAGTCTGAGAAATATTCTTGTTATACGAGGCATTGATCTGAAACAGACTTTGCCCGGATACGTTTCCTCCCAGCATACGTGTCATACGCATGCTTTCGTGCATAAACCTGACTTCCGTTCCGCTATATTCCAGCGGAGAAAGATATGTTTCGAATACGTTGCTGTGTCCCACTCCTGCCATTGTAGAGCGCATTACGTAACGCGTGGCCCGCAAGCTGTCTTCCTGCGCATACAAAGAAAAAACGGCCCCGAGTGCGATGAACAGCGTAATAAGCTTTCGTTTCATTGTTCCGGTTTTAAAATAATGTCATTTGTTCATTGTCTTCTTCCGCAACATTATCATTTTCCGTTTCTGGTGTATCTGCATCTTCCATATCTTCCTGTGGTTCCGGACGACGGGTAGGCTCCAGCTCCTCGATGCGGTCTACCGTAAATGTAGTCAGACGCTTGCCTTTTGCCTTGAAGCTCTTGACACCTACAAAGTCGCTTGCCTCTATAATCAACGCTTCCCTGAAGCTGTCGTGTCCGCCGAATACAACCTGCAAACGGGGATAAACTTCACCCGAAAGCAGAATCAACTGGTTGTGTTTGTTTTCACCCAGATAGTTCAACCGTTTGGCTGTCTGCTCGAACGTAAAGCGTTTCAGATATGGATAATTCTGCTGGTCGGCATCATAGAGCACTGCTGTCCAGACCTTCTCAGCATCAAATTTCTCAATAAACTGTATATCGGCGTCGTAGTGGTTATTCAAGTCGAAATCGGTTGTATAGAATTCACCGTTCTTATGCACAACCAGAATGCTTTCCCCACTCTGGAATTCTCCGAGATACTGTCCGCGACCGTCGTAATTCAGACGAAGCACATCATGGTCGAACCATACCTTTCTGCCTCCCAGTGTAGAGCCTCCACGCTGTTTCAGACTGATTTTATGCACTTCATATTTGGTCAGCAGATTACCCATCGACTGTCGTCCCTTGATGTTAATGGTACTGAAGTCTTTTTCGAATATCAGCTTCTTGATACGCGGATTCGGGCGGAGTGTCACCTTGATAACCTCAGCTTCCCCGTTCGGATTGGCTGTGAAATATACAATTTTCGATCCGGGAGTTCCCTGTGTCACATCGTATTCACGGTCGCGTATCATCGACGTTACATTGAAACGCTTGATATAGTGGAATCCTTCTTTCCCGTCACGATAAATCACGTTATAGATCGTACGCTTGTCGTTCTTCTTGAAGATATTCACGTAGAGAATGTTCTTACCCACGAACAGCTTGTCCGAAACACGCACGATTTTATATTTTCCATCTTTATAGAAGATAATCACGTCGTCGATATCGGAACAGTTGCAGATATACTCGTCTTTCTTCAGTCCCGTACCGATAAATCCTTCCTCGCGGTTGATATACAGTTTCTCGTTGGCCTCGGCCACCTTGGTTGCCACAATCGTATCGAAGTTTCGTATCTCCGTACGCCGCGGGAAATTCTTTCCGTATTTCTCCTTGATGCGTGTATACCAGTCGATGGTATATTCAGTAATATGAGCCAGATGATTGTCTATTTCTTCGATATCCGCTTTCAACTTGGTAATAAACTCGTCCGCCTTATCCTTGTTGAACTTCAGGATACGCGCCATCTTTATCTCCATAAGCTTGAGGATATCCTCCTTAGTCACTTCGCGTACAAACTGCGGATAGAAAGGTGTCAGCCGTTCGTCGATATGTTCGCATGCGGCATCCATATTCTCAGCCTGTTCGAACTGCTTGTCCTTGTAGATACGCTCTTCGATGAAGATTTTCTCCAGCGAAGCGAAATGCAAGGTTTCCAGCGTTTCGTTGCGCTGGATGTTCAGTTCCTGACGAAGCAGCGAAAGTGTATTGTCTACCGACTTACGGAGTACCGCACTGGCAGAAAGGAAATGCGGCTTCTTGTTGTCGATGACACAACAGTTGGGCGAAATATTCACCTCACAGTCGGTAAAGGCATACAGGGCGTCGAGTGTCTTGTCCGACGAAACGCCCGGAGCCAGATGTACCAGAATCTCCACCTTGTCGGCGGTATTGTCGTCCACCTTCCGTACCTTGATCTTACCCTTTTCGATAGCTTTCAGGATAGAATCAATCAGTGAAGAAGTTGTTTTTCCGTACGGTATTTCACTGATGCAAAGAGTTTTATTATCTATCTTGGAGATTTTGGCACGTACACGCACTACTCCCCCACGCTCACCGTCGTTATAGCGCGACACATCGATGGAACCTCCTGTCTGGAAATCGGGATACAGATGAAACTCCTCTCCGTGCAGGTAAGCAATGGCCGCATCACACAGCTCATTGAAGTTGTGCGGCAATATTTTCGATGAAAGACCTACGGCAATACCTTCCACTCCCTGAGCCAGCAGCAGCGGAAACTTGACAGGAAGCGTCACCGGTTCACGGTTTCGTCCGTCGTAAGAAGCCTGCCATTCGGTTGTCTTCGGATTGAACACCACATCGAGCGCAAACTTCGAAAGACGTGCTTCAATGTATCGGGGAGCAGCGGCATCATCACCGGTAAGAATATTTCCCCAGTTTCCCTGACAGTCGATAAGCAGATCTTTCTGTCCCAGCTGTACCAGTGCATCGCCGATGGACGCATCACCATGAGGATGGAACTGCATGGTATGTCCTACGATATTTGCCACCTTGTTGTAGCGTCCGTCGTCCAGGCGCTTCATAGAGTGCAGGATACGTCGCTGAACAGGCTTCAGTCCATCGTTGATATGAGGAACCGCACGTTCCAGAATAACATACGAAGCATAGTCCAGAAACCAGTTCTGGTACATACCGCTCAATTGGTGTTTTACAGTTTCGTCGCCCTGGTCGACAGGCTTATAGTCAGAATGTGCTTCTTTATCGCTTGATTGGATATCGTTTTTATCGAAAATATCTTCGCTCATATAAGTGATTTAGTGGAAAAACAACAGACAAAAATACGAAAAAAAATATTCCTATTATATATATTGCTGAAAATAAACCTGTATTTAGTCGAACGAATCTTTCATACGGATGCTATTGTTTTCAAGAAAATATCAGCTTCTTTTCCTAAAAACATCAGCATATTTTCAGGAAAATTTGTACAGAAAATCAGTGTACGGACAGTGGGCCGCAAAGGCTTCCCTGCACCATCCGGCAATGAGAATTTTATTTTTTCATCTCATTCAAAACAGGAATGGTAAGCGGAATAGCAAGCAGGAACGAACAAAGATCGGACACCGCCTGACACATTTCCACCCCCTGCAAACCGAAGAAATGAGGGAGAATCAGGATGAAAGGGATGAAAAACAGTCCCTGCCGCGCAGAAGACAAGGTGACGGCACGTACAGGCTTAGTCTGCAACATCATGTTACACAAAATGACCCATGCTCCTAAAGGTAAAGTAATGAGCTGCCAGCGTAAGGCACGTGTTCCGGTTTCGATAACATGCGGATCATCGCGGAACCACGATACGATCTCGGGAGAGAAAATGTAACCGATAACCGAACAGACAGCCAGAAACACAACTCCTGTCTTGACACAGAACCAGAAGCCTTCGCGTACACGACGGTAAATGCCTGCTCCGTAATTGAATCCGCATACCGGCTGGAAACCTTGTCCGAAACCAATCACAAAAGAGTTGATAAACATACAGATACGGGTAACGATAGACATTCCGGCAATGGCTGCATCTCCATAAGCTCCGGCTGCCACGTTCAGCAGAATGGTAGAAAGGCTGGCAAGTCCCTGACGACAAAGCGAAGGGCTTCCACCGAATACGATTTCTTTCAAATATGCCGGTTTCAAGGTAAAATTTTTGAAACGGATGCGGATATTTGTACCTCGGCTGTCCATTACGAGCAACACCAGAAAACTGCATATCTGGCTCAGCAAGGTAGCCCACGCAGCTCCCGAAATACCCATATCGAATACAAAGATCAACAGCGGATCGAGCCCGATATTCAGAACCGCTCCTACAATGATACCCACCATGGCGTATACCGCATTCCCCTGAAAACGCATCTGGTTATTCAGCACCAGCGAAGAAGCCATAAAAGGTGCACCCAGCAAAATAGTCCCCAAATACTCCTCTGCATAAGGGAGGATAGTAGGCGTAGATCCCAGAGCAACACATATTTGAGAAAGATACAAATGCCCGAACAAGGCTATGATGGCTCCCGACATGAAAGCATAGAAAAAGCCTGTAGATGCCATTTTTTCTGCACTTTCGTAATCTTTGGCTCCCAACTTACGAGAAATATAATTACCCGATCCATGTCCGAAAAAAAATCCAAAAGCCTGAATGATAGCCATAACAGAGAACGAAATTCCAACCGCAGCCGTCGACTGTGTGTTAATCTGCCCCACAAAATAAGTATCAGCCATGACATAAAAAGAAGTAACCAGCATGCTGATGACGGTAGGCACAGCCAGTGAACCGATAAGACGGGGAATCGGAGCTGTGGTCATAAGTGTATATTTATCTTTCGTACTCATTGTTTTTTCACGGATGTTTCTGCAAAAGTAGAAAAAAATAACCACCTTTCCTTACAGATTCCCTCTATTCATAAGATAAATTAAGACAGCTATTCTTCTTTTTTGCTTATAAATACCTATCTTTGTGGTCTACTATGTAATGAAAATAACATACATCAAAAAAATAAGAAAGAAAAATGGCACAAGAAGACGTTTTCAAGAAACTTGTTTCACACTGTAAAGAATATGGTTTCGTATTTCCTTCAAGTGAAATTTACGATGGACTGGGAGCCGTATATGACTACGGACAAATGGGTGTGGAACTGAAAAACAACATCAAACAGTACTGGTGGCAGAGCATGGTATTGCTGCATGAAAATATCGTAGGTATTGATTCGGCTATCTTCATGCATCCTACTATCTGGAAGGCTTCCGGACACGTGGAGGCGTTCAACGATCCTTTGATCGATAACCGCGACTCGAAGAAACGTTATCGTGCCGATGTGCTGATTGAAGACCAGATTGCTAAATACGACGAAAAGATCAATAAGGAAGTTGCAAAAGCTGCAAAGAAATTCGGTGACGCATTCGATGAAGCTCAGTTCCGCAGCACTAACGCACGTGTACTGGAACATCAGGCTAAACGTGATGCTTTGCACGAACGCTACTCAAAGGCAATGAATGCAGGACCAGACTTGAACGAATTGCGTCAGATCATCCTGGACGAAGAAATCGTTTGCCCGATTTCAGGAACTAAAAACTGGACTGAAGTACGTCAGTTCAACCTGATGTTCTCTACCGAAATGGGATCTACTGCCGACGGTGCTATGAAAGTATATCTGCGTCCGGAAACTGCTCAGGGTATTTTCGTAAACTACCTGAATGTTCAGAAAACAGGACGTATGAAAGTTCCTTTCGGTATCGCTCAGATTGGTAAGGCTTTCCGTAACGAAATCGTTGCACGTCAGTTCATCTTCCGTATGCGTGAGTTCGAACAGATGGAAATGCAGTTCTTTGTAAAACCGGGAACTGAACTTGAATGGTTCCAGAAATGGAAAGAAACTCGTTTGAAATGGCACAAGGCACTGGGATTCGGCGACGACCACTACCGTTACCACGACCACGAAAAACTGGCTCACTACGCTAATGCCGCTACCGATATCGAATTCCTGATGCCATTCGGATTCAAGGAAGTAGAAGGTATTCACAGCCGTACTAACTTCGACTTGAGCCAGCATGAAAAATATTCTGGCAAGAGCATCAAGTACTTCGATCCGGAAATCAACGAATCATATACTCCGTACGTTATCGAAACATCTATCGGTGTAGACCGTATGTTCCTGAGTATCATGAGCGCTGCTTACCACGAAGAAACGCTGGAAAACGGAGAGACTCGTGTCGTACTGAAATTGCCTGCTGCACTGGCTCCAGTAAAACTGGCTATCATGCCGCTGGTAAAGAAAGACGGTCTGCCTGAAAAGGCTCGTGAAATCATGGACGATCTGAAGTTCCACTTCCACTGCCAGTATGATGAAAAAGACAGTATCGGTAAGCGTTACCGCCGTCAGGATGCCATCGGTACTCCGTATTGTATCACTATCGACCACCAGACACTGGAAGACAACTGCGTAACTCTGCGTAACCGTGATACAATGGAACAAGAACGCGTGGCTATTGCCGATCTGAATAGTATTATTGCCGATAAGGTTAGTATCACTAGTCTGTTGAAGACTTTGCAATAAAAATTTTGAATGTGCATGAATAAAAATATATTATGGTTGTTAGGCATCCTTGTTTCACTGAGTGCAGGCTTTACTTCTTGCAGTGAAGATACACAAACGGCCGATCCGTATAGTGACTGGGCAGTGCGCAACGATGCCTATATCGACTCTATCGCCTCCGTTTGCGCGAATCCTCCTGCCGGAGAACATTGGGAAAAAGTATTGAACTATAAGTTACAGAGCGATGCTTCAGAGGATCTGGGCTATCAGGACTACACTCCGGGGAAAAACGATTATGTGTATATGAAGCTCTTTCCGGAAGATAATATCGAACCTCTGGGAATTTCTCCTATGTCGACTGATATGGTAAGTGTCCACTATCGCGGAAAATTAATAAACGGAACGGTCTTCGATGAAAGTTTCTCTGGAGAATGGAATGGAATGGTAAACGAACCCAGATCATTTGCGGCTTCAGGTGTAATTACAGGCTGGACAACTGCTCTGTTGAAGATGAAAGAAGGACAGCATGTCGAACTGTATATCCCTAATGGTATGGGATATGGATCGGTAGAGCGTGATGTTATTCCTGCATATTCTACGCTGATATTCGACCTTCGTTTAGAAAAAGTCATCCACCCGAAAGGACCGGATGACAGATCGCGGAAAATGAAACAAGAATAAAATTTATTATATCTTGACATGACAAAAAAAGAGAGAACGCCGATTTGACGTTCTCTCTTTTTTTTATGCTTTATCGTTGTGCAGCTTTATTATTCTTCGTCAGCATCAACCTTTGCTTCTTCTACTATTTCATCAGGAACTTTGTCTACGCGTACGTATTTAGATACTTCAGTACCTTCTTTTACTGTCCATACCATTGAGCCTGACTGCATCAAATCTGTTACGATATATTCGTTGTTCCAGTCGCCGTTTTCATAATCATACTTTCCGCTGAGAACGTATCCATAATGGCCATCTTTCTCAACCGAATAAGTACCTGTGATATAACGTGGATACATGCTGTCATGCTTCTGATACATTTCAAAGTTTCCTTTGCGGTCGAACTCTATATAGATATAGAAATCTTCGGGCAACTGTTCGCCATTCAGTTCTGCCAGCTTCCATGTGCCCTGAAGTGTAATAGGTGTTACTTCAAGAGAAGGCTCCAATACTTCGTCTTCGCTACATGAGAAGGTTGTCAGCGAAATGACAAGCAACATCAAAATCTTAACTATTTTACTTTTCATAATATCTTATCAATTATATTTTTACTATTTCATTTATCGATTAAATTAATCTCAATACTGAGTGTCCTGTCGCTTGGACGTCCTGTTACTCCATCCAGAATCAGCGGAGCATGAAACTTTTCAGGCTTTCCGACAAGTTTCGAAGCGCCGACGCTTATCACGATATCTGCTTCCTATCCGGGTTTGATAACCTCCGGTTCCGTTCTGAATTCCATATATTTAGGCAGGTTCATAACAGAAAGCCGCAAATCGGTCTTCCCGCTATTGCCACATAAGATTCTTTGTAAGTTAAAGAGAGGAAAGAAAATTTTTTTGCACAGAAAATGAATTAAAATTATTATATTTTTGCCTTCTTTATCAAGAATACCTCCTGACATCTAAACAAACAGGAGATTCGAATACACATAGAAATAGTAATTTGAATAAACAAAATATAATCCTCAAAAACAAATATCACATCTAATAATAACACATGCCAACTTCACTTACGGCTGACAAGAGTCCATATACGGCAAAGAGATACACCATGCAACTCTCCCAAAAAGTACATTCAGAAAGCAGTATCAAACTGTACCAGAATTAAAGAATACTTCAAACTAGCAATATTCAGATGATTATGGTTTAGGCAAAATATTTAAACAAATCAACAAAATTACGAACAGACTACTATCATATTTACACAAAAAAGACAACCTTAAAAGTTTCTAGGTTGTCTTTTTATATCTCTAAATCACTTTTTAACGATACCCGAAGGCTTAGGTAATGGCTTTCCTAAACGGACAGGCTTACCTAATATCGGCATATTCTTCTCATCCCATGAAATCTTCTGTAAGCGTGGTGTTCTACTCTCACTTTCTCCGGTAATTCCATTAGGTATATTTCTTGCATTATAAAGCATATACCATTCTGTACTATCTGGAGAAGGGATAAATGACGGACTGCCTGGTCCCCACACACTGTCTTGCGGAGATTGATAAAATACCGGATCTGTTGTTTTTTTCCAAGACTTCGGATCCAATAAATCAGCATCAGCACTACAGCTTAACATTCCGATACAATAATAAGGAGACCAGCATCCACTAGCTGAATAATATATAATCAAATTTTTCTTATCCTTAGAATATAAAAATGTAGGAGCTTCGTTTACATAAATCGGATAGGCAGTACGACTTCCATCAGGATTAACCCACTGCCGTTCCCAGTTATATTCCGGCGAAGATAACATAATACGTTCTCCGTCTAAAGTCCATGGATTTTTCATTTTTGCAATGTAAATACATTGGGTTTCTTCCATAATGCGTCGCTTAGGCCATCCTGACCAAATAAGATACTGCACACCTTTATGCACAAAAGTAGATGCATGTATTCCCCAGTTCCATTCCTGATTAGTCATAATGGGACCTTTCTGTTTAAAAGCTCCCTCCATCGGAGTTCGTGCATCATTTTCTAATACATATATTTTTTCTTTTTACCACCTGCTCCTTTACATAGCATCAACTTAC
>OGGZ01002938.1_pt1 | contig 10689 bp, 6 predicted proteins | sample 1571371 | NCBI WGS metagenome assembly OGGZ01 (sample SAMEA2582025, study PRJEB24529) | metagenome | biome: Human gut stool | place: China | collected 2011
ACCAGAGTGATATCAAGCTCGGTCTATTAAATCAATACATCGGTCTTTTCAGCCTGTTTAAACAACGTGAGGTGCTTTCCCGTAATATCGAGGAATCGGAACGCCGCCTACAAGATATCCGGCGTATGAAAAAAGAGGGACTGATAACCAATAACGACGTATTAAGAAGCGAGATGCAATTAACCAACGACCGCCTATCCTTGCAAGAAACGGATAATAGCCTCATACTGGTATCACAGCAATTGGATATCCTGATCGGTCTCGATGAGAATCTATTGCTCAAACCAGATACCACGTTACTGGACCAAACCGTATCTTTAGAAACTTACGAAGATTATGTAGCCCAAGCCTATTCCAATGATCCGGCGATACGTCTACTCCGGAAACAAACAGAGTTAGCCCAAAATGATATACGTTTGACTAAAGCCTCCTCGCTACCCAGCCTATCGCTATATGCGTCGAACACATTGGCACGTCCAGTCTCCCGAACATTAGTGGATATGTACAATAACAACTGGAACATAGGACTGTCGCTCTCCTACCCTTTATCCTCTTTATATAAAAACAACCATAAAATAAAGGAAAGCAAATGGATGGTCTCGTTACATAAAAACGAGGAGGAACAGAAAAAGCAGAAAATCCGCATGGAAGTACGCACCGCGTTCTTACGTCATAAGGAGGCCCTACAAGAAGTGGAAGCCTTGAAGTTATCCGTACGGCAAGCTCAAGAGAACTACAGGATCATGCAAAACCGCTATTTAAACCAATTGGCGATCCTAACCGACTTACTCGACGCGAACTCGGTTCTCCTCAACGCGGAGCTACAGCTCACGAATGCCCGTACCCACGTGATTTACACTTACTATCAACTACAGAAGGCTTGCGGCCGTCTCTAAAAAGAAACAACGACTATGGCAAACGAATTAAAAGAGAAACATCAAAGACTAAAGAAAGTAAGGACACGGAATATAGTATTAAACTCCATATGTATCCTTTTAGCCGGTTCCGGCATTTGGTGGACAGCCAATTATTTCTGGCGTTACATCAATTATGAGGTGACAAACGATGCCTTTGTGGACCAATATATCGCCCCACTAAATATACGTGCCTCCGGCTACATAAAAGAGGTCCGTTTCAAGGAACACCAGTACGTTCACCAAGGGGACACACTTCTCATACTGGACGATCGGGAATATCGGATCAAGTTAAAAGAGGCAGAGGCCGCGTTGATCGATGCCCAAGGATCACAAGACGTACTTCGTTCCGGTATCGAGACCTCCCATACGAACATCGCCGTACAAGACGCCAACATCGCCGAAGCTAAAGCCAAGCTTTGGCAACTGGAACAGGATTATCACCGATTTGAGCGGCTGCTGAAAGAAGAATCGGTCCCCGAGCAACAATACGAGCAATCCAAAGCCGCTTTCGAGGCGGCGCAAGCCCGATATCAGGCGTTGGTGGAACAAAAGAAAGCCGCTTTCTCCCAATTCACCGAAACCAGCAAGAAGACAACAGGAGCCGAGGCGGCGATCTTACGAAAAGAAGCGGATCTGGATTTAGCGAGGTTAAACCTTTCCTATACCGTTATAACCGCCCCTTACGACGGTCATGTAGGCAGACGGACCTTAGAGCCCGGACAATACGTGCAAGCCGGACAAACGATATCCTACCTCGTACGAGATAAAGACAAATGGATCACGGCCAATTACAAGGAGACCCAGATCCCCCACATCTATATCGGGCAAAAAGTACGTATCAAGGTAGACGCGTTGCCGGGAAAGATATTCAACGGGGAGGTAACCGCAATCTCCGACGCCACAGGCTCCAAATACTCATTGGTCCCGACCGACAATTCCGCCGGAAACTTCGTCAAGGTACAACAACGTATCCCGGTACGGATAGACTTGGAAAATCTATCGCAAGAAGATACGCAATACTTAAGAGCAGGCATGATGGTTGAAACAGAAGCCTTACGCAAATGATCACGATGAAAGAGCTTGGGGCACCGATCCGCCAATGGGTGCCGGACTGGTTAGGATTGATTTGCATCTTCATCGTTATCCTTCCGGTTACGATGCTAAACGGTTCGTACACCGGCAGTATGCTGGAGGTATCAAACACGCTAGGCACGAACACCGAGGATATAACCATGGGATATTACGCGGCAGCGGCGGGAATGGCGGTATCCTATCCGATTATTCCGAAGATATTAGAAGCCTTCTCTATAAAATTCTTATTGTTAGCGGATTTAGTCGCCCAGTTCTTCTTAAGCTGGATCTGTGCCCGCTCCCAGAACGCCGACATATTGATCGTCTGTAGTTTCGCGATCGGTTTCCTGAAAGGGTTTCTCATGCTGTGGTTTATCCGGTACGCACAAAAGATATTCAGCCCTAAAAATATACGTAGCCAATTCTATTCCTACTTCTATCCTTTTGTTTTCGGAGGGGGACAAGCGTCCATGCTTGTTACCGCACAGTTAGCCTACCATTACGACTGGAAATATATGTATTACTTCATGATGCTAATGATTTTATTGGCCATAGTAATGGTAATCATCTGCTTCCGCCATAACCGGCCGATCAAGTCCATCCCCTTGGCCGATCTACACATCCGGGAAATGTTCATCATATCCACCGGATTGTTAATGCTTATGTATGTCATTAATTACGGGAAAGTACTCGACTGGATGGCATCCCCCAAGATTTGCCTTTATATCATGATCGCCCCGATATTGATCGCTTTATTTATTTGGTATCAATATCATTCGGAACGTCCGTACGTGAATCTGGCGCCTTTATACCAGCCGAAAGCCATTATCGGTTATTTCTATATGATGCTTGTCATGTTTTTCAGTACTTCGACTACCTTGTTGACCAGCTACCTGACCAGTATCTTAAAGGTAGACAGTACCCATACCTATTCCCTTTATACTTATTTGCTTCCGGGATATGTCTTGGGGGCGTTCATCTGTTTTTGGTGGTTCCGGTGGCAACGTTGGCGGTTTCGTTTCTTGATAGCGGGAGGAATGAGTTGTTTCGTCCTGTTCTTCGGGAGCCTTTATTTCGGGATCTCACCGGATAGCAGATACGAGATGCTCTACTTTCCTATATTCCTCAGGGGATTGGGCATGATGATTCTAATCATAGCTTTCGCCTTATTTGCCGTGGAAGATTTAAATCCTAAATATTTATTGTCAAACGCTTTCTTTCTCATCATTTTCCGTTCGGTACTATCCCCTATCATGGCGACTTCTTTTTACAGTAATATACTATATCGCTTGGAACAAAAATATATGTATTCCTTATCAGAAACCGTTACGCTGGCCGATCCTCTAGCCGCCTCACGCTATAATCAGGCGCTTGGCAACGCCTTGACCCAAGGGCATCCCTACGACGAGGCAGCGCAAATGGCTACCAATACACTCTATAATACGTTACAGCAACAAAGCTTATTATTGGCGTTAAAAGAGATACTGGGGTATTTATTAGTCATCTCCTTATTCATAGCGATCGTATCTCGTTTTATCCCATTCCATAAAACCATCCGTGTTACATTCGCCAAGACAGGAGATGATATGGTTTGATCAAACTATGCCCGGCTGCAAATCTATCAGCCGGCATCTGCCTTTTTGTCATTTATAGTTTATCCGAAACATTTTGGCATTCGTTTTGTATAGGAATAGGCGGATCTTGAGAATGATCAGGATCAGGAATACGCACAAAATAACAATAAAAATAATAAGATATTCAGACTATGAGCAGTAAACAAGGTAAAATCGGAGTAACATCGGAAAACATTTTTACGATTATCACGAAGTTCTTATACAGTGATCACGAAATCTTCCTTCGTGAACTTGTTTCTAATGCGGTAGACGCTACCCAGAAGTTAAAAACGCTTTCTTCCGTAGGCGAGTTTAAAGGCGAACTCGGTGATTTGACCGTACAGGTTAAGTTCGATGACAAAACGATCACGATCTCTGACCGGGGTATCGGTATGACAGCCGAGGAGATCGATAAGTACATCAACCAGATCGCTTTCTCCGGCGCCGAGGAGTTCGTTGAGAAATACAAGAACGACGCCGCTTCTATCATCGGTCACTTCGGTCTTGGTTTCTACTCCTCTTTCATGGTTTCCAAGAAAGTAGAGATCGTGACGAAATCGTACAAAGAAGGCGCTGTTCCCATGAAATGGAGCTGCGACGGTACACCGGAATACTCCTTGGAGGAAACGACGAAAGAGGATCGTGGTACCGATATTATCCTGTATATAGACGACGAGAATAAAGATTTCTTGAACAAGGATAAGATCAATGGCTTATTGACAAAATACTGCCGTTTCTTACCGGTTCCTATCGCATTCGGCAAGAAGCAAGAGTGGAAGGATGGCAAATATGTAGATACGGACGAAGATAACGTAATCAACGACACCAAACCGGCATGGGTTCGCAAACCGGCCGATATGACCGACGAGGATTACAAGAAGTTCTATCGTGACTTATATCCTATGACGGATGAGCCGTTGTTCTGGATTCACTTGAACGTAGACTATCCGTTCAACTTGACCGGTATCTTATATTTCCCTCGCATCAAGAGCAATATCGACTTGCATCGTAACAAGATCCAGTTATATTGCAACCAAGTATTCGTTACGGATTCCGTAGAGGGTATCGTTCCTGAGTTCTTGACATTATTGCATGGTGTATTGGATTCGCCGGATATCCCGTTGAACGTATCCCGTTCCTATTTGCAAAGCGATCAGAACGTGAAGAAGATCTCCAACCACATCACGAAGAAGGTGGCAGACCGCTTGGAAGAGATCTTCAAGAACGACCGCCCGCAGTTCGAGGAGAAATGGGATAGCTTGAAACTATTCATCCAATATGGTATGTTGACTGATGAGAAGTTCTACGACCGTGCGGTTAAGTTCGCCTTATTCAAGGACGTCGAAGGCAAATACTTCACTTTCGAGGAATACAAGAACTTAATCAAGGACAACCAGACAGACAAAGAGGGTAACTTAATCTATCTGTATACCACCAATAAAGACGAGCAATACAGCTATATACAAGCCGCAAAGGACAAAGGTTACAGCGTCTTGGAAATGGACGGACAATTGGATGTACACTTGATCGGACAATTGGAGCAGAAGTTCGAGAAGAGCCGCTTCGTTCGTGTGGATAGCGATACGATCGATAACCTGATCCGCAAGGAAGACTCGAATAAGGTAACCTTGAGCGAGGAGCAGAAAATGGCCATGCAGGAAGTATTCAAGAGTCAGATGCCGAAATTGAACAAGACCGAGTTCTACGTAACATTCGAGGCATTGGGAGAAAACGCGAACCCTGTCATGTTGACACAAAGCGAGTATATGCGAAGAATGCGTGAGATGTCCGCTATGCAACCGGGTATGTCTTTCTATGGCGAGATGCCGGATAGCTTCAACTTCGTATTGAATACGGATCATCCGTTGATCAAGAAAGTATTAACTGAAGAGGAGCAAGCTTGCGACGAGAAGTTAAAACCGATCCTTAGCGATATCAAAGGATGGGAGGCTCGTCAAGCCGACTTACGTGAGGCTCAAAGCAAAAAGAAAGAAGATGAGATCACGGCGCAAGAGAAAGAGGATATGACCAACACCAACCATAAGCTGGATGAGCTTCGTGAGCAACGCAACCAAGTTCTCGCCGAGTACGCCGGTACGAACAAGACAGTTAGTCAGTTGATCGACCTTGCTTTGTTAGGAAACGGTATGCTGAAGGGAGAGGCCTTAAGCCAATTCATCAAACGTAGCGTAGAACTGATCGGATAAACCAATCCTCACATATATAAAAAACCGTTCCTTCTCGGGGGAACGGTTTTTTTAGTTTCAGCCCACGACATCCTCGACCACTTTCCGCAACCTATCCAAGTTCATCTCGCCGGATTGTCTCCACAAAGCCTCCCCTTTCCGTAGCAGGATAAAAGTAGGAATCGATTCCACCGTATACAAATCGGCAAGAGCGCTCTCCTCCTCGATATTGATTTGTACCACTTCTAATTTTCCTTTCTCCAATTCCTTGAACTCCTTCACGATCGGCATCATTTTCTGGCAATGAGGGCACCAATCCGCATAAAACTCAGCCATAACCAAAGCACCAGTCTCCATAACGGTCTTATTCCGCTCTTCCCTATTCAATTCTTTCTCTTTCATAACATCTTCTGTTTTAATTGTATTGATAACTCAACAATACGAAAAAACAAAATGTTTATGTTTCTAAAGAAATACTTCTTACATTTGGAGAAGAAAAACAGATTGGGTTCATATGAGGAAAATAACAGTTATCATAGCCTTATTCCTTGCTGCCATTCAGATTGTTTCCGCCCAGAAAGTAGGGTTGGTACTCAGTGGCGGCGGTGCCAAAGGAGCGGCACATATCGGAGTGATCAAGGCGCTGGAAGAAAATAATATACCGATCGATTACATTACCGGTACCTCCATCGGGGCGATTATCGGTAGTTTATACGCCATGGGATATTCCCCCGAGGAGATGCTGGAGCTGATGCTTTCCAAGGAGTTCTCCTATTGGCAAACAGGTACGGTGGAGGAGCAATATACCTATTATTTCAAGGAGCCTTACCCGACCCCGGAATTCGCGCATTTCTCCATCGATATGTCCGATTCCCTACAGATCAAGGCTAGCTTCTTACCGCAAAGCTTGATCAATCCCATACAGATGAATCAGGCGTTCATGGCCTTGTTCTCGCAGGCGACGGCAAAGGCGGGGTGGAATTTCGACAACCTGTTTGTCCCTTTCCGTTGCGTGGCCTCGGATATATATACTAAAAAGCCGATCATCTTTAAGAATGGGGATCTGGGAGACGCCGTACGTGCCTCCATGACTTTCCCGTTTTTCTTCCAGCCCATATGGAAAGACAGTATTCCTTTATTCGATGGAGGTATCTACGATAATTTCCCGGTAGGCCCGATGAAAGACGCGTTCCACCCGGATTTCATTTTCGGATCGACGGTATCGGGAGGGAATAAAAAGCCTTCGGAGAATCCTTATAACCAGATCGAGACCATGATCATGCAAAAGACCGATTACGAGGTACCGGAGGAAGATGGCATGATGATTAAATTCAGTTTTCCCACCGTCTCCTTATTGGATTTCCAGAAAGGTAAGGAGCTTATGGACATCGGGTATAAACGTACCCTTTCCATGATCGACTCCATCAAGCAACGGGTTCCCCGGGAAGTGCCTTTAAATGAGGTTACCGAAAGAAGAAAAGCCTATAAAGAGAACCTTCCCCCGCTGATCTTCCGCAATATTTACGTGACGGGCGTATCCGAGGCCCAGCGTAAATACATAGAGGCCCAATTACACAGGGATATCAATAACGAGTTCTCCATGGAAGAGTTCAAGCGGGCTTATTTCAAGATGCTGACCTATTCCAAGATTAGGGAAATCATGCCGCATGCCGTTTATAACCGGAAAGAGAAGAAATTCGATCTTTACCTGGACGTGAAGATGAAAGAAGAGATCACGGTTGGCTTCGGTGGAAACGTATCGTCTCATCAAGCGAATCAATTATACCTAGGATTGGGGTATCAATATCTGGGACGGTACGCCGCCGACGTAAACTCGAACTTTCAAGTGGGTAACTCCTTTAGTGGTGTCATGTTGAGTGGCCGGATGTACCTGCAAACGCAAATCCCCACTTATTTAAATTGGCAAGGAGTCTTCTCGGACAAGAAATACACGGAAAGCCAATCCCTCTTTTATGAGGATATAGTGCCCGCCATGATTAAGCAGAAAGAACTGTACATGAAACTAAAATTAGGCTTCCCCTTCCTCAACCACGCGAAAGCGGAGATCGGGTTCGCCTACGGACGGTTGAACGATTTCTATTTGCAGAGCACCACGATACCTTTCCCGAATGCCTCTTTCGACCATAGCTGGTACGATTTATTCAGCGGCTCGTTAAGTATCGAGCAAAACTCACTCAACACCAAACAATACCCGATAAGCGGAAAACAGCAATTCCTAATCGCCCAATACGTAACCGGTACGGAGAAGTATACCCCATCCCCCACTTCCGCCACGACGGAAGCCCCGATTGGTCGCAAAGTGCATAGCTGGCTGCAACTGAAAGGGCGCTGGAACCAATACCAGACGCTGAGCAACCGTTTCAACTTAGGTTATTTGGCGGAAATGGTCATATCCAGCAAGAACCTCATGAATAACTATACGGCTAGCGTATTACAGGCCCCGGCGTTTACCCCGACACCCCATAGCGAGATTGTATTCAACGAGGCGTTCCGGGCGAACCAATATGTGGCTTTTGGGCTTTCCCCGATCTTGAAGTTAAGCAAGCTTCTGCACTTCCGGTTGGATATGTATGGCTTCGCTCCACTCTATGAAATACAAAAGACGGTGCCGGAAAACAACCCGTATGTCGGAATCCCGCATTATGGTAAGTTTTTGCACTCGTTTAATTATATGGGTGAAGCGGCGGTCGTATTGCAATTGCCATTCTTATGTATCAGTCTGTACGCCAACGGATACAGTTATCCGAAGGAGAATTTCAACTTTGGCTTAAACATTGGTTACCTGATCTTCAATCCAAAAATATTAGATTAAATTCGCAAAAAAGTAGTCGAAACGTTTGCATATTTAAAACAAAAACGTACCTTTGCACTCGCAATCACGAAACAATGGCCGCGTAGCTCAACTGAATAGAGTAGCTGACTACGGATCAGCCGGTTACAGGTTTGAATCCTGTCGCGGTCACCATTCGAAGATAGCAATAGAATATATCTTGGCTCCTTAGCTCAACTGAATAGAGCATCTGACTACGGATCAGAAGGTTAAAGGTTTGAATCCTTTAGGAGTCACTTGAATATTCAAATTCATTTACAGATTGGCTCGCTAGCTCAACTGAATAGAGCATCTGACTACGGATCAGAAGGTTATAGGTTTGAATCCTATGCGAGTCACTTGAGAATCCTTATTTCATCCAGCGTCTTCGGAAGCAATGAAATAAGGATTTTTTCAATTTCTACCGGTCGTATCATTATTATTCATATATTCGCAGTTAATACAAAGAATATTTTATTTAAGATAAAAGGTAAACACTTGAAAGCACACTATAAAACTTCTATAGCCATAAGTCTAATCGTCATTATCGTATTAGTGATCTTACGTACCACTGTTACCGGACAAGATAGCATCAAATTCATCGACGATACCGATGATCAGCCAATCGATCAACAAAACAGCGACTCTATAGACCTTCGTTATTCCAATGAGTACCAAAGTTGGAAACAAACCTCGGACACGACTTTCCGCAGTTTGTTTAATGGGAACCAACAAGCTGATATCTTGGCCGAACATCCCGGAATGATGGTATTATGGGCAGGATACGCTTTCTCCAAAGATTATCTAAGTCCCAGAGGGCATATGTATTCCATAGAAGATCTATACAAAAGCCTGCGGACCGGCGCTCCCATGACCCCGACGAGTGGTCCCCAGCCTGCCGCATGCTGGGCATGTAAAAGTCCGGACATACCCCGCTTATTAACGACCACCGATGCCAAGACCTTATATAAGAAGAAATGGGCGGAGCTAGGCAACGAGATCGTGAATCCAATCGGATGCGCAGACTGCCATGAGCCGCAGAGCATGGGATTGCGCGTGACCCGCTCATTCTTGAAAAGTGCCTATAAGCGCAACGGATTACGTATAGAGGACGCAACCGAGCAAGAGATGCGATCTCTAGTATGCGCCCAATGCCACGCCGAATATTATTTCCAAGGAGAAGATCGTATACTAGCCTTACCTTGGGATCAAGGTTATACAGTAGAAAATATAGAAGCCTATTACGATAGCATAAACTTCACCGATTTCACCCATAAATTAAGCCGGGCACATTTGATAAAGGCGCAACATCCGGATTTCGAGTTATTCCAGATGGGCATTCACGGGCAAAGAGGCGTTTCCTGCAGAGAATGCCATATGCCTGCTGTCGGGGAAGATGAGAACCGGTACAACAACCATCATATCAAAAGCCCGTTGGCGATGATAGACCGTACTTGCCAAGCCTGCCACCGGGAAAGTGAGGAGATCTTACGCAAGGATGTTTATGAACGGCAAAACAAAGTCTACGCCATACGCATGCGTGTAGAGGAAGAATTGACAAAAGCCCATATAGAAGCGAAATTCGCTTGGGACAAAGGCGCTACGGAATCTCAAATGAAAAACGTATTAAAACTGCTCCGGCAGGCACAATGGCGTTGGGACTTCGCCGTGGCCTCACACGGGGCGGCTTTCCACGCGCCCCAAGAAGTCACACGTATCTTGGGCAGCGGACTCGATAAGTCTACCCAAGCCCGCATCCAGATCATGAAGGTCTTAGCGCAGCTAGGCTATACCCAAGACGTTCCGATGCCGGATATCTCCACGAAAGCGAAAGCCCAGCAATATATCGGCCTCGATATGGAAGCCGAGCAACAGGCCAAACAAAAGTTTTTAGAAACCGTCATCCCCCAATGGCAGGAAGAAGCGAGGGCCAATAAACGATTCATCGAAGGTAATTAAGTTCTTTCCTCCAGCTCCAACCCCGGGGTATAAGGTAGCGAGATCGTAAACTTACTACCTACACCAACCTCGGATTCAAGCGATATGCTTCCATGAAACGTATGAACGATACT